>Ga0209640_10003734_pt1 | contig 13314 bp, 12 predicted proteins | sample RifCSP10_1_FD_184018 | JGI IMG/M metagenome (GOLD analysis project Ga0209640, IMG submission 184018) | Soil microbial communities from Rifle, Colorado - Rifle CSP2_sed 10_1 (SPAdes) (version 2) | ecosystem: Environmental > Terrestrial > Deep subsurface > Rock core/Sediment | place: Rifle...
GGATCGTGGGAATCAGCAGCGCCAGGAACAGCAGGTGCTCGGTCAGTTTCGGCAGGTATTCGAATCGCTTCATACTCGCCTCCGTCTGTAAGCGGGTCCAGAGTAGGCCTTGGCGGCCGCCGCGTCGGCGAACCAGGTCGCCCCCCCGAAGTGACAAATTCACGCGACGAATTCACCCCGGGTCGGAAGCAGCGCACAATCCCGCCGGCATGAAGCCCCGCTCGGCCGAAGTCCTGCCCCAGCCCCTGCTGGAACGGATCGCCGCGGTCGCCACCGCGCGCAGCTTTCCCAAGGGCGCGATCATCGTCAACGAGGGCGACGAGACCGATTCCCTGTACGTGATGCTCTCGGGCCGCGCGCGGATCTACGTCGCCGATGCCGAGGGCCGCGAGGCGCAGCTCAACCGCATCGGCGTGGGCGAGTATTTCGGCGAGGTGACGCTGGACGGCGGGCCGCGCTCGGCCTCGGTGATGGCGCTCGAGGAGTGCCGCTGCGCCGTGATCCGGCGCGCGGAGCTCGATGCCTTCATGGCGAAAAATCCGGCCTTCGCACTGCATCTCGTGCGCAAGCTCGCGAGCCGCGTGCGCGCCCTCACCGAGAACGTGCGCAGCCTCGCCCTGATGGACGTCTACGGCCGCGTGGCGCGGCTGCTGCTCGAGCTCGCGGAGGAGCGCGACGGCCGCACGGTCATCGAAGAGCCGCTCACGCAGAAGGACATCGCCTCGCGCGTCGGCTGCTCGCGCGAGATGATCAGCCGCATTTTTTCGGACCTGACGGCGGGCGGCTACGTGAGCAGGGAAGCCGGTCGTCTGGTGATTCTGAAAAAACCTCCGGCCCGCTGGTAAAACCGGGCTCTGACCCCGGTTTTTATCTCAACGACTTGAGGCGGAACGCCGCCACCGGCTGGGCGAAGCCGCGCAGCGTGAGGGTGCCCATCGGCTCGGTGTCGGCCATGTGCGCCACTTCACGCTCGGTCTGCGCATCGAGGATGATCTCGCCGGCGCGCGCCGCGCCGCACAGGCGCGCGGCGAGGTTCGGCACGTTGCCGATGGCGGCGTACTCCCAGCGGTTTTCGAAGCCGATCACGCCGAGCGTGGCCTCGCCCTGGGCGATGCCGATGCCGAGCCCCACCTCGTGGCCGAGCTTCGCCCAGGCGGCGGATATCGGCGTAAAGGCGTTCTGCAGGGAAAGCGCCATGCGCACCGACTTTTCCGCCGCGCGCTCGACCGGCAGCGGGTCGTTGAAGAAGATCATGATGCCGTCGCCGGCGAAATGCTCGAGCGTGCCGCCGTGCTCGTCGACCAGGCGGCCGAGCGTCGCGTGGTAGGCGCGCAGCAGGTCCAGCACCTCGTCCGGGTCGGCGCGGTCGGTGAACGCGGTGAAGCCGCGCAGGTCGAGGAACACCGCGGTGATCTCGCGCCGGTGCGGCTCGAGCAGTCCCTCGCTGCCGGCAGCGATGGCATCCGCCACCGAGGGCGAGAAGAAGCGCTTGAGGCGCGACAGGCGCTCGAGCTGCTTCACCTGCTTTTTCACGCGCGCCTCGAGCTTCTGGTTCCAGCCCTTGAGCTCGTCCTGCAGGGCCTTGACGCGCAGCAGCGACCGCACCCGGGCGAACAGCTCCTCCCAGTTGACCGGCTTGGTGATGAAGTCGTCGGCCCCGGCCTCGATTCCCCGCATGCGCTCGCCCTGCGGGTCGAGCGAGGTGACCAGCACCACCGGCAGCAGCGCGGTCGCGGGGCTGGCGCGCAGCCGCCGGCACAGCTCGTAGCCGTCCAGGCCGGGCATCAGGATGTCGGAAACCACGATGTCGGGGCCCGACTCGCGCACCTGCTCGAGCGCGGCCTCGCCATCTGCGGCCGTGAGGACATCGTATCCCCGCGCCTTCAGCACTCCCGCCATCAGCTCGAGATTGGAGCGCTGGTCGTCGACGACGAGGATGCGCGCCATTACTGGAACACGATGACGCCGCGCGCGTTCCTGCCGGACTCCAGGTCCGCGAACGCCTGCGGCGCCTCGGCGATCGAATAGCGCTGCGTGATCAGCTCGTCGAGCTTGAGCCTGCCGGCCATGTACAGCTGCAGCATGCGCGGGAAGTCCACCCGCGGCACGCAGGAGCCGAAGTAGCTTCCCTGCAGGGTCTTTTCCTCGAACACCATGCTCATGGGCTTGAATGAGGCCGACTCGGTCGGGCGCGCGACGCCGACGATGACCGCCTTTCCGCCGCGCCGGATCGCGCGGTACGCAGCTTCGGCGAGCGCGCCGGAGCCGACGCACTCGAAAGCGTAATCCGGTCCGCCGGAGGTCATCTTTTTCAGGGTTTTTGCTACATCCTCGTCTTGGGAAGCCAGGAGCGTGTCGGTGGCACCGAATCGCTTCGCTATTTCCAGCTTGGATTGCAGCGTGTCGATGGCAATGACTCGCCCGGCGCCGGCGATGGCGGCGCCCTGGATGACGTTCAGGCCCACGCCGCCGCAGCCGAACACCGCGACGCTCGCGCCCGGCTCGACGCGCGCCGTATTGAATACCGCGCCGACCCCGGTGGTGACCGCGCAACCGACCAGCGCTGCCCGGTCGAGCGGGATCTTCGGATCGATCTTGACGACGTTGTCCACCGACAGCGTGGCGTATTCGGCCATGACCCCGCAGCCGGAGAAGATGCCGAGCGGCTTGCCCGCCGCGTCGCGCACGCGCGGCGTGCCCTCGGGCGGCGTGGTGAGCGCCTTTGCCTGCTCGAGGCACAGCACCGGGCGCCCGGCGGAGCAGAAGCGGCACTTGCCGCACATGTAGATGAAGGACGCAACGACGTGGTCGCCCACGGCGAGCGCGTTTTTTCCTTGCGCTACGCCCTCGCCCACTTCCACCACTTCTCCCGCGCCTTCGTGGCCGAGGACCAGCGGCGGCGGCAGCGCGATGGTGCCGTTGGTGGCGGAAAGGTCCGAGTGGCAAACGCCGCAGGCGGCGATCTTCACCGTCACTTCGCCGCGCTTCGGCGCGTCGACGCTGATGGTTTCCACGACCACAGGCTTGTTAAGCTCGCGGCACAGCACCGCCTTGGCCGATCGGGACATCGCGGCAGTATAGCCGGATAAAATAACCCTCCACTTGAGGAGAACGCAGGATGTTGGTGAAACAGAAGCTTTTCATCGGCGGGAAATGGGTCGCGCCGTCGGGCCGGGAGGCGATCGACGTACACAACGCCGGCAACGGCGAAATCATGGGACGCATTCCGGCCGGGGACGAAAAAGACGCCGATGCCGCGGTGGCGGCGGCACGAAATGCGCTTGGCAACTGGAGTGCCGTACCTGTCGCGGAACGAGCAGCCTTTCTCGAAAAGGTCTCCGCCGGCCTTAAGGCGCGCGCCGACGAACTCGCGAAAACCATCGCCCAGGAAGTCGGCATGCCGCTCAAGCTCGCCGGCCGCATCCAGGTCGGCCTTCCCATAGCGAACTTTGCGAACTATTCGAAGTTACTCAGGGATTTCTCTTTTGAACAAAAAGTCGGGAATTCCCTCGTGGTCCGCGAGCCGGTCGGCGTCGTCCTCGCCATCACGCCGTGGAACTATCCGCTGCACCAGATCGCGCTCAAGGTGGCGCCGGCGCTCGCCGCCGGCTGCACCGTGGTCCTCAAGCCTTCGGAGATCGCGCCCTTCAACGCCTTCGTCCTCGCCGAGGTGATCGAGGCGGCGGGGCTGCCGGCAGGCGTATTCAATCTGGTGACGGGCTACGGCCCCCAGGTGGGCGAGGCGCTGGTCCGCCACCCCGGCGTGGACATGATCTCGTTCACCGGCTCGACGCGCGCCGGCAAACGGATCTCCGAACTGGCTTCTCAATCGATAAAAAGAGTTGCTCTTGAATTGGGCGGTAAAAGCGCTTCCGTCATCCTGGACGACGCCGACCTCGCCGCGGCGGTCAAGGGCACGGTCAACGGCTGCTACCTCAATTCCGGCCAGACCTGTACGGCACTGACCCGGATGCTGGTTCCACAGGAAAAATATGCGGAGGCCGCCAGACTCGCTGCGGAAGCTGCGAAGGCCTTCGTCCCCGGCGATCCGCTGTCGGAGGCGACTCGCCTCGGCCCGTTAAGCTCCCAGGCGCAACTGGAGCGCGTGCGGGGCTACATCAGGAAAGGCATCGCCGAAGGCGCGGAGCTGGTGGCGGGCGGCGCCGAGCCGCCCGAAGGGGTTCCCGCCGGCGGCTACTACGTCAGGCCGACGGTGTTCGGAAAAGTGAAGAACAGCATGACCATCGCGCAGGAGGAAATCTTCGGGCCGGTGCTCTCGATCCTGCCCTACAAGGACGAGGAGGACGCGGTGCGTATCGCCAACGACTCGCCTTATGGCCTCGCGGGGGCGGTGTGGTCGGGCGACGAGGCGCGCGCGCAGCGCGTGGCGCGGCGCATCCGCGCCGGCCAGGTCGACGTCAACGGCGGCGCCTTCAACATGAACGCGCCCTTCGGCGGCTTCAAGCAGTCGGGGCACGGGCGCGAAGCGGGCATTTACGGGCTGGAAGAGTTCCTGGAGTACAAATCCCTGCAGCTCAAGGGTTGACGGATTGGAGAGCCTAGAATACCCGCGAACAGCGCGCGCAACGCCTTCCATGCCCCTCTCCCACCTAAGCTATGACACTGCCCGCGTGCTGGCGCCGCGCGGCCGCCTCGACCATGACAATTGCGAGGGATTCCAGGCGGACCTCGCCCCGCATCTGCAAGCCTGCGAGCGCGACGGCCTCGCCCTGGTGCTCGACCTCTCGGGCCTCGACTACGTGTCCAGCGCGGGGCTGCGCTGCCTGATGATCGCGGCAAAGCAGGCGAGCGCGCACAACAGCCGCATCGTCGTCGCGTCGATGCAGCCGGTGGTGTCGGAAATCTTCCAGATCAGCCGCTTCAACCTGGTGCTGGAGGTGTTCGCGACGATGCGCGACGCGCTGGCATCGGTCTCGCCGCAGGCGGCGGCGGCTTTCGACCGGGGCTGAAGGGCGCATGCGCGTCCGCTTCTGGGGCACGCGCGGTTCGATTCCGGTCGCGCTGACCGCCGCCGACGTCCGGGACCGGCTGGCGCAGGCGCTGCTCGCCGCCTCGGGCCGCAGTTTCGCGTCCTTCGGCGAGGCGTACGCGTTCGCGGAGCGCGAGCTGCCCTTTTCCCTCAGCCATACCTACGGCGGCCACTCGTCGTGTGTCGAGCTGGAGACCGGCCACGACGAGTACTTCGTGTGCGACATGGGCAGCGGCGCGCGCGCCTTTGGCGCCCACGTGCTCGCGCGCCAGGGCGGCCGGCCGGCGACCATCAACGTCTTCATGTCGCACGTGCACTGGGACCACATCATGGGTTTCCCGTTTTTCGGTCCCGCCTATGTGCCGGGCACCCGCATCCGCATCTACGGCTGCCACGAGATACTCGAGCAGGCTCTGCGCCTGCAGCAGGCGCCGCCCTGCTTCCCCGTGGCGTTCGACCAGCTCGGCGCCAGCATCGAGTTCGTGAAGCTCGTCCCCGGGCAGACGCGGGAAGTCTCCGGCCTGAGCGTGACCCCGCAGCTGCAGCGCCATTCCGGGGACTCCTACGGCTTTCGCTTCGCCGCGCAGGGGAAGAGCGTCGTCTACAGCACCGATTCGGAGCACAAGCTCGAGGAACGCTCGGAAACCGAGCGCTTCGTCGCATTCTTCCGCGACGCCGATCTGGTGATCTTCGACGCCATGTACTCGCTCGCCGACGCCATCTCGGTCAAGGCCGACTGGGGTCATTCGAGCAACGTCATCGGCGTGGAACTCTGCCAGATGGCGCGCGCGAGGCACCTGGTGCTGTTTCACCACGAGCCGGCGAACAACGACAGGGCGATCGAAGGCTTGCTCAAGGACGCGCGCCGCCTCGAGGAGTTGACGCGCGGCGCGCAGCCGCTGCAGATTTCGGCGGCGCACGACGGCCTGGAGATCGGGCTCTGAGCGTCGCATCGGGCCCGCGCGCGCTCGGCACGGCACTGCTCGCGATCTGCTGCCTGCTGATCGGGCTCGAGCCGCCGCCGCTCGCCGCGTTGCGCGACGCGCTGTTCGACGGCTACCAGAAGATGATGCCGCGCGGCCGCGTCACCGCCCCCGCGGTCGTCGTGGCGATCGACGAGCGCGCCCTCGACGCGCGCGGCCAGTGGCCCTGGCCGCGAACCGTGGTGGCGCAGCTGGTTCGCGCCATCGCCGCCGCCGATCCCGCCGCGATCGGTCTCGATCTGCTGTTTGTCGAGCCCGACCGCTCGGCCGCCGGCGCCGATGCCGCCCTCGCGCAGGCCATCGTGGGGAACAACGTGGTGATGGCGATCGCCGGCCTGGAGTATCGCGACCGCCGCTATCCGTTTCCGCCGCAGGCGGCGCCGTTGCGTCTTTCCGGCCAGCGCGAATTGCCGCTCAGGCGGTACGACGGGCATCTGCAGAGCCGCCCTGAAATCAACCGCGCTGCGGCCGGCCGGGGATTGATCAGCGCCGAGTCCAGCGACCGGGTAATCCGGCGCGTGCCGCTCGTCGCACGCATCGGAAAGGTCATCGTGCCTGCGCTGTCGGTGGAAATGCTGCGCATCGCGACCGGCGCGCCGGTGCTGCGCCTCGACGACCGCGGCGGCGAGCGCGTCGAGCTGGGCGTGGGCGGCGTGCCGGTTCCGCTGCAGTCCGACGGCGCGCTGCAGCTGTATTTCGGGCCGCACGACCCTGAACGCTTCGTGTCGGCCGAGGACGTCCTGTCCGGGAAGGCGGCGGCGGAATTGCTGCGCGACAAGCTGGTGCTGGTCGGGGTGACCGGATTGGGCCTGCTCGACTTCCAGGCGACCCCGCTCGGCGAACGCATCCCCGGCGTCGAGGTGCACGCGCAGATCCTGGAGCAGATCTTCGACGGCGCCTACCTGCGCCGTCCCACCGCGGCGGCCTGGCTCGAGGCGGCGCTGCTCGCCGCCGTGGGACTGATATTCGTGGTGTTCGTTCCGGCGGTGCGGCCCGCGACCTCGGCGCTCCTCTTTGCGGGCGTGCTGGCGGCGCTTGCCGCCGTCGGCATTCTCGGCTTCCGCGGGGGGCTGCTGCTGAATGTCGCCGCGCCGGCGCTCGGCGCGGCCCTGGTGCTGGGCGCGCTGTTCGCCGCGACGCTTGCCGAGGCCGATCGCCAGCGGCGCCTGCTGCGCGAGGCGCAGGCGCGCGTCGCGGGCGAGATCGAGGCCGCGCGCCGCATCCAAATGGGGCTGCTGCCGGCGCCGCGCGCGCTGTTCGCGGGCGAGCCGCGCTTCGCGCTCGAAGCGCTGCTCGAGCCGGCGCGCAGCGTCGGCGGCGACTTCTACGACTGCTTCATGCTCGACGCGCACCGCGTCTTCTTCATCGTCGGCGACGTCTCGGGCAAGGGGCTCGGCGCGAGCCTGTTCATGGCGCTGGCGAAATCGCTCATCAAGAGCATTGCGCTGCGCGCGCAGGACGAGCCGGCGGCGATCCTGGAGCGCGCCAATGCCGAGATCAGCCGCGACAATCCGGAGTCGCTGTTCGTCACCGCCTTCGCCGGGGTGCTCGACGCGCGCACCGGCCGCGTCGCTTTCTGCAACGCCGGCCATGAACCGCCGGTCGCGTCCGCGACCGGCGCGGCGCCCGAGCGGGTGATGCGCTCGGGTGGTCCGCCGCTATGCGTGGTGCAGGGCTACGCCTATGGCAGCGGGCAGCTTGACCTGCCGCAGGGCGGATGGCTGTGCGTGGTCACCGACGGGGTCACCGAGGCGATGAACGCCCGCTTCGAGCTCTACGGCACCGAGCGCCTGCTGTCGGTGCTGCGCGGCATGGAGTCCGCCGCGCCCGAAGCGCTGATCGCGGCGGTGCGCGAAGACGTGCGGCGCTTCGCCGGCGGCGCCGAACAGTCCGATGATGTGACGCTGCTTTGCGTGCGCTGGTCCGGAACGCCGCCTAGCGGACGTTGATCTCGACGCGCCGGTTGCGCGGCTCGTCGACGTTGCTCGCCGTAGGAACCAGCAGCTCGCGCTCGCCGCGGCCGGCGGTCTGGATGCGCCCGGCGGGGATGCCGATCTCCACCAGGAAGCCTTTCACCCGCTCGGCGCGCTGCGCCGAAAGCCTGTCGTTGGTCGCGGCGTCGCCGACGGTGTCGGTATGGCCGATCGCCACGACGTCGGGCACCCCCCGCAGCTTCAACGCCGCGAGCACCTTCTGCAGCTCGCCCTTCGACCCCTCGGTCAATTCGTCGGTTGCGGTGACGAAGTAAAGTACGAAGCTGGTCGGCCGAGCCGGCAGCGCTTCGAGCGTCGCGCCGAACGACTGGCGAACCTCGGCCGCGGAGAGGCGCGCGACCGGCGCCCCCGGGCGGCTCGCGGCATAGGGCTGGTCAAGCACATGGCGCTCGTCACCGCGCTGCACTACCACGGTGCCGGTCCGCCCCTGCGGATCGGGCAGCACCACCACCGTGTCAACCGTTTTCGACGCGCAGCCGGCCAGCAAGGCGATCAGCACGCCAATCGCGATCGCAGCCATCGATCAGTTGCCGGGTTCTTCCACCCGGACCACGAACTCGGTGCCGCGCACTCCCATGATCGAAGAAGGCGTGCGCACGCGCATGGCGTCCGGCGATTGCTTCACCAGCTTGCCCGAGATCACCGCCAGCGTGCCCTTGCGCAGCGAGGAGTCGAACTGGCCGCGATGCGTGGTCGAGTCGAAGGTGTAGGAATCAATCGCCAGCACGCTGTTCGGGCCGATCGAGAGCAGGCTGTTGTCGGTGAAAGTGACGCCGGCCGCGCCGTCGGCGCCGGTGATCAGCGTATCGGACTGTCGCACCGGCATGCCGACCCGGGCCGGCAGGCGCTGGCCGTCGCGCTCGACGAATGCCGTGCCGCTCGCCGTCTTGATCTGACCGGCGTCGTCCGCCCAGCAAGTGAGCGCGAAGCCGAGCAGGAATGCCGCTATCGTCCATCGCATGGTGTCCTCCCGGAGGGGCTGTGTGAGATGGATTCTATAATGCGCCCGGACCCATGACGGACAAAGTGACAAATGCCCGCTCTGCAATGTTTCACGCGCGGCTCGCCGAGCTGCGGCACATCAGCGCCTACCTCAAGGCCTTCTGCGCCGAATGCGGCATCGGGCGCGAGCACTGCCTGCGGCTCAACCTGGTGCTGGAGGAATTGTTCGTCAACACCGTCCGCCACGGGCACGGCGGCGATTGCGACGCGCCGGTCTGGGTGAGCGTAGCGGCCGAAGCTGCGGCCGTATGCGTCACCTATGAGGACACCGCGCCACCGTTCAATCCCTATGCCCGGCTGCCGGGGAAGTCTCCGGATACCACGCTCGAGATGCGCAAGATCGGCGGGCTGGGCGTGCTGCTGACCCGGGAGCTTGCCGCGACGCGCGATTACGCCTATCTGTTCGGGCGCAACCGCATCCGGCTGGCGCTGAAGCGCTAGCCCTTTGCGGAAAAGCTACCGGCCCCCGCTGCGGGTGCGGGTCAACTGGGTGGTGGTGTTCACCAGGCGCATCGCCAGGATCTTGATCAGCTCGATGGCGGCATCCGGGTTCTCGCGGATCACCTTGATGAACAGTTCCTTGGATATCTTCAGCGTTTCAAGCTTGGAAATGGCCTTCGCCGTGGCGGTGCGCGGCACGTCGCCGAATATCGCAATCTCGCCGAGGATCTCGTTGCGGCCCAGGGTATTGACGACGATCGGGCCTGCGGGCGTCGGCACCGAGATTTCCACGCTGCCCTCGATCACGATGTAGGCGGCATCCCCGGGGTCGCCGGCGTTGAACATCACCTGCCCGGCGTCGTAGGTCAGGCGCTCGGCGGTGAAGCACAAGAGCTTCTGCATCGCCGGCTGGATCTTGCTGAAGATCGGAAACTGCCGGATCAGCTCGATTTCCTGTTCAAGGCTCATTTCGCCGCTCCCAGCATTTGATGCAACGGACCGCCGCTGCATTTCAGGTCATCGAAACGCCCTTTCTCCACCAGTCGTCCCTTTTCCATCACCAGGACCAGCGCGAAGCGTTCGCACAGATCCGGGCGGTGCAGCACCCAGACGACGCCCTGCCCCTTGCGCTCGGCGAGGATGCCGTCGAGCACGCGCTGCTGGGAGGCCGGGTCGAGCGACGAGATGGCCTGGTCGAGCACCAGCAGCGTCGGGCGCTTGAGCAGCGCGCGCACCAGGGCGACCTTCTGCCGGTCGGGCTGCGCGAGCCGCGCGCCGCCCACGCCCACCTGGTAGTCGAGCCCGATCTTCACCACCAGCGGGCGCAGGCCCAGTTCGTCGAGCACCTCGCGCACCAGAGCGGTGATCCGCGTGCTCGCCCCGGCCTGCCCGGTGACGATCTTGCCGAAGAGAATGTTGTCCTGCAGCGAGGCGGCGGCGTTGTAGCGCGCCGGATCGAAAAATTCCACCGCGCCGCGCAAGGCCGCCGGCAGGTCGGCGGCGAAATGCTGCCGCGCCTCGACCACGCGCGCCTCGAAGCCCTCGTCGATCAACCCCAGGCGGTGCCGGGCGGCGATCAGCTTGAACGGCAGGGCGAGCAGCGCCTCGCGCTCGGCGTCCTCCACGCCCTTCAGGCCGACCTCGGTAACGCGCTGCAGGATGGACTCGACCTGCGGCAGATCCTCCTGCCGGATGAAGCTGTATTGGGCGAAGAACTCGTGCCCGGGCGGCAGGCCGCTGAACAGTTCCACCATGGTCTCGGCGACCTTGTGACCGGTGCGCAGCAGCAGCTCGTGCAACCCGGTTTCGTGCAGCACGCGGCGCACGTAGGCGTTGCCCGCGAGGTTGTCGATGTCGAAGGTCTTGCCGACCGGCGTGCCGAAGAGCAGGTTTTCACCCAGGGTCGCATTGCGGTTGTAGCGCTGCGGGTCGAAGCGCTCCACCCAGTCCTTGATGCCCAGGGCCGCCACCCGCTCGCGCATGCGCTGGCGCGCCTCCAGCACCCGCTCGGCGAGGCCGCTGTTGCGCGCGGCATCTGCCGGGCTGCGCAGGCCGAGCTCGAAGATCGTCTCTTCCAGGTCGACCGCGCGCAAGAGCTCCACGATGCGCGCGTCCATCTCCCCTGGACCGGCAACGCCCGCGCATTGGTAGTCGATCCAGTCGGCCTCGATGTCGAGAGTGGTGTTGCCGGTGCGCTTGGCTTCGCGCATCTGGAACTCGCGCTCCGCCGCCTCCGCGCCGGCGTACGAATGCTCCACGATCGGCCGGTGCCTGAGGCCGTAGATCACGTTGTCGCGCACCGCCGAGGGGAACAGATACGCCTGCGAGCCGACGTAGCCGAGCGCGCGGCCGGTGACCGCCTCGGGCGCGCGCGCCATGTCGACACCGCCCATCTCGAAACTGCCGCCGGTCGGCTGCACCAGGCGCGCGAGGAGCTGCGCGAGCTCGCTGCCGCCGCCGGCCTGGCGGCCGGCGATGGCGATGTGTTCGTCCAGGCCCGCCTCGAAGGACACGTCGTCGACCACGCGCGTGCCCGCCTCGTCGGCGAGCGAAAGATTCGACACCCGCAGCCTGCCCTCGCGCGGCAATTGCGGCGACTCGACGAGCGCCTGCTGCTCGGCGGGGGCCACTTCCTCGCCGGTGAACTGTTCCATCACCTGCTGGTACTTGATCTCGACGTCCATGCGCTGCTGGTCCCAGTCGATCAGCTCCTTCACCGGGGTCGGCAGGTCCTTGTAGGCGGCGATCACCGCGACCAGCGCGCCGAGGTCGAGCCGGCCGACGATCACCAGGTAGCCGCCCACGGTGTAGAACAGAAAAGGCGTCACCTGCGAGAGGAAATTATTCAGAAACTTGATGAGGAATTTGCGCTGGAAGAACTCGAAGCGGATGCGGAAGATCTTTCCCAGCCGCGCCGAGAGCTCGGCGCGCTCGTAGTTCGAGGTGCCGTTGGAGTGGATCTCCACCGCCCCGTCCACCGCCTCGGCGATGCGCCCGGCGAGCGCGCGCGCCGTGAGCTGGCGCTCCCGGCCGAGCACCAGCAGGCGCTGCCGCATCTTCGGGATGATCACCGCCTGCACCGCCACCATGCCGAGCGCGATCAGGCCGAGGGCGAAGTGCTGGTACAGGATGAAGAACATCGCGGTGACCGCCTGCCCGCCGAGGAAGAGGGGCGTGATCAGCGCCTCGCCGATAAAGCCGCCGAGCGGCTCGACCTCGTCCTTGATCATGGTCGCCATCTCGGCGGCCTTGACGCGCCGGAAGCGCGCCAGCGGAAAACGCAGGATGAAGTCGAACAGAGCGTAGCGCAGGCGCCGCAGCATGCGCTCGCCCATCCAGCCTTTCATGGTGTTGATCTGGAACTTGAGCCAGCCGTTGAGCACGATCAGGGCGAGGAACACCACGGAGAGCGCGAACAGGTACTCGATGCGGTCCAGCGGCAGGCCGAGGAAGGTGGCCTTCGAGTCGGCCTGAGGGAAGTTGCCGCCCTGGATCGCCTTGTTAATGATCGTCTTGGGAAGGTCCAGCGTGAGGTAGTACACCAGCATGGTCGCGAGCACCAGCGGCACAATCAGAAGCTGATCGCGCTTGCTGTAGCGGATGATGAATCCGAACAGGCTGCGTTCCATCGGAATCCCCGGGTAAGATTACATTGAAATGACTCTGAGCGTCCGCTTCTGGGGGGTGCGCGGCTCGATCGCTTGCTGCGGGCCGCGCACCGCGCGCTACGGCGGCAACACTTCCTCGCTCGAAGTGCGCTGCGGCTCGCGGCTGCTGATGTTCGACGCCGGCACCGGCATCCGCTATCTCGGCAGGACGCTCGAGGGCGCCGGGCCGATCGACGCCGACCTGTACTTCACGCACACGCACTACGATCACGTGTGCGGGCTGCCGTTCTTCGGGCCGCTGTTCAGGTCGCAGAACCGCTTTCGACTCTGGGCCGGGCACCTGGGCGATGGCCTGACGCTGCGCCGGGTGCTGTCGGAGTTCATGATCGCGCCGCTGTTCCCGGTGCCGCCCGACGTATTCCGCGCCACCATGGAATACCGCGATTTCGCCCCCGGCGACACGCTCGCCGCCGGCGCCGACGTGGTGCTGCGCACCGCGCCGCTCAACCACCCCGACGGCGCGGTGGGCTACCGCGTCGAATACGGCGGCAGGTCGGTGTGCTACGTCACCGATACCGAGCACGTCCCGGGCGCGCCCGACAAGAACGTGCTCGGCCTGATCGCCGGCGCCGACCTCGTGGTCTACGACTGCATGTACACCGACGAGGAATACAACGACTACGTCGGCTGGGGACATTCCACCTGGCAGGAAGGCCTGCGCCTGTGCAAAGCCGCGGGCGCCAGGCGCCTCGCGGTGTTCCACCACGACCCGGAGCACGACGACGCGCTGCTCAAGG
>Ga0209640_10003735_pt1 | contig 13313 bp, 11 predicted proteins | sample RifCSP10_1_FD_184018 | JGI IMG/M metagenome (GOLD analysis project Ga0209640, IMG submission 184018) | Soil microbial communities from Rifle, Colorado - Rifle CSP2_sed 10_1 (SPAdes) (version 2) | ecosystem: Environmental > Terrestrial > Deep subsurface > Rock core/Sediment | place: Rifle...
ACCGAATAGGAGGGCAACCCCGCGGGACAACCGCGGGGGAAGGGCGGCCCGCCCGGAGCCCTCGGGTCAAGGTCGCTGGAGGCGGGCGGAAACGTCCGTCGTAGAGAAATGGCCGTCACGCGGCGACAAACGCCGCGCACAGAACCCGGCTTACGGCCTCCTCAAGCTTTTTCCCTGCCAAACCGGAATTTTTCCCCCCGGTAAAACGATTTTTTGCTTTTTTTCCCCCTGCCTGGCATTTCCATAAAAATGCTTGACACCACAGGAATGAATTATAGAATGGCCGCTAGTGGGGAATTGTGGGGAAAGGTGGGTTAGGCGGCCAATATGATCTTCCGCGGACGTTTCGAATATACCATCGATCCCAAGGGAAGGGTGAACATCCCTGCCCGCTTCCGCGAGCAACTCTCCGAGACAGGCACGGAATCCGTCGTGGTGACCAACTTCGAGAACTGCATCTACGCCTATCCAACGGTGGAATGGGACAGGATCGAGGAGAAACTCGCCGCCAAGGTGTCCAGCGTACACCGGAAAAAAAACGCCTTCGTGCGGTTCTTCGTCGGCGGAGCCGTCGAGGTCATGCCCGACAAACAGGGCCGGATCCTGATCCCTCCCTCGCTTCGCTCCTACGCAAAACTCGATCGGGAGGTTGTCATCATCGGGATGCCGAACCGGTTCGAGATCTGGGACCGCCAGAGATGGGATGCGGAAATCAGCCGGTTCGAGAAGGAAGGATTCGAGGATCCCGAGCTGGCCCGGGAGATTGACTCCCTGGGGATCTAAGGGGTGGCGAACGGCCACGTCCCCGTTCTTTTACAGGAGATTCTGGGACTGCTGATCCCCGCCTCCGGCGAGGTGTTCCTCGACGGGACGGTGGGCGCGGGCGGGCACGCGGAAGAGATCGCGGCGGCGGTAGGACCGGCCGGCCTGCTCGTCTGCGGCGACTCCGACCCCGCGATGCTTGCAACGGCGTCGGAGCGCCTCCGCCGGTTTCCCTGGGTCCGGATGGTTCATTCCGACTACTCCGACCTCGAGACGCTCCGGGAGGCGGCGGGCGGGAGGATGTTCGACGGGATGCTGCTCGATCTGGGGCTCTCTTCCGTGCAGCTTTCCGATCCCTCCCGGGGGTTCTCGTTCCGCGAGGACGGCCCTCTGGACATGCGGCGCGACCCCGGGGCGGGGGGAGTCGACGCGCGGGAGATCCTAAAGGCGTCGAGCGAGCGGAATCTGGCGGACCTCTTTTTCCGTTTCGGGGAAGAGAGGTTTTCGCGGCGGATCGCGCGGGCGATCGTTGCGCGGAGGCGGAATGAACCGATCGAACGCACCACCCGGCTTGCCGAGCTGGTCCAATCGGCCATCCCCCGGAAGGCGTGGCCGCGGTCGATCCACCCCGCCACCCGGGTGTTCCAGGCGCTCCGGATCGCCGTGAACCGGGAGCTCGATTCGCTCGCCGCCTTTCTCGACCGTTTCGCATCGCATCTGGCCCCGGGGGGAAGGGTGGCGGTGATCAGTTTTCATTCGCTGGAGGATCGGTTGGTGAAGGTCGCATTTCGAACGATGGCGACGGGAAGCACGGCTTCCCTGTGCCTGCTCACGCGCAAGCCGGTGACCCCCGGAACGAGGGAAATCGCCGAAAACCCAAGGGCCGCAAGCGCAAAGATGCGAGCGGCGAAGAGGAAACGCACAGGAGGGAAAGGATGAGAAGAATACTGGTCGGAAACACCCTCGGGATGATCACCGAGATCCGGCGGGAGGCTCCCGTGTTCCCGGTGGGCCCCCGGAGACGCGGGATCATGATGCTGGCCATTCTGTTTCTCGCCGTGGCCCTGTTCAGCGTCTGGCTGTCGGGGAAGTACTACCGGGTCGGCTACGCGGTGTCGGCCGCCCTCGAAGAGAAGCAGGCCCTCCAGAAGGAACAGGCGCTCCTGAAGACGGAGATCCTGACGCTGCGCAGCCCCGCGCGCATCGAGGCGATCGCCCGGGGTCAGCTCGGCCTGGTGGATCCGAAGACGGAAAAGATCATCCGGGTGAAATGAACCCCCGCGCCCGGATCATTCTCGGTGTCCTGGCGGGGGTCTATTTTCTCATTGTCTTCCGGGCGTTCCATATCCAGGTGTTCGGCGTCAAGGGAATCCGCGATCGGGGGGCCAGGCAGTACAGCGTAAAGATCCCGCTCCTCCCGAAGCGGGGGGTGATCCTCGACAGGACCGGGAACGAGTTTGCCGTATCCCTTTCCACGAAGTCGATCTTCGTCCAGCCGTCCAAGCTTCCGTCGCCGGATGTCGCCGCGAACCTGCTCGCCCGCCGCCTTGCCCGCCCCGCCGCCGAACTGAGGAAGGAGTTCGCGTCGGACAGGAATTTCCTCTGGGTGAAGCGGCAGATGCCTTCCTCGATGGCCGAGGAGATCGTCCGGGAGGTCCGGGAAGCCGTCGCCCGGGGAAAGGGCGCAGCGGGAGCGGACGGCATCGGCACGGTCGAGGAGCCGAAACGCTTCTACCCGAACCGCGAACTCGCCTCGTCGGTCATCGGGTTCACCGATGTGGACAGCGCCGGGATCGAGGGGATCGAACTGTCGTTCGACAAATACCTGCGGGGAGAAAGCGCCTATCTCGTGGGCGAGCGGGATGCCCGGGGGCGCGTCATCGTCCCGGCGGACGCGCCGATCGAGGTGAATTCGCAGGGGCACTCCGTGACTCTCACGATCGACCGGAACATCCAGCATGTGGCCCAGACCGAGCTCATGGAGGCGGTGAAGAAGTACCGGGCGCGCGGGGGGATGTCCCTCGTCATGCAGCCCAAGACGGGGGAGATCCTCGCGATGGCGAGTCTGCCCACCTTCAACCCGAACAGCCTCTCCGCGGCCCTGCCGGAGGCGAGGAAGAACCGGGTGATCACCGACTGCATCGAGCCGGGGTCCACCTTCAAGGTGTTCACGATGGCCTCCGCGCTGGAGCTGGGTGCGATCGACATCCGCGAACGGATCTTCTGCGAGAACGGGAAGTACCGGTACGCCGGGCGGACGATCCACGACACCCACAAATATGGCTTGCTCACCGTCCCCGAGGTGATCAAATTCTCGAGCAATATCGGGATGATCAAGGTCAGCGAGAAGATGGCCCCCGAGCGGTTCCACGACATGATCCAGGCCTTCGGGTTCGGGACGAGGACGGGGGTGGAGCTGAACGGGGAATCGGGCGGCCTGCTTTCTCCCCGGGAGAAGTTCAGCCGGATCCGCCGCGCCACCGTCTCCTTCGGGCAGGGGATCGCCGTGACGCCCCTCCAGCTCGCCTCCGCGATGGCTTCCGTCGTGAACGGCGGGAAGATCATGAAGCCGTACATCGTGAAGGAGATCACGGATCCGCAGGGGAGGATGGTCTACCGCGGAGAGCCGAAGGAACTCCGCAGGGTGATCTCCCCGAAAACGTCGGCGCAGATGCGGGAAATCCTGGGGAAAGTGGTCCAGGAGGATGGAACCGGCACCCAGGCCCGGATCAAGGGCTTTCTCGTCGGCGGGAAAACGGGGACGGCGCAGAAGGTCGAGACGGGGACCGGCCGGTACTCCTCGGACAAGAGGATCGCCTCCTTCGTCGGATTCCTCCCCCTGCAGGACCCCGAGCTTCTCATCCTCGTCGTCATCGACGAACCGAAGGGCGAGGTGTACGGGGGCGTGGTCGCGGCCCCCGCCTTCAACCAGATCGCGGTAAAGACGGCCTACTACCTGGGGATCATGCCCACGGAGCAGGCCGGGGGAGACGTGGCCAAGGCGATCCGGGAGGAGACGAAACCGGCGGGCGTCGGGATGACCCGCGTGGCCATGGGCTCCGGAGGGGGTGCGCTCGTCATGCCGGACCTCCGGGGATTGAGCATGGGAAGGGTGGTCGATCTCATGGGGCGGTACTCGGTGAGGATGCAGATGGCGGGTTCCGGATTGGCCCGGGCCCAGTCCCCCGCCCCCGGGGCGGTTCTGGTCCCCGGGATGGAAGTCAACGTGAACTTCGGGACCGAGTCAGGCAGAAGATGAGATTGGCGGATGTCCTCGCGGGGATCACACCGGTTGAGAATTCTCTCGGATCGCTCGAGATAGGCGGCATTTCCATCGACTCCCGCATGACCCGCCCCGGGGACCTGTTCGTTGCCCTCCCCGGCCATCATGCGGACGGCCATTCCTTTCTCGCCGCGGCGGTTCGGGCGGGCGCGGCGACCGCCCTCGTGGAACAGGAGGTTTCTCACCCCCCGCTGCCCTGCGTGCGGGTCGCGTCGACGTCGGCGGCCCTCCCCGTCGTGGCGGTCCGCTTTTTCGGCGATCCGTCGGCAGCGCTCACGGTGATCGGCGTGACGGGGACCAACGGGAAGACGACCGTCACCTACCTTCTCGAATCGATCCTCGATGCCGCGGGAAAAAAGACGGCCGTGATCGGGTCGATCAATTACCGCCTGGCCGGGAAGGTTCTCCGGTCGGGGCTGACCACGCCCTTTCCCCACGAGCTCCAGGAGGTGATGGCGGGGGCGCTGTCCGGGGGGGCAAGCCACCTCGTGATGGAAGTGTCGTCTCACAGCACGGCGCAGGGAAGGATCGAGGGGGTGCGGTTCGACGCGGGGCTGTTCACGAATCTGTCGCACGACCACCTCGACTTCCACGGGGACATGGAGTCGTACTTCCATGCCAAGGCCCGGTTTTTCCGCTATTTTCTCCCGGCGGGGGGGAAGATGGGGGGAATGGCGTTCAACACGGACGACCCGTACGGGGCGAGGCTGGCGCGGGAGTTTCCGGCCGCCCTGACCTTCGGCTTTTCCCGGGAGCGGGCGGTGTATCCCCTCTCGGTGGAGATGGGATGGGAGGGGACCTCCCTCTCCCTTTCCACCCCCGTGGGGCCTCTCGATCTCCGGGCGAGGATCATCGGAGACTACAACGCATCGAACATCATGGCAGCCGTCTGCGGGGCGATTCTGCTCGGCGTCCCTCCCGGGGCGATCCGCGAAGGGGTGGAGAAACTGCCGGCGATCCCCGGGAGGATCGAGACGATTCCCAACGACCGCGGCCTCCACGTGTTCGTGGATTACGCCCACACTCCCGACGGCCTCGACCGCCTTCTCACCGCCCTCGGGGGGCTTGCCGAGGCCAGGCTGATCACCGTTTTCGGTTGCGGAGGGGACCGGGACCGGGCGAAACGGCCCCGGATGGGAAGGATTGCGGCACTTCGGTCCCACGTGGTGATCGTCACCTCCGACAACCCCCGGAGCGAGGACCCCGGGGCGATCCTTGCGGGCATCGTTCCGGGAATCGTCGCGGAAGGGTTTCTCCAGGCCCGGGGGCCCGTCTCATGGGAAGAGGGATATTTCGAGGTTATCCCGGACAGAAAATCGGCCATCGCGCGGGCGCTCGCCATCGCCCGGAGGGGGGACACGGTCGCGATCGCCGGGAAAGGACACGAGAATGTTCAGCTCATCGGGGACCGGCGCCTGCCGTTCGACGACAGGGAAACGGTCAAAACGATCCTGGCCGGTGGGGGATAGGTTGACGCTGGGGGAGGTGATCGGGGTCCTGCACCCGCTGCGGGGCGGAGGGCAGATTTCCACCCGGGATCCCATCGGTCCCGTGACCACCGACAGCAGGGAAGTTACGCCCGGGGGCGTCTTCGTCGCTCTCCCCGGCGAGCGGGTCGACGGCGCCGACTTCGTGGCGGAGGCGATCCGAAAGGGGGCGCGGGCGGCGATCGTGTCGGAGGAGGGTGCGCGCAAGGTCCCCAGCGAGGTTCTCGCCGGAAAGCCGGTGTTCGTCGTTCGCAACCCCGTCGAGGCGCTGGGGGATCTGGCCAGAGCGCATCGGGAGCGGTTCCGTCACATTCCCCTCGTGGGGATCTCGGGAAGCTCCGGAAAGACATCCACCAAGGAATTGCTCGCGGCGCTGCTTTCCCGGAGCAAAGAGGTCCTGAAAAATCCCGGGAATCGCAACAACCTGATCGGATTGCCGCTCGCATTGCTCACGCTCTCCGGGGATCACGACGTCGCGGTGCTGGAGATGGCGACGAACCAGCCCGGGGAGATCGCCCGGCTTGCGTCGATCGCCGCTCCCGACGTGGCGGTCCTCACCAACATCGCGCCCGCCCACCTGAAGGGGCTCGGAAGCCTCGAGGGGGTGGCCCGGGAGAAGGGGGATCTGTACCGGTCCCTGCCCGAATCGGGGACGGCGGTGGTGAATGCGACGGACCTGCGGGTGATGCGGGAGGCCGGGCGCTGCCGGGCAGCGAAGATCCACTACGGCGTCGCGCTCAACGAAATCTCGGGGCGGGTGGTGTTCATGGACGACGAGGGGATGCGGATCGCGGTCCGGACCCCTTCCGGGGAGTTCGTCTCCTCCCTCCGCCTCACGGGCGAGCACAACCTCATGAACGCGTTGGCCGCCGTTGCCGCCGCGTACGCCCTGGGCTTGCGCCCGGCGGATATGGAGGAGGGGTTCCGTTCCGTGGCGCCCGGCCGCGGGAGATTCCGCCCCGTCCCCCTGCGGGGAGGGGGGCTGCTCCTGGACGACACCTACAACGCGAACCCCGCCTCCGTGGAGGCGGCCCTGCGGAACCTGGTGGCTCTCCGGCGGGGGCGGCGATGCATCGTGGTCCTGGCGGACATGCTCGAACTGGGAGAGGCGTCCGGCTCCTCCCATTTCCGGATCGGGCATATGGTGGGGGGGATCAAGCCGGACCTCCTGTTCACCCACGGAACCGAGGCGGCGGCGATCGCCGGCGGCGCGAGGGAGGGCGGGCTGGACCCCGGCCGGATCATGCACGTCGGGGAACGGGATGCGCTGCGCGGGGCGGTGACGGCCGCGTTGCGGGAAGGGGACGTCATCCTGGTCAAAGGATCCCGGGGGATGCGGCTCGAGGAGATCGCCGAAGCCGTGGAAAAGGAGTGGGCCTAGTTCGATGCTGTACCATCTTCTCTTCCCGCTGCACGTGGACTATTCGTTTTTCAACGTGTTCCGGTACATCACGTTCCGCACGATCTACGCCGCGATCACGGCGCTGCTTCTGTGCTTCGTCCTCGGGCCGTGGCTCATCCGCGAGCTCGGCTCCCACCAGATCGGGCAGATTATCCGGAGGGACGGGCCGGAGAGGCACCTGGCGAAGGAAGGGACGCCGACGATGGGGGGGCTCCTGATCGTCTTGGCCGTCGTGATCCCGACCCTGCTCTGGGCGAACCTCTCGAACCCCTACATTTGGATCGCGGTATTTGTGACCGTCGGGTACGGGACGATCGGCTTCCTCGATGACTACAAGAAAGTCATCCGGAAGGATGCGAAGGGCCTGAGCGCGAAGGCCAAATTCACCAGCCAGATCCTCCTCGCCGGGATCGCGGCGACGCTGATCTACATGGACATCGGGATCCAGGACAAGGTGAGCATTCCCTTCTTCAAGAAGATCAACCCGAGACTGGGGATCTTCTACATTCCGTTCATCATCCTCGTGATCGTGGGGGCGTCGAACGCCGTCAACCTCACCGACGGTCTCGACGGGCTTGCCGTCGGGCCCTCCATCATCGCCGCCGGGACCTACATGCTGTTCGCCTATCTCACCGGGCACGTGAAGATCGCGAACTACCTGCAGATCCCGTATGTGCCGGGGGCGGGGGAGCTCACCATCTTCTGCGGCGCCATGGCCGGGGCGGGCATCGGGTTTCTCTGGTTCAACACCTATCCCGCCCAGGTGTTCATGGGGGACACCGGCTCGCTGTCCCTGGGCGCCGCGCTGGGCGTCGTAGCCGTGATGGTGAAGCAGGAGATCGTCCTGGTCCTGGTGGGGGGGGTGTTCGTGATGGAAGCCCTCTCGGTGATCTTCCAGGTCTTCTCCTACAAGACCACCCGGAAGCGGATCTTCCGGATGGCGCCGGTGCACCACCATTTCGAACTGAAGGGGTGGGCGGAGCCCAAGATCATCGTCCGGTTCTGGATCATATCGATCATCCTGGCGCTGCTGGCCATCAGCACGCTCAAGATCCGGTGAGATGGAATCCTTCGGCGGGAAGAACGCGTTCGTGATCGGGGCCGGGGTATCGGGGTTTGCCTCGGCCCTCCTCCTCCTGCGCGAAGGTGCCCGGGTCACGCTGCTCGACGAGCGCCCGAAGGAGGACGTGGAGCGGTCTCTCGGGCATCCCGTACCGCCGCAGATCGCTTTCGTCCGCGGCAGGATGACCGAGAAGGAGGCGCCGGGGACGGATCTCGTGATCCTCTCCCCCGGGGTCCCGCGGGAGAAGCTCCCCCTCCCGGAGCTGGCCCGGTCCGGGACCCCCGTGTGGGGGGAACTGGAGCTCGCCTTTCGCCGGTTCCCCGGGAAAGTGGCCGCCGTGACGGGGACGAACGGCAAGTCGACGGTCACAACGCTCCTGGGCGACATGGCGTCGCGGGCCTTCCCCCGGGTCTTCGTCGGGGGGAACCTGGGGACCCCCTTCGCCAGCGCGGCGGACGACCCGTACGACTGGGCCGTGGTGGAGGTGTCCAGCTTCCAGCTGGAGACGATCGACGCCTTCCGGCCCGCCGTGGCCGTTCTGCTGAACATCACGGAGGACCATCGCGACCGGTATCCCGATTTCGCTTCCTATGCCGCCGCGAAGATGGCGATCTTCCGGAACCAGGATCCGGCCGATGCCGCCGTCGTGAATGACGAAGACCGGGAGGTGTCCGCACGGATCGCGCAGGTCCGCTCCGCGAGGATCCCGTTCTCCCTCTCCCGGCCGCTCACGACGGGGGTGTTCCGGGACGGGGAGGAGATGGTCCACCGGGACGGCTCCGTCGAGGAGAGGTACAAGACGTCGCTCCTCCAGGTGCGGGGGCTTCAGAACGTGGAGAACGCCATGGCGGCGATCGGGGCGGCACGCCGCATGGGGATCCCGTCCGACGCCGTCCGGGAGGGCCTTTCGGCCTTCGCCGGGCTTCCGCACCGCGTGGAGTTCGTCCGGGAAGTGCGCGGGGTCTCCTTCTTCAACGACTCGAAAGGGACCAACGTCGGCGCGGTCCTCAAATGCCTGGAGGGGTTTTCCGAGCCCGTGATTCTCATCGCCGGCGGGAAGGACAAGGGGGTGGATTTCCGGCCCCTTCGGGATCCCCTGGGGCGGAAAGCCCGGGCGGCAATCCTCCTGGGGGAGGCGCAGGGAAGAATGAAGCGGGAACTCATGGGGTCGGTGCCCATCCTGCTGGCCGGCTCCCTCGACGAGGCGGTCGGTCAGGCCGCGGAGTGCGCGCGGGAAGGCGATGTCGTGGTGCTCTCCCCGGCCTGTTCGAGCTTCGACATGTTCCGCAATTTCGAGGAGCGCGGCGAGGCGTTCCGGGAGGCGGTGAGGAGGTTGCCGGAATGAACATCGGGAAACGGCACGAGAACCTGATCCTCACTCTCTGCACGCTGATCCTGGTGGGACTGGGAGCCGTGATGGTGTACAGCGCCTCGTCGGTGACCGCGGGAGCGTCCGACCGGCTCGGGCACGACGCCGCGTACTATTTCAAGCGGCAGGTTCTCTTCCTCGCGTTGGGAGCCTCCCTGGCCCTTTTCCTCTCCCGGGTCGACTACGACATCTTTCGTCGGCACATCCTGCTCTTCCTGGGGGGGACCCTCGTGCTCCTCGTCCTCGTTTTCGTTCCCGGGTTCCGGCACACGGTCAACGGCGCGTCCCGGTGGATCAACTTCCGGATCTTCACCTTCCAGCCTTCCGAGCTTGCCAAGTTCTCCCTCCTTGCCTATGCGGCCTACGCCGTCGACCGGAGGGGGGAGAACTTCCGCGAGGGCGGGCGGGCGTTCCTCCCGATGCTTGCGGCGCTTGCGGTCTTCATGGGGCTGATCCTCAAGGAGCCGGACTTCGGCATGGCGGTGGTCATCACCGCGTCGTTCCTGGCGCTGCTGTTCATCGCCGGATTCCCGTGGAAACTGCTTGCGGGATGCGGAGTCCTGGGGGTTGCGGGGGGGATCGTCGCGATCGCCGCGAAACCGTACCGGATGGCGCGCCTTTCGGCCTTCTTCGATCCGTTTTCCCAGGCGCAGGCGGCGGGATACCAGGTGGTGCAGTCCCTGATCGCCTTCTCGAACGGAGGCCTTCTCGGGACGGGAATCGGGGCCGGGAAACAGAAGCTCTTTTATCTCCCGGAGATGCACACGGACTACATCTTCTCCGTCATCGGGGAGGAGCTCGGGTTCGCGGGAGTCGTCGCGGTTGGGGCCTGCTTCATGACGCTCGTCTGGGTCGGGTTCCGGATCGGCCGGCGCGCCCGCGATCCGTTCGGGAAGTACCTCGCGATGGGGGTGTCTACCGTGATCGGCGTGCAGGCCCTCGCGAACATGATGGTGGGCCTGAAGATGCTCCCGCCGAAGGGGATGGTCCTGCCGTTCCTGAGCTACGGGGGATCCTCGCTCATTCTTCATCTGGCGGCGATCGGGGTCCTCACGAACATCTCGATGAAAGGAGCGGAAGGATTTGTCGCTGAACCTGTTGATCGCAGGCGGGGGAACCGGCGGGCACGTGTTCCCGGGGATAGCGCTTGCTGAGGCGTTTCTCGCTCTCTCCCCGGGAGGATCCGTCTCCTTCGTCGGGACGGAGGGAGGGCTCGAGGCGAAGGCGGTGCCGTCCCGGGGGATCGGGATCGATTTCGTCTCCTCGGGGCAGGTCCGGGGCCGCGGGGCGGGGGGGCTTACGGGGGTGGCCAGGATGATCGGCGGGCTTTTCGTCTCCTTCCGGGTATTGCGCCACAGGCGCCCCGGCCTGGTGTTCGGGGTCGGCGGGTACGCCTCCGTGCCCGTGTCGCTGGCGGCGGCGGCCATGGGGATCCCGCTTTTTCTGCAGGAACAGAACGCCGTCCCCGGCAGATCGAACCGGATGCTCGGGAGGATGGCCAGGCGGGTATACACGGGGTTCGGGGAGGCGGTCCCGTACTTTCCCCCGGGAAGGGCCTCGGTGTCCGGGAACCCCGTCCGCCGGGAGATCGTGGAAGCGGCCGCCGAGTCCCGGAAACGGTTCCCCTCCCCCTCCCCCTTCACCGTTTTCGCGATGGGGGGATCCCAGGGGGCGAGGGCGATCAACGAGCTCGTGCTCGGCCTGGGACGGGAGGTGAAGGGCGGGGGAGGCGAAATGCGGTTCCTCCTCCAGACCGGGGAACGGGAGTTCGCCGCCGTGGAGGGCATCGTCCGGGAGGAGGGACTCCCCATCGAGCCGTTCCCCTTCACGGAGCGGATCGGGGATTGGTTCGCACGCTGCCACGCGGTCCTGATGCGGGCCGGGGCTCTCTCCATCGCCGAAGCCGCCCTCTTCGGCAAACCGTGCGTGCTGGTCCCGTACCCCTTCGCCGCCGATCGCCACCAGGAAAAGAACGCCGAGGAGTTCTGCGCGGGAGGGGGCGGGGTCTGGATGCGGCAGGAGCAGGCGTCCGTGGGGAAGGTGCGGGAGACGCTTTCCCTTTGGGCGGGGGATCCCGCGAGAAGAAAGGCGGCCGAGGAGGGGGCTGCGCGGTTCTCCCGGCCGGACGCGGCCGCGGAGATCATCCGGTCGGCGCTGCGCGAACTGGGGAAAGGAGAGGCCGGGGGTGTATAGGAAAGGACTGCGCATCCACTTCGTCGGGATCGGCGGGATCGGGATGAGCGGGATTGCCGAGCTCCTCCTGAACCTCGGCTACCGCGTCACCGGATCGGACCTTCGGCTCTCGGACACCACGGAGCGGCTTGGCCGTCTCGGAGCGGAGATCCGGGGGGAGCACGCGGCCGCCAACATCCCGGAGGACGGCCACGTGGTGGTGGTCTCCTCGGCCGTCCGTCCGGACAACCCGGAAGTGATCGAGGCGCATCGCAGGAAGATCCCGGTCATCCCCCGGGCGGAGATGCTTGCCGAACTCATGCGGATGAAATACGGGATCGCCATCGCGGGAACGCACGGCAAAACGACCACGACCTCGATGGTGGCCACCCTCCTCGCGACGGCCGGGTGGGACCCGACCGCCGTGGTGGGGGGGAAGCTCAACAGCCTCGGCTCCAACGCGAAGCTCGGGTCCGGGGATTTCCTGGTGGCCGAGGCCGACGAGAGCGACGGGTCGTTCCTGAAACTCTCCCCCACCGTGGCGGTGGTGACCAACATCGATGCCGAGCACCTCGACTACTACTCGGGAATCGGGCAGATCAAGGAGACTTTTCTCCACTTCCTCAACAAGGTTCCCTTCTACGGGTTCGACGTCCTGTGCGTGGACCACCCGAATGTCCAGGAGCTCATCCCCGCGCTTCAGAAGACGTACGTCACCTACGGCTTTTCCCCGCAGGCGGATTACCGGGCCGACGGGGTCTCGCCCGAGGGGATGGCGAACCGCTTCCGGGTGGTCCGCCGCGGCGAGATCCTCGGCGAGGTCTTGCTTTCCGCACCCGGCCGCCACAACGTGAGCAACGCGCTTGCCGCGGTGGCGGTCGCTTCGGAGCTGGGGATCCCCTTCGACAAGATCCGGGAAGGGCTGGCCGACTACCGGGGAGTGCACAGGAGGTTCCAGATCAAGGGAGAGCGGGAAGGCGTGACGGTCGTGGACGATTACGGGCATCACCCCGCGGAGATCCGCGCGACGCTTTCCGCCGCCCGGGAGGTGTGGCCCTCCCGCCGGATCGTCGTCGGCTTCCAGCCGCACCGGTACTCCCGGACGCACGCCCTTTTCCAGGAGTTCGTCTCCGCGTTCCACGATGCGGACCTGCTCTTCGTTTTCGAGGTCTACCCCGCGGGGGAGGAACCGATCCCGGGGGCCTCGGGCGAGCGGCTCTGCGAGGCGATACGGGACCACGGGCACAAGGCGGTCTTTTTCGCGGGGAAGGCAGGGGAAGCCGCAGGGCGGATTCTCCCCCGGCTGCAACCGGGCGACATATTTCTGACCATGGGGGCCGGAGATGTCTGGAAACTGGCAGAGGGCGTGGTATCCGCCTGAGGGACGGGAGAGGCAAGGCCGGCGGGGAGGGATGATGGGCAAGGTCGAGGAGGTGTTCGGCGCCAGGATGCGGGAGTTCACCACCGTGAGGATCGGAGGGCCGGCCGAGCGGATCGTCTTTCCGCACTCGGGGAAGGAGGTCCAGGAGGTCCTCGCGGCGGAGCGGGGCGCGAACCGGGAGGTGAGGGCGCTGGGAGCGGGCAGCAACCTCCTCGTGTCGGACGGCGGCATTCGCGGCACGGTGATCTGTCTGAAGAAGAACATGGGAAAGGTCCTCTTCGCCCCGGGGGGAGCGGTGGTCGCCGACGCGGGCGTGATGCTTCCGAGGTTCGCGGTCCTGTGCGCCCTGTCCTCCCTCTCCGGCGCCGAAGAGCTGGGGGGGATCCCGGGGACG
>Ga0209640_10003738_pt1 | contig 13304 bp, 17 predicted proteins | sample RifCSP10_1_FD_184018 | JGI IMG/M metagenome (GOLD analysis project Ga0209640, IMG submission 184018) | Soil microbial communities from Rifle, Colorado - Rifle CSP2_sed 10_1 (SPAdes) (version 2) | ecosystem: Environmental > Terrestrial > Deep subsurface > Rock core/Sediment | place: Rifle...
TTGAGGTTATCCAATGTGAGCATACAGAAACTTGACAAGGCGTCTCCCCTCTGCGATACAAGACTCGGAAGTTCCTGGTTAAGATGAGAAAGTATCGGCTGCGCATAGCTACCCTCGCTTCTTTGTTCCTACTGACAGGCTGCGGTTATAACAGCCTCCAAGCGCTCGACGAGGATGTAAAAGCGGCCTGGAGCGAGGTGCAGAACCAATATCAGCGACGCGCGGATCTGGTGCCGAATCTGGTCGCGGTCGTCAAAGGCGCTGCCAAGTTCGAGCAGGATACGCTCACTCAGGTGGTCGAGGCGCGCTCCAAAGCTACAGCCGTAACAGTAAACGCCGGCGACCTCAGCAACGCAGAGGCTTTCAAGCGCTTTGAAGAGGCACAAACCGGTCTCTCCAGCGCTCTATCTCGCCTCCTAGTGGTTGTGGAGCGTTACCCCGAGCTTAAGGCAAACCAAAACTTCCGCGATCTGCAGGCGCAACTCGAGGGGACCGAAAACCGTATTGCGGTGGCGCGGAAACGGTACATAGAAAGGGTCGCCGAGTATAATAAGGGAGTGCGGTTTTTTCCAACGAACTTGACGGCCCGTTATCTCCTGGGACTTGAGGCGCGTGCAAGTTTTAGCGCGGATGAAAAGACTTCGCGCCCACCTGAAGTCAAGCTCTAGCCGGGAGATGAAAGCGATCCCTCCGCGAAGAGAGTCTTCTCTTCCGACGGTCCTGACGATACATAGCTCAGCCCTATTTCTCTTGCTCTTCATTATCCGCCTATTCTCAGCGCCGCTTCTGTACGCCCTCGAGGTGCCGCCCTTACGCGGCCGCGTTAACGACCTGGCCGGGCTGATGCCCGCCGAGCGCGCCATCGCCCTGGGAAAACGCCTGGCGCGCTTCGAACAAGAAACCGGCCACCAAATAGCGGTGCTCACCGTTGCCAGACTTGAGGGAGAAGATATGGAAGGCTTCAGCATCAAAGTGGCCGAGACCTGGAAGATAGGGAAAAAGGGCTTTGATAATGGCGTCATCCTGCTTATCGCCAGAGATGACCGAAAGCTTCGGATCGAGGTCGGCTACGGCCTTGAGGGCGTTCTCCCCGACGCGCTGGCGAGCCGGATCATCCGTGAAGTTGTCGTTCCCCGCTTCCGTGCCAGCGATTACGCGGGCGGTATTGAGGCGGGAGTGGAGGCGATCCAAAAAACGATCCGCGGCGAGAATATCCCTGAGACGGCAAGACCCCGGACCGGGTCGAAAAATAACCTTTTCTTCTCCACCTTGTTCATTCTTTTTTTGCCGCTCCTTATGGTTTTCATGATGGTCCTCGAGGGTCGCCGCCACGCAAGGAGAGCCGGCTTCTGGAGCGGCAGAGGGCGGCGCCCGGCTTATTGGGACAGTGGTTTCGGTGGCGGAGGGTCCGGGGGGGAAGGCGGCTTCGGCGGCGGTGGATTTAGCGGAGGTGGCGGCGGATTCGGCGGAGGCGGCGCCTCGGGGAGCTGGTGAGAGAATGCGCGCGGAGAATATCTTCACAGCGGACGAAAAGAAACGCATCGAACAAGCGGTCGCGGCGGCGGAGCAACGCACATCGGGAGAGATTGTCCCCATGATTGCGGGCGCGAGCAGCCGCTACGGCGAGGTGGAGCTGGCTGGGCTGGTCATTGGAATCGTCGTCGGCACTGCAGGCGCGCTCGCCTTTAGCCACCGCTGGGGAACACCGCAAACGGAATTAGCGTGGCCGCTGATTGGTGCGGTATTGGGTCTATTTCTTTGCCATATTCCGGCGATCAAGGGTCGCCTGGTTCCGAAAAGGGATATCGTCCATGCGGTGCACCTGCGTGCCCTTGCAGCTTTTACGGCTCATGGCCTGCATCACACGCGGGCACACAACGGTATCTTAATCTTTGTCTCCTTGTTAGAACGCCGGGTCGAAATCCTGGCCGACCAGGCTATCAACGAAAGGGTCGAGCCCGGCACGTGGGATGAAATCGTAAAGCTGCTCACTCTGGCTCTGAAATCAGGAGATGCCTGCGCGGGCCTTTGTGCCGCAATCGAGCGTTGCGGCGATATCCTGGGGTCGCACTTTCCTCGTACCGCTGCCGACCGCAATGAACTGGAAGACAAGCTGGTTACTGAGGAGTAGAAATTGCCCCAGCGATTCGCCCTGACAGAACCGGGCCCCCGTGAGGCTTATTCGTCGAATGGAGTAAACTCTCCCCGGAAATTGGCGCGCTTTTTTGTTTCCCCATCCCAAATTTTGTTCCGTATTACAATTTCTGTTACTGAAGGGCGTCACTTGCTGCGGCCTTTCTTCACTGCCAGCTACCTGGCATGAGCCTTGCTACTCCATCGCGATGGTCGAATCCACTTTCGGAGGGAAAAAATGAGTGAAAGAACTGGTTGGGCCATATCGGGGCTTCTCTTGCCTCCTGTACTTTTGGGATTTATCGGCTGCTCCACCCCGCTAACCACCCGGGAGAAGGGTGCTCTCATAGGCACAGGGGTTGGAGCGGCGACGGGAGCAGCTGTTGGCAGTGCCGTGGGTCACACAGGTGCAGGAGCTGCCATCGGAGGGGCTGTAGGTTTAGGTGCTGGTGCTCTCATTGGTGACCAGATGCAGGCCAGAGAGCAGGAACAGCAAAGACAAGTTCAGCAATCGAAAGCGGAGACGGACCAAAAACACCGTCCGCCCTACTTTCTCCCGAGGGAGCGAGAAATTATCCGCGAGTACTATTACTATTCCGCTTCGAGCGGGCTACCGCCGGGCCTGGCCAAGCGTGGAGGCAATCTTCCTCCAGGATTACAGAAGCATCTTCAGAAAAACGGCACGCTCCCTCCCGGTCTCCAGAAGCGTCTACAGCCGATACCGTTTGACCTGGAGAAGCGACTTCCAGGCATCCCGGAAATCTGGGCGCGAGTCATTTTAGGCGGGCATGTCCTGTTGCTGGACAGGCGCAGCAATCTTATTTTGGACATTCTTGAGAATGTTGTCACTTAATCCCAACCGCTGGCAACAGGCCACCTCGATCACCGTCGCTCTCGCGACCCATCCTCCCGATCGAAGCCTCCGAGAGATAAGCTCGATAGTATGGCCTTCATAAGATCTTTTCTTCATCCCTCGCTATTCACTCTTGATAATAATACCGCACTCCGAGCACCGGCAGCGGCCTGCTTGCTGTGGAAAATTAAAAAGGCAAGATCCAAGATCCGGCCCTCAAGCCATTAGAAACTCTGCCAATTTAGGAATGATTTATCCGAGTAGAGTTTCTCGACGTTTAACGGAACGGATATGCCTCGGCTTTTCAAATAGTCGGCAATCGGCTTTAAAGGCAGACCCACTGCGGTAAGGTAATCACCGTGGATGGATTCGATCAGAGCGCGGCCTTCCCCCTGGATCGAATAGGCACCCGCCTTATCGAGAGATTCGTTGCAAGAAAGATAGTGCTCAATCCCTTTTTCCGAGTAGTCGCGCATCCTTACGGACACTTCTTCTACGATCCCGAGACCCGGCCCACCTAAACTATCGAGGATTGCGACACTTGTGAGAATCCGATGAGTTTTACCTGCCAGAGAGCGAAGGATTTGTTTCGCGTTAGCTATCCCGTCAGGTTTACCGATCTTTTTCCCGTTTATCAGAATCATCGTGTCGCTCCCGATTACAATGCTTTTAGGATTGTCCCTCGCGACCGATTCGGCTTTTCCGAGAGCAAAGTCTAGAACCTCGTCTTCGACGGGGCGATTGGACAATGCGAGTTCATCAAATCCTGGAGAAATCACTTCGAACGGCAAGCCGAGAAGCGCTAGTATCTGACGGCGGCGGGGAGACGTGGAGGCAAGGATTAGTCTCATAAACCTAAACGCTCAGGGCTGAAGGTCAGGAATGCAAGGTTGTTTCGTCAACTCCGGCGACGTGTGGTCCGTTGGTTCAAACTTTGAAGCGACCAACGTCGCGTAGTTCCTGAGGCACTTGACCACCTCGCTAACGTTGTTCACTCGAACCATGTGAGACCGCAGTTCCGCTGCCCGGTGGCAAGCCTTACAATACCAAGCCAAATGTTTTCGCATTCCCAAAAAACTTGGAATCCCCCAGTGTTTCTCAAAATGGTTGCTGTGCTCTATGATTACCCTAAACCGCTCCTCTAAGCTGATAGGAGCGTGATGAATATATACGGCACCATTTGAGCACAGGGCCTGTTTAACGTGGTCCTTGGTTCTAAAGATCCACGGATTTCCCTGGGCAGAACGCCCCAGGAGAGCCCCATCCACATTGGTTTCACACACACGACGGTAGACATCCTGCATGTTTTGCAGGTCTCCGTTGCCGAGAATCAAGGTTCCTGAATTCCTTGTTATATTGACTGCTCGAGCTATGGCTTCCCAATCAGCGTTTCCCTTGTACCCTTGTTTGAGTGTTCGGCCATGGAGAGAGATGACCGATGGTTTTTCCTCCAGTAGAGTTTGAATCCACTCTTCCACGACGATTTGGTCAACCCCTAGTCGAGTCTTGACCGATACAGGGATGAGACGTCGCCAGGGAAGAGTCTCCATCCCGGTCCTTAGTCGATTCGAAATCCTGATTTTTTGGATCAACTCTGGGTTAATCTTTAGGTCGCACAGAGTTTGTCCTTCGAACCAGTGTTTGATGCCTTGGCCTGCATTTCGGATAATGGACCGTGCCAAATCTGGGTTGGGGATCAGAGCAGCCCCGCTGCCCTTGCCTGCAACCTTTCTCGCGGGACAACCCATATTAATATCCAAGCCGTCGAACCCGAGCTCGCAAACGACGTGTGCGACCTTGTAGAACATCTCCGGCGTATGCCCGTAGATCTGTGCCACCACCGGACGTTCGATCTCAGAATAAGTTAGGTCTTTGATTAGCGTGTGTGGTGCGAAGAAAGCGGTCTCGACGTTAACAAACTCAGTAAACGTAACATCAGGGCCGCCGTGCTTAGCCGTGATAAATCGAAAAGAGGCATCGGTGACTCCATCCATGGGTGAAAGACCTATGATGGGCTTATCAATCTTTTGCCAGAAATTCATAGTATTGTACTTTAAGGGCAGATGAGAAACAGATCCATGCCGCGCGGTGAAGCCTGGATGTAGATCGGTTCGACAGCGTCCAGGAACCGCTGCTCACCTCGCCAGAAAGGAAAGCTCCCCAGCCGCTTGGGTAAGGCTGCCGACACGGGTGGTATCCGCACCTCGCCGAACAGATCATCTGGTAAGCTACTTCCGTCCCAAAAGGCAGAAGCGTCCGAATCCAGTGGCTCGAGCGGCAGGGATACTTCTTCTCCTGTTTCGGGGGCAGTAGACTTACCCCGAGTATACCTGGAGGTGGTTTTTCCACTGGTGCCCCCCAAGAGCCCGACTATCTCCTCTCGGTTCACCCCGCGCAGCTTGAGGATCAGAAATGGGTCGCGGTCGAATTCCTCCCCTAATAGGTAATAGACAGCCGCAATGTGCTTGCAGGGGTTTGACCAGTCCGGGCAGGAGCAGTCAGTATCAAGTTCTTTGAGTTTCTCCGGGAAAAGCGACAGACCTGCATCTTTGAACGCCCCCTCGATGTGCTGCGGCATTTCCCCGGCCAGTAGTTTTGCCGCAAAGATGGCTTGATGAGAAAGCGCCCTGGCCAGCTTCTTCCAGTTGGCGCCCGATAGGGTCTTGACCTTAATTGTGACACCATAGGGCTTTGGCCTTGATCCCTGAACCCTTGCCTGGACCAAGCCCTTGTCAATAGCGATGGAGAGCACCTGGCCGCGGCGGGCGTAGGACCGGCCCCGGCCTAACCTCGCGCCGATGTCGAAGCCCTCCAGCACGGCAATCCACCGTTTGGCCCACCAGCTCTTCCCGAACGCGCCTCGTTTGGATTGGGCCTTAATCCCACCCTTGGCGGCTCGCGGTTCTGAAGGTGGGAAGTAAACGTACCCATCATGCCATCGCCAAGACATGCTCATTCTCCTATCGCTTCTTTTCTCAGCGTGAAGATTTGCTTGAGTTCGGCGGTCGAAAGCTCGGTCAGCCAGCCCTCCCCTGTCCCGACCACTCCCTCGGCAATCTCCTTCTTGCGCTCTATCATCTCGTCGATCTTCTCTTCCAGCGTCCCCATACAGAGGAACTTGTGAACCTGGACGTTTCTGGTCTGGCCGATGCGAAACACGCGGTCGGTTGCCTGGTTCTCCACTGCCGGATTCCACCAGCGGTCAAAGTGGAAGACATGGCTGGCCCGTGTCAGGTTCAAACCGGTGCCGCCGGCCTTGAGCGACAGGATAAAGATCTGCGGGCCGTCACCGTTGGCCTGGAATCGCTCGACCATGCGATCTCGCTGCTGCCTCGGAACCGCGCCGTGCAGGAAGAGCACCTCGCGCCCGAATGTCTCCTGCAGGTGTCGGCGGAGGATTTCGCCCATCTCGGCGAACTGCGAGAAGACTAGCGCCCGGTCCCCGACTTCAATAATTTCCTCCAGCATTTCGGTCAGACGGGCCAGCTTGCCCGATCGTCCGGGGATTGCGGAGTGATCGTGCAGGAACTGCGCCGGATGATTGCAAACCTGCTTGAGCTTCGACAGCGTTGCCAGGATCAGGCCTCTGCGCTGGATGCCCTCAGCCGAGTCCAGCCCGGGGGTGGCTTCTTTCACTACAGCGGCGTAGAGCGACGCCTGCTCCTTGGTCAGGGTGCAGAAGACCTTCATCTCCATCTTCTCGGGCAGGTCAGCAATGATGACCTTGTCCGTCTTGAGCCGTCGCAGAATGAACGGACCGGTCAGGCGTCTGAGCCGCCTCATCGCCTCCGGGTTGCGGTTGGCCTGAATGGGAACGAAGAATGTCCTCTTAAAATCGGCCTGTGTGCCAAGGAAACCTGGGTTGAGGAACTCCATAATGGACCACAGGTCACCTATGTTGTTCTCGACCGGCGTGCCGGTGAGCGCGATGCGATAGCCTGCCTTGAGCGCTCGCGCGGCCCTTGCCTGCTTGGTCTCCGGGTTCTTGATGTTCTGCGCCTCGTCGAGGATCACACCGGACCAGGGGACATCCTTCAGGGTGTCAAAATCCCGGTGCAGAAGCGCGTAGCTGGATATGACCATGGCTTGCTTCATGGCCTCCTCCTTGAAGGCTACGCCTTTCGTCCTCGCGATGCCGTGGTGGACCATGATGGGCAGGTCCGGCGCGAAGCGGGAGGACTCCTTTTGCCAGTTGCCGACAACAGACATGGGGCAGACCAGCAGCAGCGGTCGCTTGCCGCCTGTCTGTGCGTTGCCGGCCTTGGTAGGCAAGCACGCAGACAGGTTTGATTCCCAGTCCCGCTGAATCAGCGCTAAGGCCTGAATGGTTTTTCCAAGACCCATATCGTCCGCCAAACATGCCCCCAGCCCCCAGCGATGCAGGAAAGCCAGCCATGAATATCCGCGCACCTGGTACGGGCGCAATGTCCCGCGAAACCTGTCCGGTGCGGGTAATTCCTCAAACCCGGTGTGACCTTCCAGTTGCGCCAGAAAATCTGCAATCCATCCGGTTGCTGTGACCCCCTCAAAAGCGATTCCACCCGGCACTATTCCCGCGCCTAAGGCCATCTGGACGATCTCATGCGCGGTGGCCTGGTCTGCGGTCTTCTTTTTCCAGAAAGCAAGCGCCGCCTGGATCTCCTCAGCGCTCATCTGCACCCATTGGCCGCGGACTTTGACCAGAGGCTGTTTGAGTTCTGCCAGGGCTTTCAGTTCTTCGAAAGAGAGCCGATCATCGCCAAGGGCCACTTGCCAGTTGAACTGGACAACCGAGTCGAGCGACAGGACGCCCCCTGCTTGCATCTTGGGGCTCTTCACATCGGCGCGGGCAGACAGGCGAAGCTTTATCCCCTTACCCGTCCACCACGCAGGCAGCAGGACTCCAAAGCCTGCCTGTTCCAGCACCAACGCCTTTTGGGTGAGGAACTCATAGGCGCCGGTCGAATCCAGTCCGTAACCGTCCGGAGCCGTCGTTCTAAGGCTGGCCTCGATGCGCGGGCAGATCCCCGAAGCCTGACCCAGGGATGACAGGTGGTATTCCTGTGCGTTGAAGCCGCCGCGTTTGAGAATAGATAGCTTCTGCCCCTTAGCGTTCCACGCGTCTTTCGCCGGGATGAGCAGGCTGGGATCGTCAGTGGCTTGCAGCAGATATCGGACATGCCACACACCATGCCCGTAGCGACCTTCTCCATTGCCATCGCCATCGGGCTCCTCCAGTCGGAAGCAGAGCCGGAATGGGGTGGCCGCCGAAATGAATATCGGACGTTGCCAATCGTGAACCTGGGCGGCAAACTGTGCCAGCTCGGCCGCGTCGCCCTCCATAACCCCGTCAGGCGACCGTAGGGCGTACAGCCACTGGTCGTGAATGCTGTCGAAGCCTGATGCCCTCTTCTGGTGTTTATGTGTACGGGCGGGTTTCAAACCTGCCCGTACTGGGGCGATGGTAGAGCGCACGAGGCGATCGACCATTTGGCCGATGAAACCAGAAAGTACCAATGCCGAAGGCATCTCCGGCGCCGCGATCGCTTCGCGGGTCAACGCTCGGCAGACTTCGGGCATGGCCTTGGCAAGGTTTGCCAGGAGATCAACATCGCGCCCGGCAAAGACCGGCTTCCAGCAGGCGCCATAGTTTCTTTTCCCCTCTCCCTTTGGGAGAGGGCCAGGGTGAGGGCTCCTTATTTCCTCCACACCAGGAAGAAATTGCTCCCGCGCCACGAGCGCCCCAGCAAAGCGCATGGCCATCGCCCAGAACCTCAGGTCCTGTCCCACAATCGCGCCAGGCGCCAGTGTCTGCTTGCCCACGCAGGCGCAAAGAACCTCAACCGTCTGTTCTGGGGACAGGCTAAGCACGCTTACTCTCCAGGGTGCCAGGATGGTCTTCGCGGGCGACTCGGGTACCTGAGCGATAAGCGAGCTGGACACAACCGGCTGGTTGTCCGCAGTAGGCAGCCAGGCGATCACCGCCTTGCTACGTTCCATGTCCGCAGTGAAACCGAACCCTGCTTTGATGATAGCCGCCGCTAGCCCTCTGACCCCGGCGTCATATGGCAGGGGTTGCGGACGTTTCTGCTCGCGGAGCCTAGGAGGATGAGCCTCCGGTTCCGCAGGCGTTTCGCCCCATAGGAGGAACCGGTTGTCATAGAATCCGCCGTGAAGGACAATCATAAAGGTGTCCGGCACCTTTCGCACCTCTTAGGTGGTTGAAGATTGCGCTTGGCAAAGATCTTCTGTTCAGCCACCGAGAACGTGAATCTTCGGCCGCAAGCTGAACACATGAGCGTTATGGGGGAGAGCTTACGTGTTTCCTGCGCAGCCTGCAGGAGTCTCTTACGGCGCTGGCTATTATAATAGGCTTCGTCAATCTTCGCTTTCTGCATTACTTCACCGTTTGGTAGCCGAGCCACAACTTGGACTAGCATTCGTTCTTGTAGGAGCCAAATTAGTCAAACTGCTGTGCTAAACCATTCTGGCAGCACTCCATCCACTCTCTCAGCTACTGCCTCAAATCGGCTCTCTAGCAGGAACTTCCACGCCCGTATCTCCTCGCCAAGTGACAACTGTCGCCGGGTAGCGATGGGTTGCTAGTGCTCCCTTTTCTAACTCGTGGTCAATGACTATGCTGACTTGAGGCAGTTCAACACCATGGCGGGCTAGATAGTTCCTTACTCTTTCCTCTGCTCTTTGCAGCGTTTCTCTGATATTGGTCGGTTCCATCGGTACCCTTCGTTGACCCGGCCAAATACCTTGATATAAACCACCCTATCGGAGCCCGAAGGCATGTGCCAGGGTGTCGTCCGTGGGGAAACGGCGGTGAGTTATCATAAAGTTGGGGGTCTGTCTTGCCTATTCAAAAGCCCTGCCATTGAGTAAAACGCGATGATGTTGGACTGACCTATGATTGAATTGAAGGAGAAATCAATTCAATCCTGGCGGTCAAAACTGGGGCGGTTTTGTCGAAAGAAGATCTCACTCCTTCTCTCGATGTTACGCAATTTACGCAAGTCTGACACGACTCCTGAATGGCTTTCGGGCCGGTTGAAGGGAGAGGTTTTTTGGTAGCCGCTACCTTATTCTTCGACCGGCGGTGTCTGGTCCTCGAACGGGAGCCCGAACTGGGCACCCGACTCGCTCCCTGCTGTTTCACGCTCCATCACCGGTTCTCCACTTGGCCTTATATAAGCAGCCTTCGATAGAATGGCCAACTCCCGGACTTTAGGGTCAGGTCTTGCAACATTACATTGCCTGACTTTGAATGTTCATCTCGTCACTCGATCTTATGCAAAGACGCAGTCGGGCGAAGTTGCGAAACCGGCCAATTTTACTACGGAACCTGGATATAACAATAGAGAAAAAGGGGGCTTGCAGTGCTATTACACATCATTCTCCTCTTTACCCCTTCTTCGCACCCATGCTCCACAGTGCTCTTACCGGGAGCGCATGCAGCCGTGGGCCAAAAGGCACGGATTCGGTGCCGGTGTAAAGCACCACACCGCGCTGGAAGTGGCGGCCGGTTGCCTCGGCGAAGGTTCGTAGCCCTTTGAAGTCCTGCGTGGTCACGGTGGCCCCAGCTTTGACCTCGATACCCACCAAATGACCTGCCGGATCCTCAAGAACGATGTCAACCTCCTGCCCTGTCTGGGTGCGAAAGTGAAACAACCGAGCTTGCGTTCGGCTCCAGGTAACCTGCTTCAGGAGCTCCATCACCACAAAATTCTCCAGAAGAGGCCCCAGGAGGTTGGCGTCCATAGTGATTCGTTTCTTGCTCAGGCCCAGAAGCTGGGACATCAGGCCGGTGTCGCTGAGGACGAGTTTCGGCGCCTTCACCAGTCGTTTACCCAGGTTGCCAGACCATGCAGGCAGGGTCTGAATCAAGAAGGTAGTTTCCAGAAGGGCCATGTAACGCTTCAGTGTGGTCTGCGGAATCGCGATGCTACGAGAAAGCTCTGATAGGTTTAACAGCGATGTTGCACGGGCTGCGAGCAGGGAGAGCAGGCGGGGTAATGCAGTGAGCCCCTCTACGTTTGCCAGGTCGCGCACGTCTCGTTGCAGGATTGTGGTGACATAGGAACCAAACCAGGCCTTTTGTCTCGCTTCAGAGAGCCGGCCATGGACAACCGGGTATCCGCCGCAGAGCAATCTCGCGAGAAGTCCTGATACATCTTCCCGATTTTTTGTTCTGTTCGGCAAAGAATCGCTAAAGACCGCATCTATGAAGCCTTCCTTTACACCCTCGATTTCCCCTTGAGACAACGGCCACAGCGTCAAAATTTCCATCCTACCAGCCAGGGATTCCGACAGGCGTGGAAGGAGCATGACGTTTGCCGACCCTGTGAGCAGGAAACGGCCTGGGCTCCGATCTCGGTCGACAACGGCCTTGATAGCCAAGAAAAGTTCGGGTGCCCTTTGAACCTCGTCAAGCACCACCGGTCCCTCGAGGCCGGCAATGAAGCCGGAAGGGTCTCCACGGGCTGCGGCCAATACTGCGGCATCGTCCAATGTCAGATATCGAGCCGGATGCCCTCCGGATGCAAGCCACTCTGCCAGGGTACTTTTCCCTGTCTGTCGAGCTCCATGAAGCAAGACCACTGGATTGTCCGCCAGTGCTTCTAGCAGAGCAGCGGAGACGTTGCGCTGAATCATGGTTGAATATTAGCCATTAGACGGTGAATTTTCAACCACATTCTGGTGTCTTTTCCTAGTCTAAAGATTACCCCCAAAACCCCTCTACCGTAAAAGCCCCTGAAAAGTGACAGTTTTGACCCCTAAAACTGTCACTTTTCCGGCATTCCAGGCTTTTTTCCCTCCGGTAATATGCGCCCGTAAAATGAGGATGCCAGTATGAAAAGGTCCAACCAAGCATCTCTTTTCGGGTCGCTTCTCTCCTCAGACGAAGCGGCAACTCGGAAGAAAAAAGAGGGCCTCGGAAAAGTCTGAACGAGGAGGAGGAAAAAATTTTGGAGCCACCCGCCGGATTCGAACCGGCGACCTGCTGATTACGAATCAGCTGCTCTACCGACTGAGCTAGGGTGGCTCACTGGGGTTTAACGAAGTTCAGGAGGGCGGCGATCACAAAGGAGCCGGCATAGGCAGCGAGGAAATCGAAAAAGAGACGAAAACTGGGCAACTGATCGAGGATCTCCTTAAGGCCTAGATACCGGATAGCAAACTGGCCGACAAAGGCGCCGAGCAGTCCCACGATGAAGAACAGAACTGGGTTTCCCTTCTTCGCAAACGCCACGGTCTTGATGCCGCCAAAGCCCGCGACAAAGGCGATGAGGAGAGTGCTAAGAAGATTCTCCTGAAGATACTGAAAAGCCGCCTCAGCGATCTCTTTCACTCGAGCCCTTCTTTAATGCCGCTAGGATCTCCTGAGCCGCTCGCTTAGGGTCGGCTGCGCTCATGACCGCGGAAATCAGGGCGACCCCCCGACTGCCCGTCCCTTTGACGGCGGTGATATTTTCCGCCTTAATTCCGCCAATAGCATAAACGGGAAGCGAAGTTTTTTCCACCACCTCTTTCAGAGCCCGAGCGCCCTGCGGGTCTCCGTAGGCCGCTTTCGAGGCCGTTGAATAAACCGGACCGAACAAAATAAAGTCGGCCCCTGCGCGCTCCGCCGCTTGCGCCTCGTGGACGGAATGGGTCGAGACCCCGATCAGCTTGTCGCTCCCGAGGAGCCTTCTCGCGACGCCGGCCGGCATTGAGGAGCCTCCTAAATGGACCCCATCCGCGTCCACTCCGAGGGCGACGTCAATGCGGTCGTTGATAAGGAGGCTTGCGCGATAACGGCCGCAGAGCCTTTTTGTCTTCTCCGCCAACAGGAAAAGATCGCGACCGCCGAGGTCTTTTTCCCTAAGCTGCACCGCGCGGACGCCGCCTTCCAGGACCTGCTCCAGAACCCAGAGAAGATCTCTCCCCTGGGTCTGCCGGCGGTCCGTAACCAGGTAAAGATCGAATGTCAGCGCGCGCGGCGGCAACGGTGGCTTTACCCCAAGATTCCGTCGATGGGGCTAGAAGCAGTCGCGTAGAGCTTCTTCGGGATACGCCCGGCCAGGAAGGCCTTTCTTCCAGCTTCCACGCCAAGCCTCATCGCCTCGGCCATCAAGATAGGATCTTTCGCCCCCGCAATTGCCGTATTCATCAGCACCCCATCGCAGCCCAATTCCATGGCGATGGCAGCGTCCGACGCGGTTCCCACTCCGGCATCGACGATCACTGGGACCCTGGCCTGCTCCAGGATAATGCGAATGGTGTAGGGATTGCGAATTCCCAGTCCGGAGCCGATCGGCGCCGCCAAAGGCATCACCGCGGCGCATCCCAT
>Ga0209640_10003739_pt1 | contig 13303 bp, 11 predicted proteins | sample RifCSP10_1_FD_184018 | JGI IMG/M metagenome (GOLD analysis project Ga0209640, IMG submission 184018) | Soil microbial communities from Rifle, Colorado - Rifle CSP2_sed 10_1 (SPAdes) (version 2) | ecosystem: Environmental > Terrestrial > Deep subsurface > Rock core/Sediment | place: Rifle...
CACTTCACCTTCGTTCCGAGCGCCGCCCACGCGAACGCGATGCGGACCCTCGGCTACCCGGGGATCGACGCGGACAAGGCGTACATCCTGGCCGCGCTCGACGTCAGCCGTCGGTTCGTCGAGGACTTGGCCGCGGTCGGCTACAGGGGGCTCGCGCTCGAACAGGTGATCGCTTGTCGCATCCACGGGGCCGATGCGGCCTTCGTCCGTGCCCTGAGGGCGGAGGGCTACGACCGACTCTCCACGGACGACCTCGTGGCGCTTCGGGTCCACGGGGCCGAGCCCGACTTCGTGGCGAACCTCAGGCGCCTGGGCTACCCGCGGCTCTCGGCGCAGCAGCTCGTGAGCCTGCGGATCCACCGGGTGACGCCGGAGTTCATCCGCGAGCTCCAGGCCCTGGGGTACGGGGCGGTTCCGCCGGACGACCTCGTCAGCATGCGCATTCACGGAGTGACCGCCGACTTCGTGAGGCGCGTCAACCGGAAGCGCGGATGCGCAACCCCCGTGGCCCGGCTCGTCGACCTCCGGACCAGCGGGAGGGAACGGTAGGGGAGCCGCGAGCCCTCCGCGTCATCATCCTCGAGGCGCGCCCGCTTACGGACCCGGACAGGGCGGGCATCCCTTGTCGAAAACGATCCGCCACTGGCCATCCGCTTCGCGCCGCCAGATCGAGTTGAACGTGCCGGTCCTCTTGCCTTGGGGGTCGAAGACGGGCCCGGAGGTCATGGCCAGGGTGCCCGACTCGAGGACCTCCGCGGTGTCGGGCGCCCAGGAGAACGGCGCCTTCGCCCCCTCGTAGAACGCCTTCCAGGCCTCGGCCACCGCCTTCTTGCCCCGCAACGGACCGCGGCCCCCGACGAACACGGCTTCGTCGGAAAGGAATGAAACGAAGGCCGCGTGATCGCGGTCGGCCATGGTCTTCGCGAAGGCCCGCTCCGTCTCACGAACCGCGGGTGCCGCGTCCGGGCCCGCTGCCGCCGCCGACCCGGGCACCGCCCAACCCGCGGCCGTCCACGCCAGGACCATTCCTGCCAGGACCGTTCCTCTCATGTCACCTCCTCGGGGCGCCGCCAAGTCGCCTGCCGTGAGGTGCGATCCTAGCCCGCTCGAGCGCCTTCCGGGTGCAAAGCCTCCAACCGCCGGGACTGGATCACCCCCGGTGGAGGCGGATGGCGCCGTTGACCGTGTTCAGTTCCAGGGAGCCGCGTCCCTTCCCAAGGCGCCCCTCCAGCCGGTTCCGCCCGGTGCGGTCCGTCGACTCCAAGGGCAGCTCGTTGTGCACTCCGCCGTTCACGGTACGGGCCTCCAGCCTGCCCCCGGCTCCCTCGGGCACGGAGACGGTGATACTCCCGTTCGTAGTCGAGAACCGGTTCGCGGAATCGGGGTCGAGCGCGCGGTATCGAGCCTTGATGCCTCCATTCACGGTCGAGGCTTCGACCGCCCCGGCGGCGTCCGAGATCTCGATGGCGCCATTGGTGGTGGACGTCCTGATGGAGCCCGTCAAGCCGCCGACGGTCACGGCACCGTTGACGGTCGAGACGCGGATGTGGGCCCCCGCCGGGAGGGTGATCCGGTAGTCGACCTTGGCGCCGCCGCCCCCGAAGAGGTGGCCCCGCGGCATGCGGGTGCGGACCGACACGTGCGATCCTTCGCCGTCGATCTCCACCCGCAACTGGCGGAGCCGGGCCTCGGTGGTGGCGCCTTTCTCCGCTTCGATGCGCACCTGGGGTTCGCTCCAGGTCTCGACCGTCACCCTGCCGTTGACGTTTTCGAGGGTGAACTCGCCGGCGGGTTCGAAGGGGCGGGTCTCGGTGACGCTGCCATGGGCCAGGATCGGCCCGCTCACTCCGCACGCCAACCCCAGAACCGCTGCGAACAGGGCGACCGCTGCCTTCCCGAGAACGTTCAGTCGCATGGCTTTCTCCTGATGTTGGAACGAAGCCCCGAGCCGAAAAGTTCAGTTCGTTCCGGTGGTGCGTTTGCCGGTTGACCGGGCTGCGAGGGCGGGAATAGCGTAACCAGTGATGCAAATCGACGAGGTCTTCAACGCGGTTTCTCACTCGGTGGGAGCCGCTTTCGCCTTGGCCGGCCTCGTCGCCCTGGTGGTTCGCGCGGCGACGCGTGGCGACGCCTGGTCGATCGCCGCTTGCAGCGTCTACGGCGCCACCTTGCTGGTCCTTTACACCTCGTCCTCCCTCTACCATTCACTCGGGGGGAAGCCCAAGACCGTCTTCGCCAAGCTCGACCACAGCGCCATCCACCTGCTCATCGCCGGGACCTACACACCGTTCGCCCTGGTGACCCTGCGCGGGCCGCGCGGGTTTTCGATCCTGGCCGCGGTCTGGGCGCTCGCAACCGCGGGCATCCTCTACGAGGTCCTGGTCCCACGCCGCCGGAGACTCGTGGCCGTGGCGCTCTACGTGGGCATGGGCTGGCTCGCCCTCGTCTTGATCGGGCCCCTCTCACGGGCCTTGGCGCCCCCGGCCCTGGCCCTCCTGATCGTGGGCGGGATCCTCTACACCCTGGGCGTTCCCTTCTACGCCCTCGACAAGCGTCTCCGGTTCGGCCACGGCGTCTTCCACCTCTTCGTGCTCGGGGGCAGCGCTGCGCACTTCGCCGCGGTCTACGGATGGGTGGCGTGAGGAGGCCGCCGCGCCGCGTCAGAACTCGGGCCGAGAGAAGTCCGCGGGGGCGCGCGGATCCCAGCATTGTGCCGATGGGCTGAATTGAGATCGTACTTTACATAACATATCTTATCGGAAGTAGATTCTGGACAAAATCCCGGTCCCGAAGCCATTCCTCGCAAAGCTGCGAGCCGCGCAACGGGCGCCTTCCAACAGGCTCTTCCGAACCTCTCGGCGTTACAATGACGGCCATGGCCAGCAAGAAAGTCCTCGTCGTCGACGATCACGTCCCCACGCGCAGCCTGATCCGGACGATCCTCGAAGCCGAGAAGTCGGATACGTACGACGTCATCGAAGCCGGCACCGGGACCGACTGCCTCAAGGCGGCCGACCGGAACGGTCCGTTCGACCTCATCCTGCTCGACGTCAACCTCCCGGACATGGACGGCTACGCGGTCTGCCGCGCGATCCGTCATGTCGACGCCAAGGTCCCGATCGTCTTCGTCACCGCCAAGGGCGACCTCAAGGACTACACGGCGGGCCGCGACGCCGGCGGCGACTCCTATCTGGTGAAGCCCATCGCCCGCGCGGCCCTCCGGTCGATCGTCAGCCTCTTCACGAGCATCCAGCGCGGCGGTCAGGCGGAGGGGGCCTGACCGCGTGCTGCCCACCCGTCCCACGCCGTTCGGCCAGGTGGCGGTGCTCCACGAGGATGCCTCGAGCGCCGAGTCCGTCGCCCACATGGTCCGAGCGCTGGGCCACCGCGTCAGCGTCATCACCCCGGGCCGACGCGCGCTGCAGGCGATCCTGGACGGCACCCCGGATCTCGTCGTCGTCTCGATGAGCCTCCCCGAACCCAGCGCCCTGGCCCTCCTGCGGGGCGTGCGCCAGGCCTTCGGTCCGGACGTGGCAACCCTCGGGCTCTTCCGCCAGCAGGCCGGCAGCGTGCCCAACGAAGCCGACGAGGCCATCCGCGAGCCCATCGACGCCGCGGAGCTGGAGGTCCGCGTCTCCCGTCTCCTCCGCACCCAGACGGAGCGGCGCGCGCTCCTGCGCAAGACCCAGGAGCTCCTCGGCCTCTACAAGATGTCGTGGTCGCTCTTCTCGCTGGCGGGAGGGGCCGACGCCCTCTTCGGCCACATCGCCCGCCAATCCGCGGAGCTGCTGCGCGCGGAAAGGGGCCTCGTGTTCCTCTTCGACCCGGATCGCCGCATGATGGCGGCCCAGCCTCCCGGGCACGGCTTCTCTCCGGAGCAGGTGGCCCGCGCGCGCTACCCGGTCGATGGCGAAGCCCGCTCCCGCTGGAACTTCCGCAAGAACGGCCCCCTGGTGTCCAACAAGGCCCAGGCGGACACGCGGCTGCTCACGGACCTCGTGGCCGAGACCGGGATCCAGTCGATCCTCATCGCGCCGGTGACGCGCGGGCCCCAGTTCCTGGGACTCCTGGCCGTGGCCGACCGCATCGGCGGCGCGCCCTTCACCGACGAGGACCTGAACCTCCTCCTCGCCCTGGCCGGCCAGGCCACGGTCGCGGTCGAGAACCTGCGCCTGCACGACGAGGTGAAGCGAGCCAACGCCAAGCTCCAGGAGTACGACCGGCTCAAGAGCGAGTTCGTGGCCATCGTCGCCCACGACTTCCGCCGGCCCCTGATGGCCATACGCGGCTTCGCCGAGCTCGTCCTCGAGGAGCCGGAGCTCACCATCGAAGCCCGGCAGGAGTTCATGCGCACGGTGATCAGCGAGACCGAGCATCTCGCCCTGCTCGCCAACGACACCCTCCTCATCACCCAGATCGAGACCGGCCAGTTCTCCTTCAACTTCTCCGAGATCGACCTCGGGCCCTTCATCCTCGACGCCGTGCCCCTCGGGCTCTCCGACCACTCGGTGCTGATGGACATCCCCCCGGGGTTCCCCCGGATCGTGGCCGATCCCGAACGTCTGCGGCAGGTGCTCACCAACCTCACCATGAACGCGGTGAAGTACTCACCCGACGGCGGCTCCATCACCGTGCGCTGCCGGGAGCGCGGGAGCCAGCACGTCGTCATCGAGGTCGTGGACCACGGCATCGGTATTCCGCCCGAGCAGGTGGGCCGGCTCTTCCACAAGTTCCAGCGGGTGAACACCGAGAAGCACATGGCGATCTCGGGCACCGGGCTCGGGCTCTACATCTGCCGGCTGATCGTGGAGGGTCACGGGGGCCAGATCTGGGTGGAATCGGAGGCCGGCAAGGGAAGCACTTTCGGCCTCGTCCTTCCCCTCGACGCCCGCACCGCCCAAAAACCGGTTCGCGAGGGATTGGATCTGCCGGCGCGCCTCGTGCCGGATCCGCCGGGCACCGAACGGGGGGCCTGAAGTCAGACCAGGCGCGCGCCTTGTTCGTCGGCCTGGGCGCAATGGGTGCGTGCCTCGATGTTCTTCGACCGATACCCCCCTTGGAGGGCTGCGGCCACGCGCTCCGCCCACTCCCCCGGGGCAATCGCCACCAGCGTCGGCCCGGCTCCGCTGACCACCACGCCGAGAGCGCCCGCCAGCATTCCGGCGTCCCGCGCTTCCGTGAACCCGGGATAAAGGTGCCGCCGGGCGGGTTCGGCGATGCGATCCTCCATCACCCCGCGGATCAGCTCGCCCTCGCCCCGCTCCAACCCCAGCGTGAGCGCCGCCAGCCGCCCCGCCTGGAGGACGGCATCCTCCCTCGCGACGTAGCGCGGGAGGACGGCCCGCGCGGCCGCGGTCTCGACCTGATAGTCGGGGCTGACGAGCACGAGCGACAGGTCGGCGTGGACCCGGACCCGCACCAGCCGAAAAGGGTCGACGCCCAGCACGAGGACGGCCCCGCCGAAGAGCGAGGGGGCCACGTTGTCCGCGTGCCGCCCGGCCACCACCGCCTCCGCGTCGAGGGCGGCCGCAAGAAGGTCCTCTCGGGAGAGCTTCGAGCCGAGGAGCGCGTCCGCGGCCACGGCGCCCGCCACCGCGGAAGCCGCGCTGCCGCCCATGCCGCCGGACACGGGCAATCCCTTCTCGATGTCGAGGCTGAGGCCGACGCTCGCGGGCGTCCGGGTCCGCCGCAGAACCGCGGCGGCGGCGATGGCCGCGGTATTGCGGGCGGCATCGCGAGGGATGCGCGCATCGGAGACGGAAGCGACCGCCACGCCCGGCACAAGCGTCCGCGTGGCCGTGACCCGGTCGCCGCGTCCGGTGAAGGCGATGCCCAGGCAGTCGAATCCCGGGCCGAGGTTCGAGGCGGAGCCGGGAGCGTAGACGGTGACGCGGTTCAAGGCGCCAGAGTTATAGCGCAGCCGCGGCGCCCCGGGAAATCCGGGCGATCAAAGGGCGCGTGCTACGATCGATTCGCGACATGCTCCGGCTTCGGCCCACGCTCCTCGACCAATACATCATCCGCGAGATCGTCCCCCCGACGAGCCTCGGGCTCCTCGTCTTCACCTTCATCCTCCTCATCAACGAGATCCCCCGCCTCCTCGGCGTCCTGGTGGCGCACCAGGCGGACGCCTGGACCATCCTTCGCGTCTTCTTGAACCTCCTCCCCAGCATCCTGGCCGTGACCATCCCCATGGCCTTCCTGCTCGGAGTCCTGCTGGCCTTCGGCCGTCTGTCGAGCGACAGCGAGATCGTGGCCCTGCGGTCGAGCGGCGTGAGTCCCCTCCGCCTCATCGTGCCCGTGCTCGTGCTCTCGGCGGCGACTGGCTTCGTCACCTTCTACATCCACACCGTGTCCCTGCCCGCGGCCAACCAGGTCCACCGGGAGCTGGTCTTCAAGCTCGTGGTCAACAAAGCCACCACCGCGGTGCGGCCACGGACCTTCACGGAGAAGCTGCTTCCCGGCGGCATGATGCTCTACGTCTCGGACATTCCCGCCGAGAGCGGGGAGTGGACGAACGTCCTCATCCACGATCGGCGCCAGCCCCCGAAGAGCCGGCTCATCCTGTCGCGCACGGGGCGCCTGGTGTTGGACGAGCCTCACCAGTCGGTCAGGGTGGAGCTCGGTGAAGGGGTCCGTCACACCTTCGATGCGGCCAAGCCCCGCGACTACGACCAGGAGAAGTTCAGGTCCCTCGCCTTCTCGCTGCCCTTCGACGAGTTCTTCCCCAAGCACACGCTCAGCAAGGGGGACCGGGAGATGACGCTCGGCGAGCTGTCGAAGGAGATCCGAGACCGGCTGGCCCGCGGCGATCGGAAGGCGGCCGCGAGGTTCGAGGTCGAGTGGCACAAGAAGTTCGCGATCTCCACCGCGTGCCTCGTCTTCGGGCTCCTGGGCCTGGGCCTGTCCCTGGGCAACCGCAAGGAAGCCCGGTCGGCCGCCTTCGCCCTCTCGATCGCCGTGATCTTCGTCTACTACGTGCTCATCCGGCTGGGCGAGCAGGCCGGGGACACGGGCCTCATGCCCCCGTTCCTCTCCATGTGGGGCGCCAACCTCGTGCTCGGCGCCGCCGCGGTCGTGCTCCTCGCCTTGAACCACCGCGAGGCGGCCTTCGATCCGCTCGACGCCCGGCACTACCTCGGCCTCCTGCCCGCGCTCCGGCGAGAGAAGCCGGCGCGCGCACCGGTCCCGAGACCTCGCCGGCGACCCACCACCACCGTCGTGCTCAGGATCCCCCGGATCAACCTGCGCTTCCCCACCTTGATCGATCGCTACGTCGCGCGGAGCTACGTGGGGTACGTCCTCCTGGTGCTCACGGCCTTCGTCTCCATCTACGTCCTGGCCCACTTCATGGACCTCTTCGACGACATCCAGCAGCACAAGGTGAAGGGCCGGGTCGTCCTCCACTACTACGCGTTCTACAGCGTCGCCATCGTGTACATCGTGGCCCCGGTGGCGGTGCTGGTGGGCGTGCTCGTGACCTTCGGCGTCCTCGCGCGCCGCAACGAGGTCACGGCCATGAAGGCCGGCGGCCTCAGCGTCTACCGCATCGCGGCCCCGCTCCTGGCCATGGGCCTCTTCGTGAGCGTGTCCCTCTTCGCCCTGCAGGAATTCGTGCTCCCGAACACGAACCGTATCGCGGAGCGGGACTACAACGTGATCAAGGGACGGCCGCCCCAGGCTTCGAGCCTGGTCGACCGGAGCTGGATCCTGGCCACGGACGGGCGCTTCTACAACTACGACTACCTCGTCAGGCGCCCGGCGGAGACGGGAACGAGAAAGGCGAGGGAGGAGTTCTCGCTCTACGGCCTCTCCGTCTATGACGTCGACGCCAAGAGCTGGGAGCTGCGCGAGCAGCTCTACACCCGCCGGGCCTCGTGGAACGAGCGGCGCTACGGGTACGACCTCGACCCGGGCCATCGGCTCACCCTGCTGCCGGCCTTTCGGTTCCGACCCTTCGAGCAGATCCGGGTACGGGGCCTGGGACGGGAGCCGGGCGGCGAGCTGGAGCCGCCCGACTACTTCAAGAAGGAAGTGAAGCCCTACGAGACCATGAGCTTCGAGGAGCTGCGTCGGCACATCGCGTCGGTCGAGGCCATGGGGTTCGACGTCATTCCGCTCCGGGTGCAGCTCAACCGCAAGCTGTCCTTCCCCATGGTGGGCCTCGTGATGACGCTCCTCGGCATTCCCTTCTCTTTCGTCGTGGCCCGGCGGGGCGCCCTCTACGGGATCGGGGTCAGCATCATCATCGCCATCGTCTACTGGGCCTGCCTCGGCACCTTCGAGGCCCTGGGCAACAACGCCATCCTCCCGCCCGCCCTGGCCTCCTGGACCCCGAACCTGCTCTTCGGCGCCGCCGGCCTCTACCTCCTGCTCACCCTGGAAACCTGAGCGGGGTCGCTGTAGGATCGGCCGCCCATTCGGATCGAAGAAGCCGCCGAGAAAAGGAGCCCGCGCATGCAGGGACGAGGATGACGAACGAGCGACGCGCAGCCATAACGAGGCTCGCCGGAGACCAGCGGCGGATCGCGGTCCGCCTGACCGTGGCCATGATGGCCGTGTACTTCGGCTTTACCCTGCTCGTGGCCTACGACAAGCCGTTCCTGGGCCGCGAGATCCGGCCCGGCTTGAGCTGGGGCATTCTCCTGGGCGCGCTCGTGATCGTGGCGGCGTGGGCCTTCATCTGGATCTACGTCCGCTGGGCGAACCGCCACTACGACGCGGCCGTGGACCGCCTTCGGGGAGACCGGTCGTGAGCACCTCCGTGGGCGAACCCAACCTCGTGGCCATCATCTTCTTCTTCGCGTTCATCTCGGTCACCCTCGGGATCACGTACTGGGCCGCCCGGCGAACGCGCAGCACGGAGCACTTCTACGCCGCCGGTCGCACCATCACGGGCCTCCAGAACGGCCTCGCTTTGGCCGGCGACTACATGAGCGCGGCCAGCTTCCTGGGCATCGCCGGTCTCGTGGCCCTCTCCGGCTTCGACGGGCTCATCTACTCGATCGGCTTCCTGGTCGGATGGCCGATCGTGATGTTCCTGATCGCGGAGCCGCTCCGGAACCTCGGCCGCTACACCTTCGCCGACGTGGTGGCCTTTCGCCTGCGCCAGACCCCGGTGCGCATCGCCGCCGCCTGCGGCTCGCTGGCGGTGGTCGTCTTCTACCTCATCGCCCAGATGGTGGGCGCGGGCAACCTGATCCGCCTGCTCTTCGGCATGCCCTACGATCGCGCGGTGATCCTGGTCGGCCTCGTCATGCTCGCCTACGTCCTCTTCGGGGGGATGATCGCCACCACCTGGGTCCAGATCGTGAAGGCGGTGCTCCTCATGAGCGGCGCCTTCGTCCTCGCGGTCCTCGTACTGCTCCGATTCGACCTGAATCCGCTCACCCTCTTCTCCGCCGCCGCGGCCCGCTACGGCTCCGGCGTGCTCGGCCCCGGCCAGCTCGTGAGCGACCCGCTGGACGCGGTCTCCCTGGGCCTCGCCCTCATGTTCGGCACCGCCGGCCTTCCCCACATCCTGATGCGCTTCTATACCGTGCCCGACGCCCGCACCGCCCGGACTTCGGTGAGCTGGGCCACGGGGTTCATCGGCCTCTTCTACCTCTTGACCTTCATTCTCGGCTTCGGCGCCATGGTGCTGGTCGGCCAGGACGCGATCAAGGCCATCGACAGGGGCGGGAACATGGCGGCGCCCCTGCTGGCCGAAGTCGTGGGCGGGACCGGGTTCCTGGGCTTCATCTCCGCGGTGGCCTTCGCCACGATCCTGGCGGTGGTGGCCGGCTTGACGCTCTCGGGGGCGGCCGCCCTCTCTCACGACCTCTGGGTCAACGTGGTGCGCGGCGGCAAGGCCCCGGAGCGCGAGCAGCTCCGCGTGGCGCGCGCCGCCACCGTGGTCCTCGCCATCGCCTCCATCGCGCTCGGCATCGCGTTCCAGGGGCAGAACGTCGCGTACATGGTGGGCCTCGCCTTCGCCATCGCCGCCAGCGCCAACTTCCCCGCCCTCGTGCTCTCCATCTCCTGGCGTCGGTTCACCACTCGGGGAGCCCAGGCCAGCATGCTCGTGGGAACGGCGTCGGCCCTGGTCCTGATCTACCTCTCCCCCACCATCCAGGTGCAGATCCTGCACCACGCCTCGGCCCCGTTTCCCCTGAAGAACCCCGGCCTCGTGACCATCCCGCTCTCGTTCGTGGTGGGGGTGGTGGTGTCGCTCCTGTCACAGGAGCCCGAGGCCGAAGGGCGATACGCCGAGATCGAGCGGCGGGTCCACCTCGGGGAGCTGGCGGAGACCGACTCCTAGAAGAAAAGCCCCCTCAGCGAAGGACTCGTCGCAGCGCGGCCACCAGGGCTGACCCCTTGAGCATCCGGTCGAGCCCGGCTCGGCGGGCCCACCACTCGACCCGCTGGCGCAAGTCGCGCCGCAGCCGCGCCGCCCGGCCGTTGTACACGTGCGGGATCAGCCGCCCGGTTCGGACGTCGCGCTTGTCCAGCCACTGGATCCGGCCCAGGAAGGGATCCGACCGTTGGGGCTGATAGTAGAGACACCCCTCGAAGTAGTAGTGGGTGACCTGGCTGTGGCGGCTGCGCGCGGGGTCCTTGATGGGGCTGCCCCCGTGCAGGAGGTTGGCCGCCCACACGATGGCGCGTCCGCGCGGGACCTTCAGCACGCGGCGCTCCAGCTTCAGCTCGCATACCACCGCCTGCACGAGCTCTTCGTAGGCCCCGTAATGCTCATAGCCCCGCTGCTCGCTCCCCGTGATGCCGAGCGCGAGGTGGTCCATCAAGGGAAGGCGGTGGCTGCCCGGGTAGTACTCGAGCGGCCCGTTGTCGTCGTCCACGTCCTCGAGGGCGATCCACACCCCGCACATGAAGCCGGAGGGCACCGAGTCGAAGTGCATGGCGTCGCTGTGGGCCCTCTGCTCCGTGCCGCGCCCGAAGTTCAGGGTCTGCATCGGGATGGGCTCGCGGCGGTAGAGGGTGCGGAGGAGCGACATCACGCCCGGCGCGGTCGCGAGGGCGCGCACCCCCGCAATCTCCGGCCAGGCGTCGCTCACCCGCTGCGGGTAGTCGGCGCGTTTGGAGCACTCCGCGATGATCTCGGATCTCACACGCTCGAAGTCGGGGACCCGGGGATCGAACTCCAGGTATCCCTCACGTGCGAACGCGCGAACCATGGCCCGATCGGCTTCGCCGAGCCCGCTCACGTCGAGGAGGCTCTCGAAGAGCGGAGAGGCCGTCCACGGAATGTTCAGGTCCGGAATCGGCATGGCCTTTCGTCGCGGGCGCCGCGGCGGGTCAGTATAGTCCCAGGTCGTCGATCCAGATCGAGCCCGAGGTGCCGGGCGCGACCGCTCCCCGGTCGAGGTTGAAGACGAGAGCCGTGACCTTGGCGAGGTCGAGCCGGCCGTCGCTTCGGGGGTTGATCGACCGCAGGTCGTCGAAAGGCACCGTTACCCGGCGCCAGCTCGGGGACGTGCGAACGGATGCGAACCACCATTCGGCCCCGTCCTCGGCGGACGCGGGGTTCTCGTCCCAGACCTGGACCCACAGCCGGAAGACGCCGTCGGCGCGGACCTTGAACGTGAGCCCGTTCCGGCCTGTGAGGTCGCGCCGCTGGCGATTGACGAGGGCGCACCAGGTGTGCGGATGCTCGGGCCCCGGGATGCCGAGCCGGAAGCGCATGCGGGCGGCTCCCCGACCGTCGGCTCCGCCCGTCGGGTCGAGGAACGGCGCCTCCACCGACGAGGAAGCGTCGAACTCGGGTGAGAACGCGCTCCTTCCCTCGAAGTCGTCGAGCACCGCCGCCACGGTGGGCGCGACCGGCCCTTTCGGCCAGGCGGCGCGGGCCGCGCGCTCATCGCGAGCGGCGTCGGGAAAGAGGTAGATCGGATTCGTCATCACCCAGGGCACGTCCCACCCGGGCACGTGCGCCTCGACCCGGTAGACGCCGGGACCGGGGGCCGGCACCGACAGCGGCGATGCCGATTCGGCGAAGGGGCGGCCGTCACGGAAGAGGGTGAGCCGCGTGCCCGGCGGCATGGGGCCGGCGGCCCGGAGGGTCAGCTCCGCGCCCAAGGGCGCGGTCTCCCCCATCGTGAAACGCCGTCCTGCGCCCTCCGCCACGAAGGAGAACCCGTCGGCGGACGCCAACGCGTCGAGGCCGACGTAGCTCCGGCCCCGCCGCAGGGCGTCCACGACGGCGGCCGAGTCCTGGGCGGCGTTTCCGGTCAGTGGCCGGGTGAGGAGGAGGTGGTTCCGAGCCAGCGCGAAGAGCGACTCGTAAGACGGGAAACGGAGGGACCATCGCTTCGTGATCGGGACCCGGCTGTGGGCGTCGGCGCCCACGATACCGGGCACGTCCCGGCGCGCCAGGGCCTCATCCCAGTAGCGGAGCGCGTCGCGGGGCGGGCTGAGGCCGGAGAGAAGCGCATATTTCGGGTTGAGCAGGTAAAGGCCCCCGAGCCGCGCGAGGCGGCCCCAGCTCGTCCGCCGCCACTCGCTGTCCCCGTTGAGGATCTCCATCCCCCAGGGGCCCGGCAGGTCCCTCCCGCTCCACCGCAGGTCGTCGCGCGGGCTCGTGGGATGCGCGGCGAAAGCGGCGCCCCCCAGGTCGCGCACGTCGTCGAGGCCGTCCCGCGCATCTCCGGAGAAACGATAGGCGGGATCCGGGATGCCGAGGGCCAGGATGTGGCCGGCCGTGGTGCTGAGCTCGCAGCCCACCATGACGAGGAGGCCCCGCGAGTAGCCCTCCACGGCCTTCGCGTCGAGGTTGTTGTGGTCGGTGAGGGCCAGGAAGCCCAGGCCCGCCCGCTGGGCCGCGGCCACGATCTCCGGGGGGGCGCCTCCCCCGTCGGAGAACGTCGAATGCACGTGGACGACGCCGGCGACTCGCACGTAGCCGTCGGCGACCCTCTCGCCCGTGACCGCGCGCGGACGCCACCGGGCCACGCGGCCCAGGACCAGGATCGCGAGAAGAAGGGCGACGACGAGCCCCGCCCGGAACGGCCGCCGTCGCCAGAAGGAAGGAGCGCGCGTCGTCCTGGAGCCCGGCTAGGCGCCCACCTGCTTGCGCAGGGCGTCCGCCTGGGCGGTCTTCTCCCAGGTGAAGTCGGGCTCGGTGCGCCCGTAGTGGCCGTACGCGGCGGTCTGCCGGTAGATGGGCCGCCGCAGGTCGAGGTATTCGATGATCCCCTTCGGGGTGAGAGGGAAGATCTGGCGGATGGCGCCCACCAGCTTCGCCTCCTCGACCTTGCCCGTGCCCATCGCGTCGACCCGCACCGACACCGGCTCGGCCACGCCGATC
>Ga0209640_10003740_pt1 | contig 13303 bp, 10 predicted proteins | sample RifCSP10_1_FD_184018 | JGI IMG/M metagenome (GOLD analysis project Ga0209640, IMG submission 184018) | Soil microbial communities from Rifle, Colorado - Rifle CSP2_sed 10_1 (SPAdes) (version 2) | ecosystem: Environmental > Terrestrial > Deep subsurface > Rock core/Sediment | place: Rifle...
CGCATCGCTCGCCGCGAGCGTCCTGCTGGCCGTGATGCTGGTGCAGTGGCAATACGGCGACGATCGCGCGCCGGCTTACGTGACCGAGTCCGATGTCGCCGCACCGATGAGCGAGGCGCCGCCGGCAAGCGATGCGCCCTCGGCAGACACTGCCGAAGCCGCGGGACGCGCGCAGGAAGCACGGGAAGCGCCGGCCGCGAGATCGGATGTCGCCGTGCCGTCCGTGCCGCCGCCGCTGGTCGAACGGCCGGAATACAGCGCGCCATCGGAACCCACGCGCGAGCGAGAAGCGCCGTCGACTGCGGTGACGGCCGCCGGGTCTTTGCAGGATGAGCCGCCATCCGCGCCAGCACGGGCCGAAGCGCCGCGCAGTCTCGGAAAGGTCAGCGGCCTGACGGAATCCGCGGCAATACCGCGAGATCCGGCCGAGTGGTACCGCGAGATCGAGGCCTTGCGCGCGGAGGGCCGAATCGAGGAAGCTGAGGCCGAACTGGCGCGCCTCGAAGAGGCCTGGCCGGGCTGGCTCGAGAAGAATCACCCGAAGAATCGCTGACCCCGGTCACGGAGTCTCATTGGAATGAAGAGCACCCCCGGCGCCGGGAGTGGCGCCGTGAACAGCGACCGCAGCCGCGCCGTCGCCTGGCTGGTGCTGGCGCTCATCTCGCTCGCGAACTACGGCAACTACTACGTTTACGACTCGATCGGCCCGGTCGCCGACCTGCTGCAGCGACAGCGCGCTTTCAGCGATTCACAGATCGGCATGCTGAATGCCATCTACAGCCTGCCGAATATCCTGCTGATTCTCGTCGGCGGCATTCTCGTGGACCGCTACGGCGCCGCCCGTATGCTGGTGTGGACCGGCCTCATCTGCCTGGCAGGCACGGCATTGACTGCATTCAGTCCGGCGTTCCTCGGCATGGCCACCGGCCGATTGCTGTTCGGCGTCGGCGCGGAGACTTTCAATATCGCGACCATCGCCGCCGTCGTGAAGTATTTCTCCGGACGGAACCTGGCTTTCGCGATCGGGGCGAGCATCGCACTCGGACGCGCGGGGGCATTCTCCGCCGACATGTCGCCGACCTGGTTCGCGGGCGCTTATGCCGGGGGCTGGCAGCCGCCGCTCGTCATCGCGACCCTGCTGGCGGCGTTGTCGGTCGCCGCGGTTGCGATTTACTGGTGGCTGGACCGCCACCGCGGCCATGCCGATCCCAATGCGCCGGGCGCGTCACGACGCTTTTCGCCGCGCGACCTCGCGGGTTTCGGCCCCGCGTACTGGTATCTGCTGGCGCTGTGCGTGCTCTGGTACGCAGTGATTTTCGCGTTTCGCAGCACCTTCGCGATCAAGTACTTTCAGCATGCGCACGGGCTCGACCTGGCGGCCGCGGGCGCGATCAATGCCTGGGTCTTTCTCGCGGCGCTGTTCGCAACGCCCGCCTTCGGCTGGCTGTGCGACCGCACCGGCCGCTACGCGCCCTGGCTTGCAATCGGCGCTTTGCTGCTGCCGATCTCCATCGCGGTCATGGCCGCCTCGGGCGCGTCGCTGTGGATCGGCACCGTGCTGATCGGCGTCAGCTTCTCGCTGGTGCCTGCCGTGATGTGGCCGCTGACGGCCAAGCTGGTGCCGGAGGCCCGCTTCGGCACCGCGCTCGGCCTGATGTGGGTCGTGCAGAACGCCGGCATGGCCGGTGCCAATCTCCTGGCAGGCTGGCTCAACGATACCTACGGCGCGGGCGCGCTGAACCCGGCCGGTTACCAGCCGATGATGCTGTTCTTCTTCGTCGCCGGCGCATTCGGCTTCATGTTTGCCATGATGCTGTGGCGCAGCGCCGGCCGGGGGCATCACGAAGCCGTCACGCACGCGCGCTAGTGCGGCTATCGAACGGCGTGCAGCGGCGCGCGCGCAGTCTCATTCCTTCTGCAAACGCCTCAGGCCCTTCTGCAATTCGCGACGCTGATCCGCACCCAGCTTCGGGAACTGCGGATCCAGCCTCTTCATTGTCTCGACCATGACGCGCGCAACTGCCGTGCGCATGTAGGGCTTGTCGTCGGCGGGAATCGCATACCACGGCGCCCATTCGCGCGAAGTCTCGCGCAGCGCCTCCTGGTACGCCGCCTGGTAGTCGTCCCAGCGCCCGCGGTCATCCAGATCGCCCAGTCGGAATTTCCAGTTCTTGTCCTCTTTTTCGATGCGGTCGATGAAACGCTTCTTCTGTTCCTTGCGCGAAACGTTGAGCCAGAACTTGACGATCGCGGTGCCGTTGCGCGCCAGGTGCTGCTCGAAGTTGCGGATCGACTCGAAGCGCTCCGCCCAGATGCGTTTCAGGTCCACGTCCGGGAGGTGCTGCGCGGCCAGGAACTGCGGATGCACGCGCACGACCAGCACTTCTTCATAGTGGCTGCGGTTGAAGATGCCGATCTTGCCGCGCTCGGGCAGGCGCTGGCCGATGCGCGCGAGGAAATCGTGCCGCAACTCCAGCTCGCTCGGGCGCCCGAACGCGTGCACGCGGAAGCCCGCCGGGTTCACGCCCGAGAACACCTTGCGGATCGTGCTGTCCTTGCCGGCTGCATCCATGGCCTGGAACACGGCCAGCACGGCGAAGCGCTCGTCGGCGAACAGGCGATGCTGCCACTTGTCGAGCTGGTCCACGAGATCGGCGAGTTCCTGTTCGAGTTCCTTCTTCGACGGCCTGCCGTCGGGCGGATCGGTCGGGAAATCGCGGATCGAGAACCTGCCGTCGAACGGCACGCGGTGCGATGTCATGGGGTCGCCTTTCCCTGTTGCAGCCTGCGCTCGACGTCGACGAACAGCCAAAGCGCTGCGCCGAGCAACGCAAAGGCCGAGCCGCTCCCCAGGGTCCACAGCCAGCCCGCGTGGTCGACCAGCAGGCCGACTACCGGCGCCAGGAAGCCGGCGGCATTGCCGCCGGTGTTGACGACCCCGTAGGCGGTCGAGGCGTGAGGGCCGCCGACATAGGTCGCGCCGGAGGCGAATGCGCCTTCGGTGAATTGCGTGAACCCGAAGCAGAGCGACAGCAGGGCGACCGCGACGTACGGGTTCACCGTGTTGACGCCCGCCAGCAGGAACACGGCAACCCCGACCAGCCCGGCCATCGCGGGTATCCGGCAGCCCCAGCGTCCGCCGAGGCGATGGCATAACGCGTCGCAAGTCATCCCGCCGGCGGCCGCCATCGCGGCACCGGTTGCAAAAGGCAGCACGTACAGGAAGCCGCTCTCCAGCAGCGAGAAACCACGCTCCTCCACGAGGTAGGTGAACAGCCACTGCGCGAACATGTAGAAGACATAGTTCATGCAGAAGTACGCGGCGGCGAGCAGCAGCACGTCCCGGCGCATCAGCACTTCGCGCCAGGTGCCAGGCGTCGGCGTTTCCGTGAACGCGGGATCGCGGTCCCGGTCGATCAGCACGATTTCTTCCGGTGTGATCGCACGGTGCTGGGCCGGCCAGTCGCGCGCATACCAGTACCACCACGCGCCGGCCAGCAGTCCGAGCGGCGCGAGCGCATAGAAGGAGTTGCGCCAGCCGAACTGGATGATCAGGAATGTCACGACCGGGCCGATAGCCGCCTGGCCGAGCGCCAGCCCGGTGGAGTTCAGCGAGTTGGGGAAGGCCCAGCTCCCGGTCGGAAACCAACGTGCGATGATGCCGGTCATCATCGGAAAGATCGGCGCATTCGTGACGCCCAACAGGAATCGCACCGCGATCAGCGACGCCATCGCGCCGGTGGCCGAGGCTGCCATCAGCGACGGCGCGAAACCGGTCAGGAATGTCAGCACCCCCCAGGTCACTGCAATGGCGGCCAGCGCGCGGCGATAGCCGAATGCCTCTCCGAAGATGCCGCCCGGGATCTGGAACAGGGTGTAGCTCAGGTTGAAACTGCCGAGGATCCAGCCGAGTTCGGCGCTCGTGAACCCGAATTCCTCGCGGATGCTCGGCACCGCCACCGAGATGTTGTTCCGCAGCAGGTAATTGATGAAACTCAGGACGATCAGCAGCGCGAGGATGCGGAACCGCACCGGCATGGCACGCAGGCTGATCATGGGTGATTCATGCCTGCAGGTTCCTGCGAAGCTCGCGGTTGCGCTTCAAGTCGTCGAGGATCCGGTGCGCCGCATTGAAACCGGGCGCGCCGGTCACGCCGCCGCCCGGATGTGTGCCGGCGCCGCAGAGATAGAGCGCGGCCACCGGCGTCGCATAGCGCGCGTGGCCCGGCAGCGGACGCATGACGAAAAGCTGGTCGGGCCGCAGGTCGCCGTGGAAGATATTGCCCTCGGTGATCCCGAAGACGGATTCGAGGTCCGCCGGCGTGTACAGGCGGCTGGCAACGCGCGCGCCCCCGACGGCCGGCACGAAACCCGCGATCTGCCGCAGGAGTTGTTGCTCGAGCCGCCCGCGTTCCGCTTTCCAGTCCGACGCGGCGAGCCGGTAGGGCAGGTACTGCACGAAGCAGGTCATCACGTGACGACCGGGCGGTGCGAGCGAGGGATCGATGAGCGACGGCACCAGGCAGTCGATCCACAGCGGATCGGCGATGCGCCCGAGCCGCGCCCCGCCATACATGCGTTGTGCGCCGTCGAGCCAAGGCACGAGCGTGAACTGCGCGCGCTGCAGCGCATCGGCCGCGGGATCGGCGCCGTCGAGTTTCGGCTCCTCCGACAGCACCAGGTTGAGCTTCGCGCAAGGCCCGTCCATCTTGATACCGCGCACGGCGGCCGCGAATTCCGGGTCGAGCACGCTGGCCGGCACGAGCGTCAGGAACGTCCGCTTCGGATCGGCATTCGAGACGACGATGCCGGCTTCGATTTCCGTCCCGTTCTCGAGCAGCACGGCCTGCGCGCGGCCGGATTGCACACGGATCTCGCGCACTGGGGTGCCGGTGTGCAGTTCCACGCCTTTTGAACGGCAGGCCGCGGCCATCGCCGTCGTGATCGCGCCCATGCCGCCCATCACGTGGCCGACGTATCCCTGCTTCGCCTGTTCGCCGCCGCCCAGCAGGTGGAACAGCAGACCGAACAGCGTGCCCGGATCGTAAGGGCCGCCGTGCTTGCCATAGAGACTGTTGGCGAGGACCAGCGATTTCAGGTGCGGCGAGTCGAGCGAGCGGTCGAGGAACTCGCCGAGGCTGCCGGTCATGAACGCGACGAGATCGGCAATCTCGCGCCCGCGCACGCGGCGGAGCCGGAAAGCAAGGCGCAGCAGTTCGCGCAGGCCCGCAAATCCGCCCTGCTGCAGGTCCGGCGGCGCCTGCATGAAGAGCGGCTCGAGATGACGGGCGAGGCCCGCGAGCCGCCCTTCGAGCGACAGGAAACGTTCGCAGTCGGCCGGCGCGAAGCGCATCAGCACCTCGCGCATCTTCGCGTGATCGCTCCACCACGGCAGCACCATGCCGTCCGGCGTCACGGCCTGCAATGTCGGGTTCGCCGCGACCATGCGCAACCCGTGCCGGTCGAGCTCGAGGTCGCGGATGACCTCCGGACGCAGCATGCTCGCCATGTAGGACGCAGTCGAAACGCGGCAGCCGGGCGCCGCGGCCGGATCGATCTCCTCGGTGACGCAACAGCCGCCGAGGATTTCGCGCCGTTCCAGGACGATCGTCGACAGGCCAGTTCGCGCCAGGTAGAACGCCGCCGTCAGGCCATTGTGCCCGCCGCCGATGACGACGACGTCGTAGCGCTTACGGCTCATGGCGGCGTGCGTCAGTTCCCGGGAATCGCCGACAGGTCACCGAGGTGGCGCTGGAGATAGCGCCGGATGTCCATGCTCGGGTCCTCCATCGGCGCGTAGAACCCGCCCTGGAACCCGCGCGAGTGCATGCCGGCCTGCACGCCCTCGCAAACGCGCCAGTCCTGGCGATTGACGACGTCCCAGAAGTCCACGACGTCACCCGGGTCGAAGCCCGGCTTCTTCACCTCGGATTCGTGAAACAGGAACTCGCAGGCGACGAGCGTGCGCTCCGGCTCCTTCGGCCAGATCATGAACGCGGCGACGTGCTCGGCCGCGGCCGAGAGCAGCAGGTTCGGATACACGATTTCGCCCTTGTGGCGCGTGCGCTCGGCTTCGGAGAGCCCCGGGAACGGCGCGCGCGTCGAGGTGCCCGAGGCCGTGAAGGTCCACGCGCCCGGACGATGCGGGATGCCGTCCTCCCAGGCAAGGCCGGCGCCGCCCTGCTCGCGGAACGCCGGCACGAGCGCGCACAGCTCCGGATGCACCGGACCGCAGTGATAGCACTCGTTGTAGTTCTCCATGATCACTTTCCAGTTCGCGCGTACGTCATAGACGATCTGCGCGCCGCGGCGCATCTCGGCAAACGGATAGCGCCCCAGCATGCGCGTGACCTTCTCGAACTGGGCGGCGAGCGGCGACGGCATCGTGGACAGATTCAGGAAGATGAATCCGCCCCAGGTCTCGAGCGCGACCGGCAGCAGCGAGAAGCGGTCCTTCGGACAGATGGAATCGAACTGCACGAAGGGCGCGGCGCGCAGCGTGCCGTCGAGGTTGTAGCTCCAGGCGTGGTAAGGGCAGATGATCGCGGCGCCGGCGCGGCCGGTGTTCCGCGCGGCGGGTTTCGCGGCGTCCGGCAACGGCTTCTCGCGCACGAGCTGGCTGCCGCGGTGCCGGCACACGTTGTAGAAGGCGCGGAGCTCATCATCGCGGCCGCGCACCAACAGCACGCTCTCGCCTGTGACCTCGACGTGCAAGCAGTCGCCCTTTTCCGCAACCTGCCCGGCGCGGCCGACGCAGAACCACTGGTCGTGGAAGATGTGCTTCGTCTCGAGGGCAAAGACCTCCGCGCTCGAATAGAAATGTGGCGCGAGCGTCGGCTTGAGATCCGAGGACTGCAGCGCGTGGCCGTCAGGATTCATTTGCTACTTCCTGGTTCAGACCGCAGGTCCCGGCCGGATCGGCGACCCGTCGAAAAACCGGCCGAGGCGGAATGCCGACAGCATGGCCGGCTCCGCGGTCCCGCTCACCATGTCGGCCACCAGTTTACCGGCACCCGGACCGATGCCGAAGCCATGGCCGCTGAATCCGGTCGCCACGTAGAAATCCGCGAGCCCGTCCACCGCCGAGATGATCGGCAGCACGTCGGGCGAGGTCTCGATCATGCCGCCCCAGGTCTCGACGAATGGCGACGCGGCAATCTCCGGATACCAGTGCCGCAATGCGTCGCGCATCTGTCCGAGGACCCGCTGCTCCGGCGCGGGATCAAGCACCCGCTCGCGCTCGAACGGCGATGGCTTCTCCAGGTCCCAGCGGCGCGGTGTCGCGAGCGCGCGGAAAAACTCGCGCCCGAGGCTGAGGCGCGTCGAATCACGGCCCTGCCGGAACGCGGGGAGGAACTTGGCCGCGAAGCGGAAGGTCGCCGGCGTCAGCGGATGCAGGAACGATTGGCCGTGCGCCACGGTATAGCCGCCGTCGGTGCGGCGGCGGATCGCGATGCGCTTCGACCAGGCCTGGCCTTCAAGCAGCCGCTTCGCCGGCGCAGTTCTGGCGACCGTGCCCAGCACCGTGAGCTGCGGCACCGCAATGCCGAGCGAGCCGCAGAAGAGGCACGTCCACGCACCTGCCGCGCAGACGACCGCGCGCGCGGCAACGGCTCCGCGTTCGGTCACGACCGCCCGCGCACGGCCTGCCGCGCGCCCGATGCCGCGCACGGCGCAATGGCTGATGATCTTCGCGCCGCCCCTCTGCGCGCCGCGCGCAATCGCCGCGGCCGCACGATTCGGCTCCGCGCGCCCGTCGCTCGCGGTATACAGCGCCCCGGCCCAGCGCTCCCCGCCGCCTTCGAGGATAACGCCCAGCTCCGGGCTCGAGAGCAGGCACGTATCGAGTTCGTGATCGCGGGCGACGGCAAGCCATTCGCCCAGTTCCGAGAGATGCGCAGCATCTTCCGCCAGGTAGAGCGAGCCGCCCTGCCGGAATCCGGTGTCCTCGCCGAGATCCAGCGACAGCCGCTTCCAGAGCTGCAGGCTCTGCATCATCAGCGGCAGTTCGACCGGCGAGCGGCCCTGCTGGCGCACCCAGCCCCAGTTGCGGCCGGACTGCTCGCCGGCCACGCGGCCCTTCTCGAACAGCGCGACGGCGAGGCCGCGCCGCGCGAGAAAATACGCCGCCGAACAGCCGACGATGCCGCCGCCGATGATCGCGACATCGACCGCCTGCGGCAACGGGTTGTCCGCCGCATGCCAGGCAAAGCCGTCGATGCCGTCCCGGAGGACCTGCTGTTCGCCGTTCACGCCACGGCCGGTTTCATCGGGCGCGCCTCCCTCCGCCAGGGTGCATGCTAGCTAATACGCCGCATCCGCGGCGCGTGCGCGTTCGCTGCTACAATTACAACCCGCTTTGGCCGGGTGAAATCCATGAAGAAACCCGTCACCGTCACCATCACCGGCGCCGCCGGCCATATCGGCTATGCGCTCGCCTTTCGCGTCGCCTCGGGCCAGATGCTGGGCGCCGGCCAGCCGGTCAACCTGCAGCTTCTCGAGATCACGCCGGCGCTGCCGTCGCTCGCGGGTGTCGTCATGGAACTGTCCGACTGCGCCTTCCCGACGCTCAACCGGATCGTCGCGACCGATGAGGCGAAGACCGCGTTCAAGGACTGCGACTACGCCCTGCTCGTCGGCGCGCGGCCGCGCGGCCCCGGCATGGAACGCAGGGACCTGCTGCTCGCGAATGCCCAGATCTTCTCGGTACAGGGCCGCGCGATCAACGAGGCCGCGAGCCGCGACGTGCACGTGCTGGTGGTCGGGAATCCCGCCAACACGAACGCGCTGATCGCCGCGTCGAATGCGCCAGACATCGAGCGGCGCAACTTCACCGCGATGATGCGCCTCGACCACAACCGCTCGCTGGCGCAGCTGGCCGAGAAAACCGGCACACACGCGACCGCGATCCGCCGCATGATCGTCTGGGGCAATCACAGCGCAACGCAGTACCCCGACATCGCGCATTGCACGATCGGCGGCAAGCCGGCGCGCTCACTGATTGACACGCAGTGGTACCGCGAGCAGTTCATCCCGCTGATCCAGCAGCGCGGCGCCGCGATCATCAAGGCACGCGGTTCCTCCTCCGCGGCCTCGGCCGCATCCGCCGCGATCGATCACATGCACGACTGGGCGCTCGGCACGGCCGACGGCGACTGGGTCAGCATGGCGGTCCCGGCCGACGGGAGTTATGGTATCGGCGAGGGCGTCATGTACTCGTATCCGGTCACCTGCAAGGGCCGGCGGTACGAGATCGTGCAAGGCCTGTCAGTCGATGAATTCAGCCGCGGGCGCTTGGATGCGACGCACCGCGAACTGCTCGAGGAACGGGACGGCGTCAAAGAACTGATCTGAGGGGAATCCCGATGTCGCTCGGCAACCGCGCCGCGGCAGCTGCCGCAGCTTCATTGATCGCAATCATGATGACCGGCACCGCATTCGGGCAGGAAAAGACGCAGAAGCCGCCGCTGCACGGATCGCAGTGGATGGCGATCACCGGCAAGCCGCTGGCCGCGACCGCGGGTGCACGCATGTTCGAGCGCGGCGGCAATGCGGTGGACGCCGCCTGCGCGATGCTCGCGGCGACCTCGACGATGTGGGACGTGCTGTCCTGGGGCGGCGAGACGCAGGCGCTGATCTACAACCCCGGGACCGGCCGCATCATCGCGATCAACGGCCTCGGCGTCGCGCCGACCGGCGCGACCGTCGATTTCTACCGACGCAAGGGCCTGCAATACCCGCCCGAGCACGGCCCGCTCGCCGCGGTCACGCCGGGCACGCCCGGCGCGCTGATCGTGATGCTGGCGGAGTTCGGCCGGCTCCCGCTCGCGGACGTGCTGGCGCCCGCGATCTCGCTCGCCGACGGCTATCCGATCGACGCGGAGGTCGCGGACCGCATCGAGGCCGAGAAGGAAAAGATCAAGCAGTGGCCCTACTCGAAAGGCGTGCTGCTGCCGCACGCGGGCGAGGCCCGCGAAGCGCCGCATGCCGGCGAGATGTTCCGCCAGCCGGATCTCGCGGCGACCTTGCGGCAGCTGGTGGAGGCCGAGGCCGCCGCGCTGGAAGCCGGCAAGTCGCGCAAGGAAGCGATGATGGCCGCCTACGACCGCTTCTATCGCGGCGACATCGCGGATGAGTTTGTGCGCGGGGCGCAGGAACAAGGCGGACTGATCACGAAAGAGGACCTCGGCCGCTGGCGGGTCGAATTCGAGGAGCCGGTGCACACGAACTACCGCGGCATCGACGTCTACAAGCTCGACCGCTGGGTGCAGGGCCCGGCCATGCTGCAGTCGCTCAACATCCTCGAGAACTTCGATCTCCAGGCGATGGGCTACAACAGCGCGAGCTATATCCACACGGTCTACCAGGCGATGAGTCTCGCCTTCGCCGACCGCGATTTCTATTACGGCGATCCTTACTTTTCGCCGGAGGAGCCGATCAAGGGCCTGCTGTCGAAGGAGTACGCAAAAGAGCGCGCCGCGCTCATCAACCTGGAAAAAAACGACCCCGCGATCGGGCCGGGCGATCCGTACCCACACCAGGGCGAAACCAATCCGTACCTCGACCTGCTGCAGAAGCGGGCGGCCGTTCCGGCATTCGATGCGGAGCGATTCGCCGCGGCGACGCACCCGGACACCGGCTCGTTCCTGCGCGGCACGACGACGGTCATGGCCGCAGACAAGGACGGCTGGCTGGTCTCGATGACGCCCTCCGGCGGCTGGGTGCCGGCCGTCATTGCCGGCAAGACGGGCATCGGAATGAGCCAGCGCATGCAGTCCTTCGTGCTCGACGCGAGCGAGAATCCGTTCAACCTTCCGGAGCCCGGCAAACGCCCGCGCGCGACGCTGACGCCGTCCATGGCGTTCAAGGACGGCAAGCCCTGGCTTGCTTTTGCAGTGCAAGGCGGCGATACGCAGGACCAGAACCTGCTGCAGTTCTTCCTGAACATCGTGGAGTTCGGCATGACGCCGCAACAGGCGGCGGAAGCGCCGAACTTCAATAGCTGGCAAATGCATGATTCCTTTGGCCAGCACGAGATTTTCCCGGGCCGCATGGAACTCAATAACGCGGTCCCGGACTGGGTGCGGCGCGACCTGAAGGAACGCGGCTACCAGCTCCAGTACCGCTCGCGCACCTCCGGCCCGATCAACGCGATCCTGCTCGACCACGAGCACGGCACGTTCTGGGGCGGTTCAAGCAACCACGGCGAGGACTACGGCATCGCGTGGTAGATCGGCGTAACATGCGCCCACTCCCGCCCTGTGGCGGGTGAAAAACTAGCAATCAATCAGGGGGCTCTAATGAAGTCGAAAATCATCGGCCTGCTGGCCGCCGGCCTGCTTTGGACGTCGGGCGCCGCCGTCGCCCAGGAACACTGGACCGAAGGCCCGGTGTGGGAATGCAGCGCTTACCGCACCAACCCCGGCATGTTCGATACCTACTTGAAGTGGATCCGCGCTCACTCCGAGCCGATCAACGCCGAGGCCAAGAAACAGGGCCTGATCGTGGATTTCAAGACTTTCCTCAAACCGCCGCGCGATCAGAACGACTACGACGTGCTGTTCTGCACGCTGTACCCGAGCTTCGGCAAGGCGCTCGACTACAACAAGGGCGATGACGACAAGTTCGAAGCGATCTCGGCGGCCCACTGGGCGACCGCCGACGACGACAAGCAGCGTGAGATGACGAGCCCGCGCCTCGAGATGCGCACATACATGGGCACCAGCTATCACCGCGAAGTGACGCTGCGCCCGGCGGATTAAAGGGGACGCAAGAGGGGACGCACCCCTTTTCAGGAAAGCCGGCGCTTGCGCCGGCTTTCTTTTTTCAGTCCTTCGCGAGCGCCTCGAGGCGCGCGATATCCACGCCGGCGCCGAGAGCGGCCTTCAGTTCTTCCATGCCGGCCGCGTTTCCGGAGATTTCCACCGAGAAGCGCCGGCCCACGATCAGGCCGTACTCGCCGATGCCGCTCGCGGCGTCCCAGCGCTCGTGCACCATGTTGCCGTCGACGAGATGGTCGCGTTCATAGCCGCCGCTCCACTCGCGCTCCTGCTCGACGCCGGCCCAGTTTGCGAGCGCCAGCAATCCCTTGGCGCCGCCGGTATCGTTCACTTTCAGCCGCAGTGTCCGTTCCGCGCCATCCGAGTAGGTCGCATTCGCTTCCGACACCTCGAAGCCGAGCGCGGCGTTGCGCTCCGCCGACAGGTCGGTGCGCGGCAGGCCCGCGAGTGTCTCCGGCAGGAATGACTTGATCTGTTCAATCGGGAGCGCATCGCCCGGTTTCCCCGCGCCGGTGACAGTGCCCATCAGCTCGCCGATCGCGGCACTGCTCGGCACGCCGCCCGGTTGTTTCGCCGATTCCTCGGCGCGCTTGCCTGCCGCCTCGACCTCCTCGCCCCATTGCTCGAGTTTGCCGAGCGGGCTGTCCTTGTCGAACTCGCCGCGCTGACTCGCGACCGGGCCGCCGAACCAGCCGCCGTGGCCGCCCATCCATGGGCCGCGGCCGAGGATCGAGCCGGCAATCACCGCGACGAGCCAGAACAGCAGCAACGCCGAGACGACGCTGACCGCGGTGTAGGCGACGGTCTTGTCAGCCGGCGTTTTCATCGTGACGGGCAGCGCGAGGTAGAGCAGGTACACGCTGTAGCCGGCGCCCGCGAGCAGGATCAGCGAACCGAGGAACGGCAATAACTGGCCGATGCCCGCGATCCACGCCGCGGTCATCGCGTAGGCCGCCGTCTTCAGCGCGAGCAGCGAGTCCTTCTGGCTGCCGAAGCTGGGCGCGAGCGCATTGATGATCAGCGCGAACACGTACACCGCGACGAGCGACAGCCCGTAACTGACCAACATCGCGATCAGGCCGTCGAAGAAATCCACGCGATACGAGCCGAGGAACGGCATCTGGTACCCGATCAGCGTGGTCTTCAGGAACATCGCCACCGGCCCGAGCGCCGCGAGGATTGCAATGTAATTGCGGTAGATGCCGGCAGTCGTGTCCGCCTCCGCCGCGATGGCCGGCCATTCCGCGCCAGGCGTCAGCAGGATGCGCTGCGCGCGCCCGATCAGCTTGTTCATGTTGCTTCCCTCCCCGTCCCGCAGCATACACAAGGTCGCTTTTTTGCACTGCACACAAATCCGCGGCTAGGGTGCATGCCCTAATCCCGCATCCCATGCTGAAGGCGGTATTACTATGGAGGTGATGGTCTTGTCAGCGCTCTGGCTGGTGCTGTTTGCAAGCCTCGTGCTGTGGCTCGCCTACCAGCGCGCGAGCCTCGCGATGGCGACGCTCGCCCTCGGCGTGCTG
>Ga0209640_10003741_pt1 | contig 13302 bp, 11 predicted proteins | sample RifCSP10_1_FD_184018 | JGI IMG/M metagenome (GOLD analysis project Ga0209640, IMG submission 184018) | Soil microbial communities from Rifle, Colorado - Rifle CSP2_sed 10_1 (SPAdes) (version 2) | ecosystem: Environmental > Terrestrial > Deep subsurface > Rock core/Sediment | place: Rifle...
CGGGTCCATCTTGAGCAGCGTCACGCGGAACCCCCGGGCCTCGAGCAGCGAGCCGATGGAAGCGGCCGCCAGTCCTTTGCCCAGGGACGACACGACGCCGCCCGTCACGAAGATGAATTTCGGGGTCACCGGGTCTCTCCTTTTCTCGTCAGCGCCTCGACCCAATCGGCGACGGCCGCGCTCTCATCGTCCTTCGTCCGCACCCGCCCGTCGAGTCTCAAGTCGCGCAACAGGGCGAGCACCCGCGCCACCCGCGGCCCGCGCGGCACGCCCGCCGCGACCACGTCGTCGCCCGAAGACAGCGGGCGCGCGCCGCGCCCCTGCCCCAGGAACCACTCGATCCTGCCGCGCGCCCTGTGGCCGCCGCAGAGCCACGCTCCGAGGAGGGTTGCCTCCGGCGCCGACCGGAGCATCTCGGCGACCCGGCTCGGCCTCAGCGAAGCCTGCGCCCCGACCCGCCGCGCCAGGGAGCGCGCGGCCGCCGGGTCGAGCCGCGCGGCGTCGACGCTCGCCACGGCAAGCCTCCGCAGGCACCGCTCCGCCGTCGGCCGCGGCTGGTCGAAGAGCAGCGCCGCGAGGGCCAACCCGCCCACCTCGACAGCGACGCCCGTGCGGTGGGCCCAGGCGGCGAGGTTGCGCGCGGCAGTGAGGCGCCCGCGGCTCCGGCGGATCACGCGAAAGCCGGGATCCCAGATTCTCAAGGCTCCCCAGCCGAGCAGCAGGCCGAGTACACCCCAAGGTTCCGGCTCGTCCATCACCAGGTCCAGCTCCGCGTGGAGCCGTTGTCCGGAGAGGGCCGGGTACTCGCCCGCCCGCCACGCCAGCGCGAGCGCCCGCCTGAAGTCCGCGTCCGGTGTGAGCCCGAGCCGCGCTGCATACCGAGCGCCCCTGAAGATCCGCGTCGGGTCCTCGACGAAGGACAGCGGGTGCAGTACCCGGAGGCGCCTCGCGACCAGGTCGCGCTGGCCGCCGAAGGGGTCAAGCAGGCGGCCCCACGCGGATGGCGCCAGAGCGACGGCCATGGCATTGACCGAGAAGTCGCGCCGTCCGAGGTCCTCGTCGATCGAAGCCGGACTCACGTCCGGCAGGGCGCCCGGCATGCCGTAACGCTCGCGACGCGCGGAGGCGATATCCACACGACCGATTCGAGCGCCATCGGGTGTCGTACCGCCTTCGAGGGATGCCGTGCCGAAGGCGGCGTGGACCACCAGGTGCCCGCCTGTCTCTTCCGCGAGGCTCCGCCCGAAGGCGATGCCGTTGCCTTCGACGGCGAGGTCGAGGTCGGGCGCCGGCTGCGCGGCGCGGGCGAGGAGGAGATCCCGGACGAAGCCTCCGACCGCGTACACCGCCTGCCCCTGCGCCTCGCCGAGCTTGCCCGCGGTGCGCAGCAGCCAGAGCCTCGCCTCGCCCTCGGAGCCATGGAGACGATCGAGTCTCTCGAGGATCGACGCCGCGGGCGACGTCGCCGGACGAGGCGACGGCTCGACGATGCCCACGGCCCGCCGGCCGTCGCGCACGAGCACCGCAGACGCGCCGCCCTGAAGCAGCCGCCTCACGGCGATCTCCCCCGTTCCGTCTGTCACCAAGGGCAAGCCGATATGGGCGATGTCGAGCCAACGCCATCGCCCGAACCCCCAAGATTCCGCGCGTTCGAGGTCCTTCCGGCGCGTCGCCGCGCGCCGATCCGTCACGACGTGGGCGCCCGCCGCCCGCGCCAACTCGAGCGCCTTCCCCACACTCACGGAGCCGGGCGCCTTCACCACCCGCCGATCCATGAGATCGGCGGCGCGCGGCTCGACCTGTGGGTACGGGTGTCCGTGCCTGGCCATGTCCTAGCTGGCCTTGCTGATCGCGCGGGGGTGGAACTTCCGGTACATCGCGCGGACGGCGGACGACGGCAGGTGGGTGTAGATCTGCGTCGTCGCGATGTCGGCGTGACCGAGCATCGCCTGGACCGAGCGCAGGTCGGCGCCACGCTCCAGCAAATGGCTCGCGAAGGAATGGCGCAGGGTGTGCGGGGAAACCGCGCTCCGCAGCCCCGCCCGCCTCGCGGCGCGCTTGATGACGGACCAGAGGGACTGCCGCGACAGCAGCCGGCCGTAGCGATTGAGAAAGAGGATCCCGGGGTCGCTCCGCCTGACGAAGCCTGGGCGGGACGTGGACACGTAGCGCTCCACCCAGCGGAGCGCCTGGGCGCCGACCGGCACGAGGCGCTGGCGGCTGCCCTTACCGGTGGCCGTGACGTAACCCGCCGTGATGTTGAGGTCCTCGATCCTGAGCGTCAGGCACTCTGAGGCCCGCAATCCTGAGGCGTAGAGCAGCTCGAGCATGGCGCGGTCCCGAAGGCCCTCGGGGGCGGAGAGGTCCGGCGACTCGACCAAACTCCCCGCGTCTTCGATCGAGAGTGTGCGCGGCAGCCTGCGCGGCGGGCGCGGCGATTCGAGGTGCTCCGTCGGGTCCCGGCAGATCTCACCCGAGGCCAGGAGAAAGCGATAGAAGCCGCGCACGGCAGAGAGATGCCGGGCCGCACTCCGGGCCCCGAGCCCGCGGCGCCTCAAGTCCTCGATGTAGTCGCTGAGGTCGCCCACGCGCGCCGTCACCACAGACCGCCGCCGGCGCTTCAGGAAGGCCGTGAAGCCGGCGAGGTCACGGCGGTAGGCGGCGAGCGTGTGCGGTGAGGCGCCCCGCTCTGTCTGCAGGGCGGCGAAAAACTCGCGGACCGCGTCCATCAGCCTCTCCGGGGCCCGGACACAGCGACGCCCCGGTACCGGCCCTTCCGTACTGCCGAGGCCGTGACCGGGGCGTACCCGACCCACCGCAAACGCATGGCAGATTCTATCACCCGCTCCCCGCCCCCGGCAAGGATTGCCCGCGCCGCCGCAGCATGCCGAAGAGCGCGACGAGCTCAGGGGCCCGGAGCGCCGCGGCCGCAATCACGTAGACGAGCATACCCCCGGCCAGCGCGCCCACAGTCCACGCGGCGCCGGCCCACCCCGCGCCCAGCCGTGGGGCGGCCCAGACGCACCAGAGGAGGAGCGCCGCCGCCGCGCCGCCCGTGCGAAGCAACGAGCCCGCAATCTGCAGGCCGCCGATCGGCCCGAGCCGTCGGCGCAGGAGCCAGCAGAGCAGCAGCAGGTTGACGTAGGCCGACAGCGAGGAAGCCAGCGCGAGCCCCGCGTGCTGGAGCGGCCACATGAGACTGATCGCGAGGACGACGTTGGCGGCGACGGATGCGAGCCCGGCCCAGACGGGCGTCCGCGTATCGCCGAGCGCATAGAATGTCTGCGCGGCGATCCGCGTGGCTGAGAACGCGGGCAGCCCGACCGCGTAGCCTGCCAGGGCCTGGGTCGTCGCAACCGCATCAGCAGGCGTGAACTCACCGCGCTCGAAGAGCAGCCTGACGATTGGATGGCCGAGCGCGATGAGGCCGACAGCCGCGGGCAGCGCGACGAATACCGAGAGCCGGAGCGAGAAGCCGAGCGTGTCGGACAGCGCGCGATGCTCTCCCCGCGCGACCTGGCCCGACATGCTGGGCAGGGCCGCCGTCGCAAGGGCGACGCCGAAGACTCCGAGAGGGAGTTCCATCACGCGATCGGCGTAATACAGATAGGACACGGTGCCCTCGGTCAGCAGCGAGGCCAGGAGCGTGTTCACGAGCACCGTCACCTGGACCGCGGCCAGCCCGAAGACCGCGGGCCAGAGCCTGCCGGCAATCAACCCGACGGCGGGATGCGACCACTCGGCCGAGGGACGGAGCGGGACTCCCAGCCGCGCCAGCTCAGGCAGCTGGACGAGCAGCTGGCCGGCGCCGCCGACGAGGACACCCACCGCCAGCGAGAAGACCGGCGGCGACATCCTGCCGGCTAGGAAAAGCACGGAGAGGATCATCGCGACGTTGTGCACCGCCGGGGCGACGGCCGCGGTGAAGAAGCGGTGCTGGGCATTGAGCACGCCCATCGCCAGTGCGGCAAGGCCTACGAGCAGGAGGTACGGGAACATCAAGGTCGTCAGCCTCCCGGCCAGCCCGATCAGCTCGGGATCGTCGGCCCAGCCCGGCGCCATCACCCGCACGATCCAAGGTGCCAACAGCGTGCCGAGGCCCGAGACAACGCACAGGACTACCATGGCGACACCCGTGACCGCACGGACCATGCGGCCGAACTCTGCTCGGCCGGCCCGTTCCAGGCATTCCGTGAAGACGGGGATGATGGCGGTGGACAGCGCCCCCTCGGCCAGAAGCCGGCGGAGCAGGTTGGGGATGCGGAAGGCCACGAAGAAGGCGTCGGTCACCGGCCCCGCTCCGAAGGCCCGCGCCATGACCATGTCGCGCACGAAGCCGAGCACGCGGCTTGCGAGGGTGGCGGCCCCGATGACGCCCACGGCTCGCACAATCCTGTCCTGGAGGGCCCGCTGCGCTTCGTTCACGGCGACATTGCCCTTGACAGTCGCGGACATGGACGGTACCGTCTAGTGTCGTTCAACGCGCAAAGCACCCAGGCCCCGTCACGCGTTTCATGCACGTTCTTGCCAAGGGAGGAAGTTCACCGTGGCCAACACCCCCTCCGCCAAAAAGCGGATCAAGCAGAACCTGAAGCGGCGCATGCGCAATCGCGCGGTGCGCAGCACCATTCGCTCGTCGGTGAAGACGGCGCGCGCCGCGGTCAGCGAGAAGACCCCGCAGGCGAAAGGGGCCGTGCTCGATGCCATCCGCATCCTCGACCGGGCTGTGAGCCGCGGCATCATCCACCGCAACACCGCCGCCCGCAGGAAGTCGGCCCTGGCCCGCTCGATCGGGCATTAATCCCCCCATCAGCCGCGGGGACCTTGCTTCGCCAAGCGGTCGAGCAGCTCAATCGCGGAGTCCCGCAGGGTTTCCCCGCCGTTCTCGCCGTATAGACTGCCGCAGGCGACGTAGCTCGGCTGCCCGTAGTCCCGACGCGTGAGGAAATATCCGAGGTAGTCGTTGCTGTACCCTGCGACGAAAGTTTCGTCGAAGGTCCGCCGTCCGGCAGTCTTGATGTCAAGACCGAGCCGCGTCTGGAGCTCGCCGGGGACCGTCACCCACGCCGTGCCCCCTATGCGGACAGCCGTGAGGCCGGCTGACGACGGCAGAGTCCAGCCGAGCCCGAGCCGGAACGCCGCCGGTACCCAGCGGCCTGTGCAGTTGCGCACCGAGAGTGCTGGGCCGGGCAGCGACACCTGGCTCCGGACGGCGCGGAGCGTCAGGTCGCGCCCGGGCGGCAGTGTTCGCCATGCAGCCAGTGCGGCCGAGGCCAGCGCCGCGCCGGCGCTCTCCACGCCCGGCCAGCCCCGCAGCCTCGGGCTGACATCTCCCGCCGCGCCGTTGACGAAAAGCACAGGCGCCCCCGTCTCCCTCTCGAGTCTCGCCGATGCCTCGGCCATGAGGTCGCCCGAGAGGATCCTGTTGGCGCGGCCGAGCGCCGTGCCGTGGACCGCGTAGTTCCACACGAGGGCGACCGGACGGCCGTCGGCGCCCATCACTTTCAGGAGGCCGAGCTCCGGATCGAGCGGCTGGTCGAGGCGGCTGATCGCCACACCCGTCACCGTGGTCTTGCCCCACGCCAAGAGGGCCGGAACCCGTCGCCGTAGAGCTTCCCGCGCAGCCTTCTCCATGCCGTTGACAATGGCCTTCCGCACGGCCGGTGACTCCCGATCGGCGGCGACGAGAGCCCAGAACGCCGAATCCGCGTAGGCGCCTGGGCCCGAGTGCGTGTGCGACGCCGAGACGATGACGATCGGCGGCTCGCCGCCCCGATCCGCGAGACGCGCGCGCACTTCCGCGACCATGGTAGGGTCGACGGCGACCAGGTCCACGGCGAGCCAGACAACCCTGAGGCCGCGGGACTCAAGCGCCAGCGCACGCACGCGGAGCGGATCGTGGACGCCGCTGGACGGGTTGAACCAAAACGTATTGGGGAACCGCCCGAGGAAATCCGGGATCCACGCCCGCCGCGGGAAGCCGCCGTAGCCGGCGAGCGGGGCACCTGCCGGCAGCTCCAGTTCAAGAGATGCGGCCCCGGAGGTGAGGGTCGCGGCCGGAACGGCGGCGGCGGCGTGAAGCGATAGCACCTCCACGATGGCGAGCGCCCACGCGAGGGCGCCCGGCCTCACGCCTCGCACAGGTCGGCGACGAGAACCGCCAGCTCCGGGCGCGGCGCGCCGCCCAGCTTGAGCCGGCGCTCGGCCCGCCAGCAGCGATCGAGGCGCTCTGCCGTCGCCCGCAGCGGCGCTCGCCTCGCCTGCGCCGCAAGGATGGCGAGGAGGCGCAGCGGCTCCTCACCCGCCCCCAGCAGGCGCTCGAGCAGAGACAACGCGGCGGCGGCGTCCCGCCGCTCCACGGCCCGCGTCAGCTCGAAGACCTCGCGCGAGCGGTGCTCGCCCACCACCGCACGCACCTCGACCGCTCCGACGCGCCGGTTCTCGGGCCCGCCCGCGAGAGCGGCTTTCCCGGCTTCGCCCGCGAGAGCGGCAGGATCGTCGCCAACGAGGGTGATGAGCAACAGGGCCGCCTCCTCGTCGATCTCTAAGCCGTCGGCGGAGGCCCGGGCGCGTAGCCAGCCCACGAGCGCGCGCCCGATGAGCTGGGGGATCTCGACGGCTCCCCCGGCGGGCACCGCCTTCAGGAGCCAGTGAGACGACGCGAGCGGCTGAGGCACCGTAACGGCCAGGACCGTGCTCGGGTTCGGGGAGCGCACGTAGTCGACCAGCGGTTGGGCCTGCTTCGGGCCGAGCCCCTCGACGCCGCGAGCCACGACCAGCCGCCGTGGCGTTCCCCACGGCAGCGTCTCCGCAGCCCGGACGATGCCCTCGGCCCCCGCCTCGCGGGCCTCGAGCACCTCGCGGGACATGACCAAGAGCCCTTGATCAGGACAGACGGCGCGGGTAAGCGTGGCCAGAGCCTCTTCGATAAGGAAGGGCTCCGGTCCGTGGAGCAGCACGACGGGCGCCACCTGCCCCTGTGTCAGCCCTTGGAGCCAGGCCGCGTACTGCACTAGAAACGGTCGATCGCGTGGCCGACGATCTTCCGGCCGATCTCGAGCGCCGCCTGTTTCACGGCTCCTTCTTCGCGGCTGATCGTGTCCGAGACCTGGCCGGCCACGTCGAAGGAGACCTCCTCGACGAGGCCGTCCTGCTGCCAGAGCATCTCGGTGCGGCGAAGGTCGCGGAATCGGACGTTCATCGTCACCGTCAGACGGTAGGACCGGAGGTTGAGCTTGCTGTCATACGTGAGCGACTGGACCCGGTAACCCGTAATCTCCCCGTCGAGGACCGAGTCCGCTTCATCGAGGGAGGCGACCTTCAGCCTGCCGCTGCTCGTGAACGCGTTGACCACGGCCGAGGTGATCGTGCTCTCCGCCCCAGCCTCGGTTGTCCGGTTCCTGAACACCGGCACCGACACCGTCTTGAGGTGGTCGGGCAGGTTGCCCCTGAGCGAGTAGCCACACCCCCCCGCGGCCGCGGCGAGCAGGAGCGCGGCAGACAGCAGAGCGCGAATCGCGCGGAGTCGGCTCATGACCGCGTCACGATATTGACGAGGCGGCCGGGCACGACCACGACCTTGGCAACCTCCCGGCCGTCGATCCAGGGACGGATCTTGTCCTCGGCGAGGGCCTGCTCTCGCACGGCCTGCTCGGGAGCCGACACGTCCACGGTCAGCCGGCTGCGGACCTTGCCGTCTACTTGGACCACCACTGTCACCTGCTCGCGCACGAGCGCAGCCGCGTCCGCGGCAGGCCACGCCTGACGGAAGAGGCTCTCGCCGTGCCCGAGCGCCTGCCACAGCTCTTCGGTCATGTGCGGACACACCGGCCCGAGAAGCAGGAGCGCCGTTTCCACCGCTTCCCGAACCAGGCCTGCGCGCTCGGCCGCGGCGACGCGATCGAGCGAGTCCCGTTCAAATTCGTGGAGCGCATTGACCATCTCCATGACGGCGCTGATCGCCGTGTTGAAGTGAAAGTCCCGCTCGACGTCGACCGTGACGCGCGCGATGGCATGGTGGATCACGCGCCGAAAGGCCCGGGCCGCGTCCGAGAGGTCGCCGGGCGCGCGCCCGGCGGCTCTGATCTCGTCGCCGTGGGCCTGGACGAAACGCCAGAGCCGATTCAGGAAGCGTGAGGCGCCCTCGACGCCGCTCTCCGTCCACTCCAGGTCCCGCTCGGGCGGCGCCGCGAACAGCGTGAAGAGCCGCGTCGCATCCGCCCCGAAACGCCGGATCATGTCGTCCGGGTCTACAACGTTGCCCTTGGACTTCGACATCTTGGCGCCGTCCTTGATCACCATGCCCTGCGAGAGCAGGGCCGCGAACGGTTCGTCGAGCTTGATCATCCCGAGGTCGCGGAGCACCTTGGTGAAGAAGCGCGCGTACAGGAGGTGCAGCACCGCGTGCTCGATGCCGCCGATGTACTGGTCCACCGGCATCCAGTACTCGGCCGCCGACCGGTCAAACATCCCCTGCTCGTACCGCGGCGAGCAGTAGCGGATGAAATACCAGGCGGACTCGACGAACGTGTCCATGGTGTCGGTGTCTCGCCGGGCACGACCGCCGCACTGCGGGCACCGCGCGTTTACGAACGTGGCGACTTCGGCGAGGGGTGAGTCGCCCTTGCCGCTGATCTGGACGTCCTGAGGCAGCACCACGGGCAGGTTCTCCTCCCGCTCCGGCACCATGCCGCACGTCTCGCAGTAGAGGATGGGGATCGGCGCGCCCCAGTAGCGCTGGCGGCTGATGCCCCAGTCGCGCAAACGGTAGTTGACCTTGGACCGACCGATGCCCTTGGACACGAGCCAGTCGATGGCCGTGCGCTTGGCCCCCTCCACGGTCGAGCCGTCGAGGAAGCCGGAGTTGATCTTCACGCCGTCACCGAGATACGCCTGGGTCTCCTGCCACCCGTCCGGTCGCTTGACGGTGGCGATGATGCGAAGCCCGTGCTGCTTGGCGAAGTCCCAGTCACGCTGGTCCTCGCCCGGGACGGCCATGATGGCGCCGGAGCCGTAGCCCATGAGCACGTAGTCGGCGATGAAGAGTGGGATCTCCTCCCCCGTGAAGGGATTGACGGCGCGCGCGTTGAGCCGGATACCGCGCTTCGGGCGGTCGGCCGCCGTGCGCTCGATCTCGGATTCGCGGCCGACCTCCTGCCGAAAGGCCGCGATCCGGGCGCGCTCCTGCTCGTCCATCGCGAGTGTGTCCACGAGCGGATGCTCCGGGGCCAGCACCGCGTACGTCATGCCGAACGCCGTGTCGGGGCGCGTGGTGAAGATCGTGACGGCTAGGTCCGTGAGCCCCGCGACCGGCAGGTCGAACTCAGCGCCCTCGCTCTTCCCGATCCAGTTCCTCTGCATGGTCAAGACCCGCTCGGGCCAGCCGGGCAGCCTGTCGCACCAGGCGAGGAGCTCCTCGGCATAGTGGGTGATCTTGAAGAACCACCCCTCGATCTCCTTTGGCACGACCTCCGAGTCGCAGCGCCAGCAGCGCCCGTTCTCGACCTGCTCGTTGGCGAGGACGGTCTGGCACGAGGGACACCAGTTGACCCTGGATCGCTGCTTGTACGCGAGGCCGCGCTCGAACATGCGGATGAAGACGAGCTGCTCCCAACGGTAGTAGGACGGGTCGCACGTGGCGAGCTCGCGGTCCCAGTCGTAGGACATGCCGAGCCGCCGGAGCTGCGTCTTCATATTAGCGATGTTCTCGTGGGTCCACACGGCGGGGTGCACGCCGTTGTCGATGGCGGCATTCTCGGCCGGCATTCCGAAGGCGTCCCACCCCATCGGATGGAGCACGTTGTAGCCGCGCATCCACTTGAAGCGGGCCAGGAGATCCCCGATCGTGTACACGCGCACGTGGCCCATGTGGATGCGGCCGGACGGGTACGGGAACATCTCGAGGCAGTAGTACTTCGGCCGCGCGGAATCCTCGGTGGCGCGGAACTGGCCGCTCTCCTCCCAGACCCGCTGCCACTTCGACTCGATCTCGCGGAAGGGATAACGCTCTACGCGGTCGTCGGTGGCCATATTCGTGCTGATTTTCCCACACTTAGCAGGCGGGACGCAAGGAAGGTCCCCGGGGGCGGGCGGTCAGCCCCCGGGGAGCGAGACCCTACTACTTCATCTTCAGCTCCAGCTTGATTGCCGCAGCGGCATCCTTGGCCTTCTGTACCGACTCGGCGTGCTTGCCGGAGGCGTGCAGCGCCTTGGCCTCAGCCGCGATCGACGCGGCCTTCTTGGACGCGTCGTCCATCTTTCCGGCCGTCGCATCCTCGATCTGCTTGACCAGCAGCGGGCACTGGCTCGCGAACGCCGCGCCGGCGGTCGCCAGTACCAGGACCAGAGCTATCAGGATCTTCTTCATGTATTCACCCCCTTTCGTGAGATGTCGCATTGTTTAACCCGGTTCGGTCCCGGATGGTTCCTCCCCTCCAGGCGCCGGGTGGAAGAAATCGTGGATGCGCTGGGCGAGCTTCGGCCGTACCTTCGGCACCGCGGCCAGCTGGGCGACCGAGGCCTCGCGGACCGCCCGGGCGGAGCCGAGCGTCTTGAGCAGGCTCGTTCTGAGCGCTGGGCCGACCCCAGGGATCTGGTCCAGCACCGAGCTGATGGTCCGCCGCGCGCGGAGCTTCTTGTGGTACGTGACGGCGAAGCGGTGCGCCTCGTCGCGCACCTTCTGGAGCGCGTGGAGCGCGGGGGATGTCAGGTCGAGCACGAGCGGCTCGAGCCGGTCGGGAGTGTAGACCTCCTCCGCCCGCTTGGCCAGGGACACCATGGGCACGTAGTCGAGACCGATGGCCTCCAGCGCCTTCAGCCCCGCCGCCAGCTGGCCCCGCCCGCCATCCAGCAGGATCAGGTCGGGGAGGGCAGCATCAGTCTCGAGAACTCGGCCGTAGCGCCGGCTCACGGCTTCGTGCATGGCGGCGAAATCGTCCGTCCCCGTGACCGTCCGGATCCGGTAGCGCTTGTAGTCGTCCTTCGCCATCTCCCCGTCCTGCCACGCGACCATGGAGGCGACCGTCTCCCCGCCCTGGAAGGTCGAGACGTCGAAGGCCTCGATGCGATGCGGAAGCGAAGGCAGGCCGAGCGCGCGCTGGAGCTCGTCGAGCACCGCCTGCGTCCGGTTGCCCCGCGAGAGGAGATGGCTCTGGAGCGCCAGCGCGGCGTTCTCCTCCGCCATCGCCACGAGCTCCCGCTTCCTCCCGCGCTGGGGCGCCAGGAGATCCACGCGGCCGCCGCGGCGCCCGGCCAGCCACTCGCCGGTCAGCTCGGCCTCGGGCACGTCCACCGAGAGGAGGATCTCCGGCGGGGGCACGACTTCGCGCGCGTAGAACTGGCGCAGGAAGGCCGAGAGGACCTCTCCCTCGCTCGACTCCGACAGCCGGTCGAAGAAGAAGGACTCGCGCCCGAGCAGCCTGCCGCGCCGCACGAAGAAGAGCTGGACGCACGCGTCCTGCCCCTGGCGGACGACGCCCACGATGTCCTGGTCGCTGTCCTCGGTCGAGATGATCTTCTGCCGCTCGCGAACTGTGTTGAGCGCCTGGACACGGTCGCGTAGCCGGGCCGCCTGCTCGAACTTTTCCGTCGCCGCCGCCGCCTCCATCTGCACCGTCAGCTCCTGCGCCAGGCCGTCGTTCTTCCCCTCGAGGAAGCGCCCGACCTCGCGCACGGTACGGTCGTAGCCCTCCTTGGTCTCCAGGTTGGTGCACGGCGCGTTGCAGCGGTGGATGTAGTACTGCAGGCACGGGCGCGACTTTTTGCCGTCTATCTTGATCCTGCACGTCCGGAGCGGGAAGAGCTGGCGGACCAGCCTCAGCGTCTCCCTCATGGCCGTCGCCGGGTAGAAGGGCCCGAAGTAGGCCGCTCCGTCCCGCTGCACCCGCCGCGCGACGACGAGGCGCGGGTACTCTTCGTTGCTGGTCAGCTTGAGGAAGGGGTAGTGCTTGTCGTCACGGAGGATGATGTTGTAGCGCGGCCGGTGCCTCTTGACGAGATTCGACTCCAGGATGAGCGCCTCGAGCTCGTTGCCCGTGACGATGCACTCGAGATCGCGGATCTGCCCGACGAGCGCGTCCGTCTTCGCATCGCGCGCCCGCGACTCCTGGAAGTAGGAGCGTACGCGGCTTCGGAGGGAGGCGGCCTTGCCGACGTAGACGATCTGCCCTTTGCCGTCCTTGTAGAGGTAGACGCCCGGCCGGTCGGGCAGCTGGCCGAGCTTGGCCTCCCAGTCGACCGTCGCTACGCGGCCAGCCACAGCGTCACCGCGAGGAGGACGAGCCCGAGAACCGCGGGGATGAGGACGGTCCACCGCAGCATACGATCGATCGACCGCAGCACGGGCGCGCGCGGGCGTCCCGGGCGCGGCGGGTTGACGAACGCGATGATTTTCGACAACACAACGAGGCCCAGTGAGAGGGCCACAAAGAACACCAGGGTCCATTTGACGAGCATGGCGGGTTGGGCGGTCCCTCAGCGCACGCCCAGCTCGGCCTTCCGGAGCGCCTTGATCCGGTCGCGCAGCTCCGCGGCGCGCTCGAAGTCGAGGCGCCGGGCGGCCTCCTTCATGGCCCCTTCGAGCCCGGCCACGTGCGCCCGAAGCGCCGCCGGGCTCTCCCACACGGGTAGGGCCTCCTTCGGCACCTCGACCGTGTAGTAGTCGCGCTCCGGCACGCTGTCGAGGAGATCCTTCATCCCGCGCTTGACGGACTCAGGCGTGATGCCGTGCGCCTTGTTGTACGCCTCCTGGACTACCCGGCGCCTCTCGGTCTCGGCGATCGCCTCCCGCATCGAGCCCGTCACCGTGTCCGCGTACATGATCACTTCGCCGTTGACGTGGCGGGCCGCCCTGCCGGCAGTCTGGATGAGCGACGTCGCCGAGCGCAGGAAGCCCTCCTTGTCGGCGTCGAGGATCGCCACGAGCGAGACCTCGGGCAGATCGAGCCCCTCGCGTAATAGATTGATGCCGATCAGGGCGTCGAACTTGCCCGTTCGGAGCTCGCGGATCACGGCCACGCGGTCCAGCGTGTCGATGTCAGAGTGCAGGTACCGCACCCTGAGCCCGTTCTGCTGGTAGTACTCGCATAGGTCCTCGGCCATGCGCTTCGTCAGCGTCGTGATGAGCACCCGCTCCCCGCTCTCCGCGCGGGTGCGCACCTCCGCCATGAGGTCGTCGACCTGGACGCCCGCCGGGCGCACCGTAATTTTAGGGTCCATGAGCCCGGTCGGCCGGATGATCTGCTCGGCCACCGCCCCGCCCTCCCACGGCGTGCCCGGTCCCGCCCGGCGCCCGCCCACCCGCCC
>Ga0209640_10003742_pt1 | contig 13301 bp, 12 predicted proteins | sample RifCSP10_1_FD_184018 | JGI IMG/M metagenome (GOLD analysis project Ga0209640, IMG submission 184018) | Soil microbial communities from Rifle, Colorado - Rifle CSP2_sed 10_1 (SPAdes) (version 2) | ecosystem: Environmental > Terrestrial > Deep subsurface > Rock core/Sediment | place: Rifle...
CCGGAAGAGGATCATTTCCCCGCCGCCGCCTTCCGTCTGCCCGCCGCCGCCTGTTTGTCCGGGAGCCGCCGCCGGACGCGCCCCGGCCACAACAATAATGTTGTTGACGGGATCGACCGCGATCGACTCCACGTCGTCGAGCTGCGTATCCGGACCCTTGATCACCCGGATCGGGGCCACGTCGCCGTTGCCCGCGCGCGGGTACACCAGAATCTGATCGTGATTCGGAACAAAAATTTCATTGTGGACAGTATCCACGTCGAGCCGGTCCACCTGCGCGAATATCCTCGTGCTCGGCCCTTGAATGATCCGGACCGGAGGCTCCTCGCCCTGCGCTCCCCCGCGAAACACCATGATCGCCTGCGCGAAGGGGTTCGCGACGAGGATTTCGTCGTTCACCGCGTCGTAGCGGATGTCATGCATGGTGCGGGCAAGCAGGGTTCGTTGTCCGGCGATTACGCGGGTGGGCTGGGCGTTTTCCGTCGCCAACCTGGCGAACATCACGATCTGCGGGTGCGCCACTCAATTCGGCACCAGAATTTCTTCCCGCCGGCTGTCGTACGCCACCGCGCCCGGATTTCCGATGATCTGCGCCTGCTTGCCGACCGGCGCGCTCCGGATGGTGCGCAGCGGCGCGGCGTCCCCGCTGGCTGCGCGCCGGTAAACGGTCGCCGAGTGATTCCCCATGTTGGAGACAAACAACTCGTCGTTCTTCGTATCCACGAACAAGCCTGTGGGATTCGAAAGACCCGTCTTCGGCCCCTTGATCACCCGTGTCGGGGCCACGTCGCCCTGGTCGGTTGCGCGGAACACCAGGATGGAATTGTCGGCGTCGTTCGCCACGAACAGCTCGCCGTGCTCCGCGTCCACGAAGATATGCCCCGGCCAGTTGAACCGCGTCTTTTCGCCTGCAATGACGCGCAGCGGCGGCGTGTCGCCGCTCGCCTTGATCGGGTACACGCTGATGGACGGAGGATTGAACCATCCGCCCTTGATCCGCGGGCTGCTCGAGCTGCCGTGATTGCTGATGAACATCCAGCCGTTCTTGGTGTCCAGGGCGATCCCGTGCGCGTCTTCCAGCTTGGTGCGGTCCCCTTCGAGCACCCGGATCGGCTCATCCTCGCCGGAAGCGTTCTTGTGGTAGACGACGACCTGCGGCGGGTGCTGCACCGTCAGGAACATTTCCTGCGCCGCTTCATCCATGGCGATTCCGTAGGTCCGGTGCGGCGAGTGCAGCTCCCGCATCGGCTTCACGTTTCCCCGAGCGTCGCGCGGAAACACCACCATCCGGTCTACCGTGTCGTTGTTCACGGAGTACAAATCGCCGTTTACGGGATCAATGTACAGGGCGCAATTGAATTCGAGCTTCGTGTCAATTCCGCCCAGAACACGCTTCGGCTCGCTGAAAGCAGCGCTGGGAGGCGTGTTGGCGAGCCGGTCGAACACTTTCACTCCGAAGAGGTTCTCATCCTGGAGGAAGACCTCGTTGGTCTGCACGTCCACGGCGATGGCGCTGTAGGTCGGATAGTTGTCGCGGATCAGCCGCACCGGCGCGCGATCCGTAAAGCCGTCCCGGGTCGTATCTCCGGCCGCTCCGCTCCCTTGCGGGAACGCGGCGAACAAGCTTCCGCTGGCGCTCGCCGGAACCCACTCGCACATGGCTCCATCCATGCCCGTCGCCATGCCCGTCGCCATGCCCGGCATCTGCTCGATCGAAACCAACTGCGGCTGGCCCGTCGGCTTCCGCTGCGCCGCCGCGCCTCACGCGGTCAAGTCACCTTGCCTGGCTTGTTCCGTAAACAAAATGCCCGCCGCCACGGCGAGCAGAACCGCAATGAGAAAGTTTCGGCCGGTGGGTCTTTGGTTTCGTCTCATCCCAAGCACCTCCTCAAGATCGGGCCTTTCGCTCGATGCAGTATATGCCGTTTGCCCGCAATTGGCCAACCCTATATCTATGTATAGACAAGGCAATCCGGCCCCCCAGCGCCCAATTCGCGGCCCGAATCCGATTGCGGCCGTGCTAGAATGCCTTGGGTATCTCCCGGAACCGATCAAGCGCCAGAGGAGGAGCCGGTAATGCAAGAGAGACGACACTTTGGATTGCTGAGCAGTTTGGTCTTCATTTCCTTATTCGGGGCGGCCGCATGGCTGCTGCTGTCGGGTGACGCCGCACGGGTGAATTGGAAAACAGCCGCCGGAGCCGCGCTGCGGCAGCCGACGGGTGAGGCCCAACTCGTTTCCGTCGATCCCTTTCCCGCGATGCAAGAGGGGGATATGTGCGAGTGGATTCCGGCCAGCGCCAGCGGTCCGGCCAGCGCCAGCGGAAACCTGCTTGCCCAGCAGGGCGCTCCCGCCGCCTCCAGCGAAGGCTCTAACAATGGAGTGAACCTCGCCCCGGTACGGGTTATTCGGGATACCTACGCCACCTACAGCGCCATCGCGCTTGATCTGAACACCAACGAGGTTCTCCTCCAGGATGAAAACCTGTTCGGGATCAAGGTGTTCAACCGGCTCGACAACACGCCGCCGGGCGCCGCCTTCAGCGAGCCCAAGCGCATGCTCGTGGGGAACAACACGCGCCTGGAGTTCAATTGCGCGCTCTACGTAGACCCCAAGACCGGGGACATCTACTCCGTCAACAACGACACCACCGACCTGACGACGATCTTTCCGCGCGGCGCGCAAGGAAACGTGAAACCGATGCGGGAGCTTTCGACCCCCCATGGAACCTATGGAATCGCCGTGGATGAGGGTGCGCAGGAAATGTATCTCACGGTCGAGCACGCCAATTCCATCGTCGTCTATCGCAAGGAGGCCGAGGGGAGGGAGATGCCCTTGCGCGAGATCGCCGGCGGAAATACGCAGATGGAAGACCCGCACGGCATCGCCCTCGACACCAAGAACCAGTTGATCTTCGTCACCAACCATGGGAATGTCGGCGGACGCGAGACGCTGGGAATCTCCTCGCGGTTCGACCCCCCTTCCATCACTGTGTATCCGCTGAAGGGCGAGGGAAACCTTGCGCCGCTGCGCATCATCGAGGGCTCGAACACGCGCCTCAACTGGCCGGCCGCCATGTTCATGGATGAGGAGCGCGGCGAGCTCTACGTCGCCAACGACGCCGACGACTCCATCCTGGTGTTCCGCTCCACCGACAATGGAAACGTCGCTCCGGCCCGCGTCATTCGAGGACCCAAGACCCAGCTTAAGAATCCGACCGGCGTTTTCGTGGACTTCCAGAACAATGAGGTCTGGGCTTCCAACATGGGCAACCACCGCGCCACGGTCTACGACCGGAATGCCAACGGCGACGTCGCCCCCAAGCGCGTCATCCGCAGCGCCCCGGCGGAAAAAGTCGCGATGGCAATTGGCAATCCCGGCGCGGTCGGCTACGACAGCACCCGCGAAGAAATCCTGGTGCCGAACTGAGTCGCCCACCCGCAGATTGCGGCCTTCGCCAGGATGGCGGGGGAAAATTCGAAACCCAACCGGCTGATTGCGGGCCAGCAGACCCGCTTGAGCCGCACCATGCACGATGTCCGCTATGACGCGGTGCACGACGAGATGTACGTCACCAACCCGTTCTCGCGGGCCATCCTGGTGTTCCGGGGAGGCGCCGACGGGGAGGAGCCGCCCATCCGCATCATTCAGGGCGCGAACACCAAGCTGCGCGGAGCCGACCGGCTCGACGTCGACCCGATCCACAATGAGATCTACATCCCGAACGGCCGGGACATCCTGGTGTTCCCGCGCGAGGGGCAAGGAAACATCGCCCCGACCCGGGTCATCACCGGTCCCGATCTGACCAAAGACGACGTGGGCACTCTGGCCGTCGACGTGGTTCACAACGTGTTTGTCACGGCCAAGGACGTCGTGCGGCGGGGGGACACCTCATTCTCGCGCCTGCTGATCTACGACCGTACCGCCAACGGGGAAACGAACCCGCTGCGGATCATCGCCGGTCCGAAAACGGAGATTTTCCGCATCAACCAGCTGCAGGTCTATAGCCCCAAGGGCCGCATCATCGCCACCATGCCCGGCGCCTATGACATGCAGGAGCCCGAAGGCGTCTTCGTCGGCATCTGGAACATCACCGACAACGGAGACGTTCCCCCGCGTTGGAAGATCGCTGGCCCCGGAAGCACCATGCTCAAGCCGCGCGGTGTCGCCATCAATGCCAAGGACAAGGAAGTCCTGGTCGGCGACATGCGCATGAACGCCGTGCTGACGTATTACTTCCCGGAGATCTTCTAGGGCAATTCCATTTTTCGTGGCTGTCATCCCGAGGCCGAAACAGATGGCAACGACTCCCCTCAGGCGCTGAAGCGCTTTTGAGCGGCACTGTAACGGCACGCCGCGCGGCGAAAACGGCGGCGCGAATCCACGGATTATGGATCCTTCCGCAAAAACCGTTCCGGTGCTTTACATCCGGGTCCTGCTGGGTCTGGTGCTCCTCTTCGGCATTGCGGGATTTCTGACCAGCTCGTATCGGGAAGATCGGGAGACGCTCGCCTCCCTCCATTTCGACACAGCAAGAACCCTGGCCCAGGAAGGGCGCGCGACAGAGGCGATTGCAGAATACCGCGCGGCGCTTTCGCTCTCGCGCGGGGATTTCGAATACCAGCTGGAGCTGGCTCTGGCGCTGATGAATGAGGGAAACCTAAACGAGGCGCAGCGGCACCTTCAGGAGCTTCTCGTCACCGACCCCACCAACGCGATTCCCAATTGGGCGATGGCCCGGATCGCAGACCGCCGCGACGACGTTTCCACCGCAGAAACCTACTTCCACAGGGCGCTGTACGGTTTCTGGCCCCCCGAGCCGCGTCCCGGTTCACGGCCCACTGCCCCGGTGACTCGCATCGAGGCCCACTTCGAGCTGGTCGACATGTTGGCGCGAAACGATGCCAAGCCTCGCCTTCTGGCCGAGCTGCTGCTGCTCGCCAATGAGATTCCCGAGGATGCCGAGCCCCGGAAACGAGTGGCGCGCCTTTTCCTGCGGGCCGATTCTCCCTCGAACGCGGGTGTCATCTTCGAGAATCTGGTCCGCCAGGACCGGCAGGATTGGGCAGCGTATTCCGGACTGGGCGATGCCGAGTTCGCGCAGGCCAACTATCTCGCCGCCCGCAACGCCTACCGCACCGCCAACCGGCTGAACCCCGAGGACGCCGACACCCAGGCCCGGCTCGCCTTCTCCGACCAGATCTTGGATTTCGATCCGACTCTCCGCGGGCTGTCCTCCACCGAGCGCCACCGGCGCTCCCAGGAGTTGGTGCGCGTCGCGCTCGCCAAAGTCGAACCGTGCCGCCCGGCCGAACTGCCTCTGCTCGGGCCCGACCCGGTCCAGGAGGCAATGGATTCCGCCCGCGAGATGCTTTCTCAAACCCGGCGCCCGCGTAATATCGCGGATGCTTTGGAAACGAACTTATCTCTCGCGCTCCAGTTCTGGCAGGCGCGCCTGGAGCTCTGCCCGCCGGCGGGGGACCTCGACGCGGCGGACCGCATCCTGGCTAAACTGGCGCAACAGCAATCGTCGTGATCTTCCATGCAAGTTCCTGAATGGATCGAACGCGTCCGCCGCTCGGGAATCTCCGAGACCCAGCGGTTTCTCCTGCTTGCCATTCTGATCGGCCTGTTTGCCGGCCTTTCGTTTGTCTGTTTCCACATCTCCATGGACTACCTGAGCTGGTTCATCCTGGGAAGCCCGGTGGGTGAGAATCGGCTGGCGACGGTCCTCGGACCGGCCCTGGGGGGCGGGCTGGCTTCGCTCCTGGTCTTGTGGTTTTTTCGCACCGCCCAAGGCAGCGGCGTCAATCACACCAAAGCGGCCCTGTACATTTCCGATGGTCACGTTCCGGCCGGCACCGTGTTCGGAAAATTCATCGCCTGCTCCCTCTCGATTGGCTCTGGTAATTCTCTGGGACCCGAGGACCCGGCCTTGCACATGGGCGCGGGGATCGGCTCCTGGCTCGGCCGGACGTTTGGTCTCGCTCGAGAGAATATGCGGCGCATCGCCGCGGTCGGGGCCGCCGCCGGGATCGCCGCGGCTTTCAATACCCCCATCACTGCCGTGCTGTTTGTGATCGAGGAAGTGATCGGCGGCTGGAACACCGCGGTCATGGGCTCCACGGTCCTTTCCGCCGTCTCCGCCGTCGTGGTCAGCCGCTATTTCCTCGGCAATGAGCCGCTGTTCCGCGTCCCGGATTTCCAATTGACGCATCCCTCGGAGCTTCTGATCTATGCCGGCCTCGGGCTCGTGGGAGGCGTCCTGGCCGCCTTTTTCGTCCGGGGCATCACCCGCCTTCGCGCCCTCTTCGGGCAGCAAGAAAGCCGCATCCGTTACGCCAGGTCTTTCGCCGCGGGACTCTTCGTCGGCGCCATCGGCTTATGGGTTCCGCAGATCATGGGAGCCGGTTACGAAGCCGTGGACAGCGCCCTCCACGATCAGTTTCCCTGGGGATTTCTTCTGGTCCTCGGCCTCGCCAAGCTGGTGGCCACCGCGGTGTGCTTCGGCGCCGGAACCCCGGGCGGGATGTTCGCTCCCACCTTGTTCTCGGGCGCGATGATCGGCGGCGCCATCGGCGGCCTGGCTCGTCTCTATTGGCCGTTTCCGACCAGTCCCGGCGACGCCTACGTGCTGGTCGGAATGGGAACCTTTTTTGCCGGCGTGTTCCGCGCTCCGATGACTTCCGTCTTCATGGTGTTTGAGGTGAGCGCCACCTACGTCATTATCGTTCCCGTCATGATTGCGAACACAATTGCTTATTTGATTTCGCGGCAGCTCCAGCCGGTCCCGTTCTTCAGCGTGATCGCGCAGATGGAAGGCCTCGACCTTCCTTCCACCGAGCAGCTACGCGAGGAACAGGTGCTCCGTGTGGAAGATGCGATGCAGCATCGCACCGTGCCCGTTTTTTCGCAGCACACCCCGGTCGTCCTGGCCCTGGCGGAGATGACGCAAAAGGGGATTCCGTATTCCTTCGTCCACAAGGATGGCGGGAGCTGGTCCCTGCTGGAGGATGCGGACCTGCAGGCAGCTTCCCAATCGGGCCAGGACAATACGGCGCTGGGAAATGCGCTTGCTCTGGAGCCGACTCCGGCCCTGCATCCCGACCTGCCCCTCGATAACGCCATGCGGGCGATCGGCTCCCACCCCATCCTGCCGGTTTGCAGCCGCGTCGGCCGCCAGGAGATTCTTGGTACTCTTACGCTCCAGGACATCCACCGGGCCTACGGCATCAACCATCAGGGCCCCCTGCCCGTTGAGCAGCCGCGCTAAGAGTCTTCCCGCGCCTGTTTGCTGTAGACTTCCCAGTGGCTCCGCATTTCATCGATCTCGGTCTTTTCCCAGAATTTCACTCCCATCCAATACGCAGCGCGGGCCAGCAGATGCGCTCCGACGGGAGCCGTCAATAGAAGAAAAATCGTTGTAGCAACCGCGCGCGTAGTGGTTTCCAGGCTTCCGAAGTGGATCGCCACCGCAGCCATCAGGCAACCCACTCCGAGCGTTGACGCCTTGGTCGCCGCATGGAGCCGCGTGAACAGATCGGGCAGCCGAACGATTCCGAACGCCGCCAGCAGGGTGAAGCAGGAGCCCGTGAACAGCAGGAGCGCGGCCAGTATCTCGGTCATCGGGAGAGTCCTTTCTCGATGAACTTCGCAAACGCCACCGTGCTCAGAAAACCGATCAGCGCCAACACGATTCCCGTATCCAGGAATTCCGCGTTCCCGGTGACGATGCAGTAGACCGCAATCATCCCCACGACGATCGATCCCATCAGGTCGAGCGCCATCACGCGGTCCGGCAGGCTCGGCCCTTTCGCCAGCCGGATCAGCGCGAAAAACAATGCCAGCGACAGCATCCCCAGCGACAGCATCGCGACGATCTCCAGCAATGAATTCCCTGTTTCGGTCATCGGGTCACCTCCAGGATGCGGCGCTCGAATGTCTCCTTGATTTCTTTCCGGGATTTCTCGATATCCGTCACGCCGATGTTATGAATGAACAGATACTTGCGGTCCGGCGAAACGTCGAGGCTCAGCGTCCCCGGCGTCAGCGTGATCAGGTTGGCCAGCAACGTAATGGAAATGTCCTTGGCCGGCTCCAGCGGAATGGCTTGCACCGCCGGGCGCATCCGGTCCTGGGGAGCGAGCACATAGTAGGCGACGCTGAAATTGGCCACGATCAGTTCCTTCAGGAAGAAGAACGCGAGGTCCAGGCCTTGCCCCACTTTGGTGAAATACGTCGCTTTGCCGATCACCGGCTGCATCAGCCACAACACGGCATATCCCAAAATGAAGCCGCTCACCAGGTTCATAAAGCTGAACTCCCCGTTCAGTGCCGCCCAGACCAAGGCCAGCAAAATGTTCCACAATGGCATCGCAAACTCCTATTGCCGCAACACGGCGTTGATATACGCGGTCGGATCGAGCAACTGCTCCGCCGCCCGAACCGCCAGCGCAAAAATCGTTTCCGCCCCGAGCCCCAGCGCCACGGTGATCGCCGCCAGGATGCTCACCGGGATCAGCATGATTCGGACCGCCTCGTCCGCCGTCAGGCCCGGGCCTTCGCCTTCCTGCTCCGGGACGGGCAAAGGTTTCCAGAACACCTCGCCCCAAATCTTGGTCATCGAAAACATCGTCAGCAGGCTCACCACGAGCGCCACGGCCACGATGGCATAGTCGCCCGTCGCCAGACCCGACTGCACCAGCGCCAGCTTCGCAAAGAACCCCGAGAGCGGCGGAACTCCCGCCAGCGAGAACGCCGGGATCAGAAACAGAACCGCCAGCAGCGGATACTGGTACATGCCCCCGAGTTTTTTCAGATGATAGGTTCCCCGCAGCTGGTTCACGACGCCCGCCACCAGGAACAGGTTCGTCTTCACGATGATGTGATGGATGATGTAGAACACGGAGCCGGCCAGCGCCAGCGGCGTGTAGAGACCCAGGCCCATGATCATGTATCCGATCTGGCTGATGATGTGGAATGACAGGATTTTCCGGAAGTCGTTTTGCGCCACGGCCCCCAGCACTCCCGTCAGCATCGTCAGCCCGGCCACGGCAACAATCAGCCCGTGCGTGAATCCGATGTCCTGCGTGAAGATCAGCGTAAACACGCGGATCAATGCGTAAACACCGACTTTCGTCAGCAACCCGGCAAACAACGCCGAGACCGCCGCCGGCGGAGTATGGTAGGACGACGGCAGCCAGAAAAACAGCGGGAAGATCGCCGCCTTGATGCCGAACGCCACCAGAAACAGCGTCGCCAGCGTATTGGCCAGTCCCACGGGCTGAATGTTCGGCACGGCGCCCGCCAGGGCGGCCATGTTCAGGGACCCCGTCACCGCGTAGAGGATTCCCACCGCCACCAGGAACACCGCCGAGGAAAGCAGGTTCAGCGTCACGTACTTGAGCGCCCCTTCGAGCTGCGGCACTTCGCCCCCGAGCGCCATCAGGACGAACGACGCAATCAGCAGCACTTCAAACCAGACGTACAGGTTGAAGATGTCGCCGGTGAGAAACGCTCCCGAAACCCCCATCAACTGGATCTGGCAGAGCGGATAGTACCCGAACGCCTCGCGCCCCGGGCCAACCGTCTTGAAGGAGTAGACGTTCGTGGCCAGGCCGATGAGCGCACCGAGCACCAGCATGAACCCGCTGAAGATGTCCACCACCAGCGTAATGCCGAACGGCGCCGGCCAGTTCGATGCCTGCAGAACCAGAATTTCCCCGCCCGACACCGTGACGAGGATGGCGACCGTGACCACCAGCAGGCCGGCCGAGCCCACAAAGCTGATCCACCGTTGCAGCCGCAGGCTCCTCCACGCAAACAGCCCCGCGATCGCCGTAAACAGCGGAATCATCAGCGGCAGGATTATCAGATTGCTCATCGGTCGCTAATCCAAACGGTCCGTATTCTTCAGGGCGTCCAGATCATCGGTTTCGATGTTCTGATGCACGCGATGGACCAGCACCGCGGTAAAGGCCAGCACCCCGAACCCGATCACGATGGCCGTCAGGATCAGCGCCTGCGGCAGCGGATCGGCAAAGGGTCCGGACATCGCGGTCGCTTCAGCCGGGATCACCGGAGGAACGCCGCGCGTCAGGCCGCCCGCCGTAAAGATCAGCAGGTTCGCCGCGTTGCCCAGCACCGAAAGGCCGAGGATGACGCTGACCAGGCTCCGCCGCAGCAGCAGGTAGATCCCCGCCGCATAGAGCCCCCCGATTACGAACGCCATCAGGACTTCCATTATTCCTCCGCCAGGGAAAATACGATGCTCAGCGTCACTCCCACCACCACCAGGTACACTCCCACGTCGAACACCATCGGAGTTCCAACGTGGATGCCGCCATCCTCCGCTCCCAGCGTCCCCCACAACCCGGTCATGAAGGGAAGCCCCGCCAGGACCGCCGGCACAGCGCTCGTGGCCGCCACCGTCAGTCCCGTCGCGATCAATGTCCGCGGCTCGAACCAAAGCGCCCGGCGCGCCGCCGCGACGTCATAGGCGTACACATAGAGGATGAATGCGGCTCCGACCACCAGGCCGCCTACAAACCCCCCGCCCGGAGCGTTATGCCCGCGCAGCAGCAGGAACAGGGAGAACAGCAGCAGCAGCGTGATGAGCAGCCTGGTGGTCGTTTGGAGAATGAGCGATTTCACGAGTTCCTCCCCCCGCCCGACCCTCCGGGAAGCCGCAGCTTCAGCAGCGCGTAGATTCCGACGCCCGCCACTCCCAGGACTGTAATTTCGCCCATCGTGTCCAAGCCACGGAAGTCCACCAGAATCACGTTTACGATATTACGCCCGTGTCCCTCCGAGAGGCTGCGCTCCGCAAAGTACGCCGTGAGCGGCCCGAAGCGTTCCTGCGCGCTTGCCGTCAGCACCAGGGCGGTAATGATCGCCCCGGCCGCCAGCGACGCCGCCAGGTCGCGGAACCGGCCCGCCGGCGTCGTTAGCCGTGAAAACTGCGGCAAGTGGTAGAACACCAGCAGCAGGAGGATCACCGTCAGCGTCTCGACCATGAACTGTGTCATCGCCAGATCGGGCGCTCCGTACAGGATGTAGATGAGCGCGACTCCATATCCCACCACTCCCAGCGCGGTAATCGCCGCCAGCCGCGATGTTGCTCGGGCGGCAACGATTGCCGACACCAGGATCAGCACCGCCACAGCGCCTTCGTGGAATTGGATCGTGCTTCTTCCCACTGGAGGGACAAATCCTCCGCCCACCGTCAGCGCATACCCCGTCAACGCCGCGATCGTCCCCACGATGATCAGGAAGTAGTAGCGCAGCGAGCCGCTCTGCAGGATTTGCGTCTGCAGCCGGGCAAACCCGTTCAATCCGACCAATAGAGCCTCATACGCCGCCGACGGCCCCCACCGCATCGCTTCAGCCGCTCGGGAAAACGCTCCCCTCACTGCCGGGAATTTCCAAACGATTGCCGCTCCCAGCGCCCAGCTGATTCCGCTCAGCAGCAGCGCGGTTTCCGGCGGATGCCACAATTCCATGTCCAGGCTCCCCGCCGCCGGCAGCGAGATGGCCTCCGCCGCCCGGGTCAGAAACGATTCGACGCTCGTTCCAAGCAGCAGCCCAAACATGAGGTCCGCCGCCCCCAGGCACAACGGCCCCAGCCACAGGCTCAGCGGCGCTTCATGCGGATGTTTCGGAGTGTTCTTGGAAGCCCCCCAAAACGGCAGCGTCGCCACCACTCCCGCCACCGCCACAAACACCGTTCCCGTCAGAACAGCGGCCACGGCTGGCGTGAGACCGTCCCAGCCCAATACCGCGCCGTAGAACGTCTCTTTCCCGATGAACCCCCAGAAAAACGGCAATCCGGCCATCGAGCACGCCGCCAATGCCGCCGCCGCCGTCGTGATCGGCATCGCCTTGCGCAGCCCTCCTAACAGCCGCACGTCTCGCGTTCCCGTTTCGTGGTCGATCGCGCCCGTGACCAGGAACAGCGCGCCTTTGTACAGCGCATGCGCCACCAGGAACGCCATCGCGCCGAGTATCGCCGCCTGGCTCCCGATCCCCAGCAGAAACGTCAGCGTTCCCAGCGAGCTGACCGTGGAATACGCCAGAACGCGCTTGAGGTCGGTCTGGGCCAGCGCCAGGTACGCTCCCACCAGCATCGTGGCGCCGCCGGCCGCCATCAGCATCCCCTGCCACGCCTCCGTGCCGCCCAGCGTCGGATGCAGCCGCGCCATCAGGTAGACGCCCGCCTTGACCATCGTCGCCGAGTGCAGGTACGCGCTGACCGGCGTCGGAGCTTCCATGGCGTTTGGCAGCCAGAAGTGGAACGGAAACTGCGCCGATTTTGTAAACGCCCCGGCCAGGATCAGCAGCAGCGCGGGTAGATAGAGCGCATGCTTCCGGATCGCCTCGGCCTGCCCCGCCATCGCGGAAAGTTCCAGGCCGCCTCCCATCTGGCCCAGCAGCAGCAGTCCCGCTAACAAAGTGAGCCCCCCCAGCGCAGTCACCAGCAAGGCTTGCAGCGCCGCCCGCCGCGCGCTTTCCCGCTCCCGTTCGAATCCGATCAAGAGGTATGAGCTGACGCTGGTCATTTCCCAGAAGACGAACAGCGCAATCATGTTGTCCGCCAGCACCACCCCAAGCATGGACGCCATGAACAGGAAGAAGTAGGCGAAAAACCGGCTGAACCGCTGGTGGCCGCTCAGATACCCGCCCGCATAGATCACCACCAGCGCCCCGATCCCCACGATCAGCAGCGCGAACAGCAGACTCAATCCGTCCACGGTAAAGGAAAGGTTGATTCCCAGGCTGGGAACCCAGGGAATCGCTTCCCGGACCGTTTGTCCTCCCATGACCAGCGGAATGAAAGTCAGGAAATATCCGAACAGGGTGAGGGGTAGAACGGCGAGAACCCAGCCAGCCGCCCGAGGTTGTCGCCGTGCGACCCACGGAGCAACGAGAGCCAGCGCATAGCCACTCAGGACTGCGAGCAGAAGGAACATTATCTCAACGCAACATGCCTGACAGCTCGTGCCTCCGGGTATTGTCGGACTGGATAGTGCGACGCATTCCCTATACTACGCGGACGCCTCTTCCCGGACAAGTGCCGGACAACCTTTTCCGGCGGAACGAGGAGGCTCGTTTCGTAGCCGATTCCTCCCCTGCCCGGAAATCCCTGGCTGACTTCTCCCTTGACGCAGCGTGCAGGGGAGATTAGAATCCCTCTCGTTATCCCCCGTACTTTAAGAAGCTTGCAGTTAGGCTGGGGTGCAGCAGTTCCCGTCAGAGGTTTCTGTTTTTAACTTGCGTTGGTGAGGAGGCGCGTATGCGGCAGG
>Ga0209640_10003743_pt1 | contig 13301 bp, 10 predicted proteins | sample RifCSP10_1_FD_184018 | JGI IMG/M metagenome (GOLD analysis project Ga0209640, IMG submission 184018) | Soil microbial communities from Rifle, Colorado - Rifle CSP2_sed 10_1 (SPAdes) (version 2) | ecosystem: Environmental > Terrestrial > Deep subsurface > Rock core/Sediment | place: Rifle...
GCTGGCGTTCCTCAACAAAGAGGACGTTGAGCGTTACCGAGCCATCGTCGCCAAGCTGGGCCTCCGCAAGTAGTACGCGGGGGCTCTTCTTTTTAGGCAAGGCTGCAAAGAGCCTGAGGGAACAGCGGCAACTGAACCCGAATACCGGTCCGTTTTCCAAACACGCAGTGTTGGTGGTTACCGCGTGTCACGCCGTCTAATTCAGACACTTACCCACGGGATGGCGTTTGCAGGGTGAAGGAAGAGAATAAGTAATGTCCCAGATTTACGAAGTGGAAGTCGGCGGGAAATCGCTGATCATAGAGACGGGCCGTCTCGCCGCGCAGGCGAACGGCTCCATTACGGTCGCCCTGGGCGAAACCGTGGTGCTGGTCACTGCCTGCGCCAGCCCGGAGCCGCGCCCAGACATCGATTTCTTTCCGCTGACTATCGATTTCGAAGAGCGCCTATACGCAATCGGCAAGATCCCCGGCAGCTTCCCCCGTCGCGAGGGCCGACCCTCGACGGACGCGGTGCTGGCGGGGCGCATGACAGACCGGGCCCTGCGCCCGCTGTTCCCCAAGGGCTTCCGCAACGACGTGCAGATCATCATCACGACCCTTTCGGCCGACCTGGAGAACGACGCCGACGTCCTGGCAACGATCGGAGCGTCGGCGGCGCTGAGCATCTCCGATATTCCGTTTGACGGTCCCGTATCTGCGATGCGTATCGGTCACGTCGGTGACCAGTTCATCATCTACCCGACTTACAGCGACCTCGCTCAGAGCGACCTCGACCTCGTAGTGTCATCCACGCGCGATAAGGTGATCATGGTCGAAGCCGGCGCCAACAGCGTCAGCGAGGATGTCTTCCTCGAGGCGGTGCGCCGGGCGCACGAGGCCAACCAGGCGCTAATCAAGACTCAAGACGAGATGACTAAGGCGCTGGGCAAGACCAAGATCGCCGTGGAGGCGAAGGCTGCGAACCCGGAGGCCGAAGCCTCGGTTGCCGACTTCCTCAAGGATCGGCTCGAGGACGTGCTGGGCTCAGTCAAAGAGGAACGCACGGAAGGCCTGCGGGCCCGTCGCGAGGAGCTGAAGGCGCACTTCGGTGACAAGTTCAGCAACGACGACCTGGCTGCGGCGCTGGACGCCTTCGTCAAGAAGACGGTACGAAGCCGCATCCTGACGGAGGGTAAACGCGCAGACGGTCGCGCACTGGACGAGCTGCGGCCGATCACCTGCGACGTGGGCATCCTGCCGCGCACGCACGGCACGGGCCTGTTCCAGCGCGGCGAGACGCAGGTCTTGAGCATCGTGACACTTGGGCCGCTGAGCGCGAAGCAGAAGCTGGACACGCTTTCACCGGAAGAGACCAAGCGCTTCATGCACCACTACAACTTCCCGCCGTTCTCGGTCGGGGAGGTACGGCGCCTTGGGACCGGCCGCCGCGAGCTCGGCCACGGCGCCCTCGGCGAACGCGCGCTGGAGCCCGTGGTCCCGCCGGAGAGCGAGTTCCCTTACACGATCCGCATAGTTTCCGAGGTTCTCGGCAGCAACGGCAGCACGTCGCAGGCCAGCATCTGCGCCAGCAGCCTGGCGCTGATGGACGCTGGTGTGCCGATCAAGGAGCCGGTGGCCGGCGTGGCCATGGGCCTAGTGACGGCCGCCGAGGGCGACGACTACCGCATCCTGACAGACATCGCCGGTCTGGAAGACGCCCTGGGCGACATGGACTTCAAAGTCGCCGGCACGTCTCATGGAATCACGGCGGTGCAGGCCGACTTCAAGATCAAGGGTCTGACGCTGCCGATGGTCGAAGAGATTGTCGAGCGAGCCAAGACGGCAAGATTGTTCATCCTCGGCAAGCTCCAGGAAACGATCGACGCGCCGCGCAAGGAACTCTCACGCTACGCACCACGCGTCTACCGCATCCAGATCCCGCGCGAGAAGATCGGCGCGGTGATTGGCCCCGGGGGCAAGATGGTGCGCTCGATCATTGAAGAGACGAAGTGCACGGTGGACGTCGAGGACGACGGCTCGGTCTACGTCGGTTCGACCAACGAGGAGAACGCCCGCAAGGCGGTCGCCATCATCGAAGGACTGACGCGCGAAGCCGTCATCGGCCAGGTGTACACGGGCCGCGTGACGCGGACGGTAGACTTCGGCGCTTTCGTCGAGATCATGCCCGGCAAGGAAGGCCTTGTCCGCATCGGTGAGCTGGCCGACTATCGCGTGCCGACCGTCGAAGACGTGGTGCAGGTCGGCGACGAGATCACCGTCATGGTGCTGGAGATCGACAACCTCGGCCGTATCAACCTGTCGCGCCGCGCCGTGCTCGAGGGCACGAGCGCCGAGGAGTTGGAGGAGCCGGCGCCGGGAGAGATCCCTTCGCCGCTGACCCGTCGCAGTTCGATGCTGACCACGATGCGCCCGCCACAGCGTGCGCCGCGACCAGACGGCGGTGGCTTCCGAGGCCGTCGCGGTGGCGGCGGCGGACGAGGCGGCGGTGGTGGAGGCCGGCCTGGCGGCGGCGGAAGTCCCAACGGTGGCGGCGGTCGCCGGCCACCGGCACCCCGCTGAAGCTGTACAAGGCCTCTTTGAGGCTAGGATGACGGCAAGGGGGTCCAGCATGGACAAGATCAGGGTCGTAGTCTCCGGCAGCGGCTTCATGGGACGCGAGGTCCTGGCTGCCGTTTCGCGCGAGCCGGACCTCGAGCCGGTTGGCGTCGTCGAGAAGTTTTCGACGGAAGACTCCGTCCCTCTACCATCCGGCGGCGGGTTGATCCCGCTCAGCAGCGACCCCGCGGCGCTAATCGCGCGCGTCAAACCGCGCGTAATCGTCGATTTCACGAATGCGCAGTGGACGCCGGAGGTGACGCGCGCGGCGCTGGCCAACGGAGCGTCCATGGTCATCGGCACGACCGGCCTTAGCGAAGCGTTTCTCAACGAGCTGGCGGCCGAATGCAAGGAGAAGGGCATCGGCGCGCTGGTGGCGCCGAACTTCGCCATCGGCGCGGTTGTGATGATCCACCTGGCGAAGGTGGCGGCGCGCTACTTCGATTACGCCGAGATCACGGAGATGCACCAGGAGAAGAAGCTGGACGCTCCGTCCGGCACGGCGGTCGCGACTGCCCGCGCGATGGCCGAGGGTCACGGCAAGCCCTTCCAGCACACGATGCCTGAAAAGGATACGCTGGCCGGCGCTCGTGGTTCCATCTACGAGGGCATCGCCATCCACAGTCAGCGCATGCCGGGCTTCGTCGCGCACCACGAGATCACGTTCGGTGGCATCGGTCAGTCGCTGCGCATTCGCCACGACTCCAACGGCCGCGAATCGTTCATCCCGGGCGTTCTGATGGCGGTGCGAGAGGTGGTCAACCGCAAGGAGCTGGTGGTGGGGCTGGACAAGCTCATCGGCCTGTAATCGTTAAGGTTTCATAGCAGCTGATGCCCGGCGTCCAGGCCGGGCATCTTTGCGCTTGAACGCGGCGTACCTTCTTACGAGGAAGCCGGGGGACACCCCCGGCCCCCGCTGAAGGGGCGCATAGTGCGCCGGGTTTGGAGCCTGAACCCCTGTGAAGCCGGGGGACACCCCGGACCCCCGCTGAAGGGGCGCATGGGGCTTCTTGGGGAGGGTCGCATTGTTCAGGAAGCTACTGGTCTTGGCTGTGGTCCTGTCTGCAGCAGCGTTCATAGTTGCCTGCGGTGGCGGAGATAAGAAGGATGCCGCGCCGTCCGGTGGCGCTTCTTCGGGCGCAACAAAGGTTGAGATGGTGGACTTGGCCTTCAAGCCGGAGTCCCTGAGCGCGCCTGCGGGCAAGGAAGTGACGCTGGAGCTGAAAAACAGCGGCGCTCAGCCTCACACGTTCACGATTACGGGCCTGGTCGATAGCGGCCGGATCGAGGCGGGACAGACAAAGACCATCAGCTTCACGCCGGGCCAGGCGGGTTCGCTCACCTTCTTCTGCACGGTGCACGGCCAGGGGACGATGAGCGGCAAGCTCACCGTGAACTAATTTTCGAAGCAGGGAGTCCTAGGCGCTGCGCTTCTTGAGCGATCGGATCAGATCGAGCGTCTCGTCCAGCCGCTTTAGCGCGTCGCTAACCGTGTCGTCCATAGGGTCTGCGCTGCCGGCGTCACCATCGACCGCCACCAGGTACGGCCGGGGGATGACGCTGAGCGGTGCTTCGTTCTGCCAGGTCGCGGCGTGCTCGTCGACCGCGGGCTCCGGCGCCTGCAGCGCATAGACCTCGAACGGGGGCTCCTCATCGACTTCGATGCTTTCGGCGCCTTCGAGGAAGAGTGGCTGTGCCGCTTCGTCCTGCATTAGCACGGGCTCAGCGAGGCCCGCTGCCTCCAGAGACTCAGCGACGGGCGCGGTCTTGACCACCGGGCTGACGGCGGCTGATTCGAGCTGACGCAGCGTTTCGACCGGTGGCATCTCCGGCGCTTCGGCTCCGTCCAGTTTGACGCGGTTCGGCGCCTTGTCCGCGAGTCGCAGCGCGATCTCCGCCCTGCGCAGCAGGTCGTCGGTTGAGGTTGCGCAGGTGGGGAAGAAGGTCGCCCCGAAGTAGGCGGCCAGCGGACCGCCGGGCTCGCCTTCGGCGGGGCGGGACCTGTGCGCGATGCGGCGCAGACGGCGAACGAGACCGTTGACGTCCTTCGGGCCTGACTCCGGCAGGATCATCGCGAAGCCGGCAGGCCCATAGCGGTAGACGCGGTCAACGTTGTGGCGCGTACCGCGTAGCAGGTCAGCGGTGGCTGCCAAGCTCTCGTTCCAGGCGCTCTCGTCGCGGTAGTCGAAGCGCTGGCGCATTTCGTCGATGCCTACCAGCACCAGCGAGAAGGTGCGGCCGAAGCGCCGCGCGCGCGACAGCTCAGCTTCAATCGAGATTCGCAGCTGGCTCTCTTCGAAGACGCCGGTCTGGGGGTCAATGCCTGGACCGGCGGCGCTGCCCAGGCCCATGAGCAGGTGCTCTTCTTCCAGCTCGCGCAGCGAAATCCGCGCCAGGGCTGAGAACGCCGCGAGGCCGAGCAGGCCGGGCAGCTCCCAGATCATGTTCGTGTTGAACAGCGAGTAGTCTTCAACCAGAGTACGGCCGACGTTGGGGCCCAGCCAGGCAGCAAGGACCGCCGGGATCAGGGCCTGCCAGGGAAGCCACATTGCGGCGCCAACCGTGACAAGGATCATACCCACCCGCAGCGAGACGCCGCCCGGGTCGCGCGCCGAGATAGCGGAGATGACCGCGACCATCAGCATGAGACCCGCGATGCTCAAGTAGAGGGCTGTGCGCTTCTTGTGCGCCAGGCTTACAGACAACCAGGCCTCCTAAACGAGACGCAGCGTCACGGCGTCGCCACTCGCTTCTGTCGCCTCGGCATTTATCCCGGCGGCGTCGCTCAGCTCCTGCGCGAAGTCGGTTGCGGTTAGCGGGCTGGCGAGGTCGATGCGGAACGTCACTTCTTCCTGTGCGTAGTCAGCCAGCGTCACGCTTTGAACGCTGCCGACCCGGCTAAGGGCGCTGTCCAGGTGGAGCAGACGGTCAAAGTCCGGCACCGGCGAGATGTTTACCTGCACGCGGCCGAACAGAGTTGCGTCGGCCGTAGGGACGGCTGACAGCGCTTCGTGGACAAGAGGTTCCAGAATGGGAGTCTCGGGCTCTGAAGTCGACCATGCGGGCGCTTCGGCGGGCTCGGCAGTCTCGTAGCTGCTGACGGGCTGAGGCGTCCAGGTGGCCGGCTCCGGCGGGGCCTGCTCCTCCTCGATGGGTGACTCGACCGCATCCGGCTGCCAAGCAACAGGGTCCGGCGTCCAGGTCTCGAGACCTGTCTGGATGTCGTCCTCCTGGACGTCTCGCCAGAACGGCACTTCGGCCCCGGCTTCCGCCGCTTCGCTTGGCGCTGACGGCACGGCGGTCCAGGCAGGCTCGGGGTACTCGGGCTGCTCCGCCGGGGCTTCAGCAGCGGCTTCGTAGGCAATGGAAGCTTCGTCTCTCGGCTCCTCCTCGGCAGCCGGCTCAGGCGACCAGGCAGGCGCGTTCCACGCCGGCGCGGTCGCAGGCTCAGCGGAAGCCGGTTCGTAGGAAGCCGGCTCGTTGACGGCGGCTGTCGCCTCCGGAGCCGGTGTCGTTTCCGGCGGCCAGACGGGCGCGGCGTAAGTCTGCTCCTCCGCTGCCGGCTGGTAGCCGGCCTCGTCAAAGGTCGGCCCAGCGGCGGCCGGCACTTCAGGCTCGACCTGAGCGGCGGCCGCGTTGCCTACGGAGCTGATGCGGGCCGCGAGTTCCTGGACCAGAGAGGTCAGGAGCTGATAGTCGTCCTCCAGACGTTCGAGGAGGGTGTTCGCGTCTTTGCCCAGGCTGGGGATGGCGCTTGCCTGCTCTGCGAGCTGGCGTGCTTCGTCCGGGGCTCTCTTGGTGCTGACAGTGGCGTCGACACGGGAGGCGGTGACCTGGATGCGCTCGGCTGCTTGCTGCGCTTCGCGGGCGGCCTGCTGGCTGCTCTCGGCCGCGGCGCTGGCTTCGCTGGTGTACTGGCCGATGCTGTCTGCAGCCTGGCGTGCAGCCTCTGCGGCGCTCTGGCCTGCCGCCGCCGCGGAGGTGGCGGCACTGACGCTTTCCTCGATGCGGCGTGCGGTGGCTTCTGCCTCTTCGGCGGCTTTCTGAGCCGCGGCCGCGGCCGCCACGACGTCACCCGCTGTCAGCTCCATGCGCTCGGAGACGCCGCGGGCTTCTTCCGCCGCCTGCTGGGCGCCGGCGATGGTCGAGGTGAATTCGCTGGAAGTCTGCTCGGCGCGCTGGGCGGCGCTTTGTGCTTCCTCGGAGGCCTTCTGAGCCGCGTTTACCGCAGCGTTGATGGTTCCCGCCGATTCGGCGACACGCTCGGCGGCCTGGCGTACTTCGTCGGTGGCGGCCTGTGCCGCGCGCACGACTTCCTGGCCTCCTTCGGTGGAGCGCTCGATGCGCCGCAGGAGCTCTTCGGCCTCCTGCTGCATCTCGGCCCTGGCGCGTTGGCCGGCGGCTTGAGCCTCGCGGGCCTCGGCAAGCGCTTCGTCGGTCGTGGTGCGGGTCTCCTGGCGGATCTTGTCGCCGGCCTCGAGTACCGCGGTCTGGAGGGCTTCGGCGGCCTTGCGGGCCTCGTCGGCTGCCTTGCGCGCGGCGTCTGCCATGTCGCTGCTGGTGCTGGCCGAGTCCTGAGCCTTGATGGTGGCGTCGTCTATCAGGTGTAGCGAATCGGTGGCGAAGCGCTCGGCGGCCGTCGCGAGCTGCCGTGTCGAATCGCTGATCGCGTCGACGAAATCTTTGACGGCCTCGCGAATGAGCGCCGTCCAGGTCGGCTCCTGTTGCAGCTCTTCACCTTCGTGCTTCTGGTCCACCGACGATCCCACTCGAACCATGGTTCTCCCTCCTAGAGTCGGGGACGCAGCCGCCCAACGGGCGTACTTGTCCCTATCCGCTAATATCGGCTGGTTTTCGAATCTGGTGTAGTAGTGGAATCCTGTAAATACGTTAAGGCGCGGCGCTGACGCTGATCGACAGCACGAAATGGTGAAGCGCCAGTCCGACTTCGCCGGTAGCGGCGACCAGGATGTCCGGCGCGATCGTGGTGCCGTTGGGGCCTGCGCCGCGCAGTCTGACCGAGTTGCCCTTGATCAGCGCGTTGGCCTCGCCCGTGGTTGGCGAGATGATGATGATCACCGGCGGATCGCCAGGGGTGTCGATGCGGAGAATGGTCAAACTCAGCGTCAGGATGCCGTTCTGGTCGGGCTCGACATTGACAAGGCGCCAGCTGTCCGGCAGGACGAAGCTGAGGTCGCTGGTCGTTATCCGAACCCAGGTAAGGCCGTAGGTGGTGTCTTCGCGAGCCAGCGCTGTGCGAACCTGACCAAGTGATACCGGCTCACGCGTTGGCGTGGGAGCGGGCGTCGTGATGGCCGTGGGCGAGACGGGTGGTTCCGTCGGCACGACGAGGGCTGCGGCCTGGGTCGGTGAGGCCACCTGCGCCGCGAACAGGCGCAGCTTTTCCTGCGCCTCGTCCAGCTCCTCCTGCGCCTGCGCCAGAGCTGGGTCGTCGGAGGTTGCCTGCTTGGTGACTACCTCTTGTTGCCGGGCGTGGAGGCCCTCGAGCTTTTCGGCGCGCGCGATGGCCGGCTCGTCGTCCAGTGTTCCGGTCAGCTGATTGATCTTCCTGGTCACGTCGAGGAGGACAGAAGATGAGACCGGTTGTCCGGCCAGGGTCTGCCTTTCGAGACTCGTGATCTGCTGCTCGAGCACAGCCAGCTGCGCGTCGGCTGATTGAGGCGAGTTGCCACCGAACGGCGCCAGAGTTGCGACGCCCAGGGCGATGACGACGACCGCGGCAGACAGTCCGTAGCGCAAAGCCAGCGCGAAGCGGCGCGACGGCCTGGGTGAAGTCGAGGCTTCCAGAAGCCGTCGCCGGGCGTTGATCCAGAAGGCGAGACGCGGTGGCGGTACGTCGCGCAGTGCCTCCTGCGCTGTGGCGCCGGCAGCGTTGAGGAATCGTGCGCGCGCCATAGCCACGAACTGTGGGTCGGGTTCGGAGGCCAGCGCGTGGCGTACGTCGCGGCCGGCGGCAAACATTAGCTTCTCGCGGGCTTCGAGCCGGAAGGTCTCGCTGGGCGAGTTCGCGTAGGCGACGCGCAGCGACAGCGCCTGGCGCAGCAGCGTTTCCAGGGCGGCGCGGTCGCCGTTGTAGGCAGAAAGGCACTCTTCCGGCGTGAGGCCGGCTTCGTAGCCATCGAGGCAGTCCTGCAGCATCTCTTCGATGCGCTTCTTGCTCATGACTGCTTCTGCGCCAGTTCCGGGTATTTCGGCGTCATCAGGACCTGCAAGCGCTGCATGCCCTTGTGCTGGAGCACCTTGACGTTGTTCTCCTGCTTGCCCAACGCCTTGGCCGTGTCGGCGACGGATAAGCCGGAGGCGAATCTTAGGATGATCACCTCGCGCTGGGCTTCGGGCAGCAGCAAGACGGCCTTTCGCAGGTCTTCGAGGGCCAGCTGACGCTCGGCGTTCTCCGCCGGGTCGTTGTTGCGGCCGCGGTCCAAGATCTCTTCCGGCAGCTCGGTGTCGTTGGAGTGGCGGCCGTTGCGGCGCGTGAAGCTCACGACCTCGTTGTGGGCGATGCGCATCAGCCAGGCCGCAAAGGGGACCTTGCGCCACTGGTAGTGGGGCAGGCCGTTGAGCATCTTGTAGAAGATTTCGCTGACCACGTCCTCGGCGTCCTGGACGTTGCCCAGGCGCGCGAGCGCGTAGCGGTAGACCTGGTTGATGTGGGCGTCGTACAGCGATCCTACAGCTTCCAGGTCGCCGGCCTGTGCGGCCTCGACTATCTGGCGCTGTGGCTCCCAGTCAGAGCTGGTTTCAGCCTTTGAGAAGGTTCTCGTCATCCTATTGCCGGGTAGTGGAAAACGAGCCAATGATAATCCCCGCGCTAAGTCCGCGTCCAACGCAGACGCAAATAACCGCCTCGGCCATGAGGCTGCTACACATAAGAACGGCTCACCACATAGAAAGGTTAAAGGGAACGGCCTCCGGTAGGACGTGGGGCTAACCCCGCTTTCTGCGCTACGATGCTGGCATATGCGAGTGTTTGTCACGGGCGGTGCGGGGTTCCTGGGCAGCCACGTCAGCAACGTTCTGCTGCAGGCCGGGCACCGGGTGACGGTGCTCGACAACCTCTCGGCTGGGCATCGCGATATGGTGCCGAGCGGCGCCGTCCTGATCAAAGGCGACCTCAAGCAGGAAGCCAAGCTGCGCGAATGGCTCAAGGGCCACGACGTTGTGATCCACCTGGCGGCGTTCGTCGCGGTACCGGTCTCAGTCGAGCATCCGGTGGCCTTCGCCGAGAACAACGTGGTCAACACGGTGCGTCTGCTGGAGGCGATGCGACTCGCGGGCGTCAGGCGCATCGTCTTCTCATCCTCGGCGACGGTGTACGGGCTACCGCGGAGGCTGCCCCTGGGCGAGGACGACCCGCTGGGTGTGCAGTCCAACCCGTATGGCGCCACCAAGGTTTCCGCAGAGGCGTTCGTGGCCGTGTACCAGCGCCTGCACGGCTTCGACGCGACGATCCTGCGCTACTTCAACCCCTACGGCCCGAACGAGCTGTGCGAGCCGGAGACCCATCTGATCCCCAACGTGGTGCAGGCGGCACTAAAGGACGAGCCGATACCGATCTACTGGAAGGGTGAGCAGATCCGCGACTTCGTCTACGTGGAGGACCTCGCCATGGCGCACGTCGCAGTGCTCGGCCAACAGGGGCTCAACTACTTCAACGTCGGCAGCGAGAAGGGCGTCAAGGTCAACGAGGTGCTGAGCGCCGTGACCGACATCCTCGATAGACCTCTACGGATCAACGACCTCGGCGAGCGGCCCGGCGACGTGCCCGCGCTCTACGCGACGTCTGAGCGCTTGCGCAAGGCGACAGGCTGGCAGGCGAAGGTCGGCCTCGAAGAAGGGCTGCGGCGTACGGTCGAGTTCTTCCGCGAACGGCAGGCGCAGAAGCCCAAGGCGTCGCGGCGGGGAGCCGGAAACTAGATCAGGCTTTCGTCAGGCGTGCTGCAGCTGCGGAACGCCGGCCGGTAGCATGCCTTCCAGGACATGTTCGAGGGCCATCGAGTGGGCGCAGGTGCCGTGCCCCGCGAAGAATTCGCAGGTGCAGTGCCATTTCTCGCCGGCGAACGAAACGTCGTGCTCGTCGTTCTCGCCGCGGAAATGGACGCTGAGGGTGCTGAACCGCATGCGGTCGCGCTCCTTAGCGTAGCGCTTCGCCTTTTCGATCTTGCCGATGACGCTCGAGTTCACAAACGCCTCCTAAAACAAGAGGCACCCGGCTTTGGCCGAGTGCCTACGTCGCTGAAGTCGCGCTGACAGTCATGACATATGAATTATCGGCACGAAGACCCAGCGAATCAAGGCTCAAAGCGCCTGAAAACCAGGCAGGCGTTTTGTCCGCCGAAGCCGAAGCTGTTCTTGAGCACAGCGCGGACGTGGTCCAGCTTGCGAGACTTGTTGGGCACATAGTCGAGGTCGCATACCGGGTCCAAGTTCTCGTAGTTGATCGTGGGCGGAACGATGCCGGTCTCGATCGCCTTGAGGCAGGCCACGGATTCGATGGCGCCGGATGCCCCCAGTGTGTGGCCGATCATCGATTTCGTGGAGCTGATCGGCAGGCTGTAGGCACGTTCGCCGAACACACCCTTGATCGCGATAGTCTCCGCCTCGTCGTTGGCATGCGTGGAAGTGCCGTGGGCGTTGATGTAGTCGATGTCGTCCGGGGTCAAGCCGGCGTCTTCGATCGCCTCGCGCATGGCGCGTTGGGCGCCTTCGCCGTCGACGCAGGGCGCCACGACATGGTAGGCGTCGGAGGTGGCGCCGTAGCCCGCGAGTTCCGCGAGGATGCGCGCGCCGCGTCTTTCGGCGTGCTCCTGCGATTCGAGGACGAACAGGGCGGCGCCCTCGGCGCAGACGAAGCCGTCGCGGTCGCGGTCGAAGGGACGGCTGGCCTTTTTCGGCTCGTCTTCGCGTGTCGAAAGCGCGCGCATGATGTGGAAGGCAGCGAGGCCGAGCTCACAGATGCCGGCTTCGCCGCCGCCGGCGACCATGACGTCGGTGCGGCCGAGGCGGATGATGTTGGCGGCGTCGCCGAGCGCCTGCGTGCTGGCGGCGCAGGCTGTGGTAACCGTGTTGTTGTAGCCGCGCAGGCCGAACTGCATCGCGACCTGGGCCGCGGCGATATTGGGCAGGATCTTCGACATGTAGAAGGGGTCGAGGCGGTTGCCGCCCTTTGTCATGATCGTCCGCATGGCGTCGTCGGTTTCCGGGTAGCCGCCGTTGCCGTTGCCCAGTAGCACGCCGATGCGCGTCGTGTCTTCCTTGTCGAGGGCGATGCCGGAGTCCTCGACGGCCATGCGCGCCGCCGCGACAGAGAGCTGGCTGAAGCGCGCCATGCGCCGCGCCTCTTTGCGATCCATGTAGTCCTGCGGGTCGAAGTTGCGCACTTCGCCGTCAACCTTGACGGGGTAAGCGCTGTTGTCGAACAGGGTGATCCAGTCGATGCCCGAGCGTCCCTCGACGCAGCCCTGCCAGAACTCGTCGACGCTGTTGCCAAGTGGGGTTAGCGCGCCCATCCCGGTTATTACGACGCGGCGGTCGTTGCGTTGCCTGGATGCCATGTGTTCCTCCGCTTGGGAGCTGACCCTGCTATCGGACGGGCGGGTCGCGCTCGAGGCCAAGGATATAAGCTCGGGCCTCGCCGGCGAGGGCGATCGAACCGAGGATAACAACCGCGTCTGACGCAGTCGAGAGGCTGGTGGCCATGTCGATGGCGGCGCCGAGGCGTGGCTCGACGAAAGTCTCGACGCCGTAATCGCGAAACACTTTGGCGACTGTCTCAGCGTCCAGCGCGCGCGGGTGGTCCGCCTTTGTGGCGATGACGCGCAGCGCCGAAGGCTCGATCGCCATAGCGAGGCCGTCGAGGTCTTTGTCGCCCATGACGCCGATCACCAGCGTGGCGCGGTCGACGTGCAGGTACTCGAGCAGCGTGTCGCGCAGCTTTCGTGCCGAGTCCGCCGTGTGCGCCGAGTCGACGATGATCAGCGGCCGGCGCTTGAGCGTCTCGATGCGTGCCGGCCACTTGACGTTCTCGAGTCCGGTCTTGACCACGTCTTCGCCCACTTGCACGCCGCTCCTGGCCAGCGCCTCCACGGCGAGGATTGCGGTTGCGGCGTTGTCCAGCTGGTGCTTGCCCAGCAACGGCAGCTTCGCCTGGTAGCCGCCGTTGGGCGTGCGCAGGCGGAATGTCTGAGCATCGGAGCTGATGCTATCGCGGCGCAGGTTGCAGACCAGAGCTACTTCCGTGAGCGGCGAACCGCGCTCGGCGGCGACCTCCCGGATTACGTCGGCGGCGGACTCGCGCTGCGGCGCCATGATCGTGGGGCAGCCTGCGACGATGATCCCCGCCTTCTGGCGCGCGATCTCGGCGATCGTGTCGCCGAGGATATCGCGGTGCTCCAGGCCGATGCTGGTGATCACGGCGCAGTCTTTGGTCTCGAACACGTTGGTCGAGTCCAGCGTGCCACCAAGGCCGACCTCGATCACCTGGACCTGCACTTCATGCTGGCGATAGAGCAGAAAAGCGAGCGCCGTCAAGGCATCGAACGTAACGAGGGCGCGCTCCGATCCTTCCCGGAAGGACTGCTTGACCCGCTCGATCGCTGCTGCGACCTTCGTCAGCCCTTCAGCGAACTCGGCTGTACTGACCGGCTGACCGTCGATCTGGATGCGCTCCGGGAATCGGTGCAG
>Ga0209640_10003744_pt1 | contig 13300 bp, 10 predicted proteins | sample RifCSP10_1_FD_184018 | JGI IMG/M metagenome (GOLD analysis project Ga0209640, IMG submission 184018) | Soil microbial communities from Rifle, Colorado - Rifle CSP2_sed 10_1 (SPAdes) (version 2) | ecosystem: Environmental > Terrestrial > Deep subsurface > Rock core/Sediment | place: Rifle...
GCGGAAGGAGGCGGCTCGCGGGGCCATTGAGCGGATGAAGAAACAGATCGACGACCTTAGCCGAGCGGACATCGAGATCATTGGCGCAAAGGAGTTCATGACCCGCGCGGAGCAGGCGCTCGAGGCGGGCAATTATGACGTTGTGCACACGGAGCTCGACGCAATCAACGCGGACGTCGAATCGGTCCGAGACGGTCTAAGGGCCGCGGCGGAAGACCTCGTCGCAATGGCGACCCGTGCAATCGAGGAAGCCAAGTCCGAGGGATTCAAGATCCCGCGAGCGGAAAGCGTCCTCGCGAACGCCCAGGAAGCGATCAAGGACATACGGTATGTTGAGGCGATCGAATACAAGAAAGTCATCGAGGACATCATCGACGACGCCCGACGGCAGCGTGCCCGGGCCACGATCGAGCGCCGTATGAAGGTCGTGCGTTTGGAGTTCGAGGAGACCGAGCGATCGGGCGCGGAAGTACGTGCCGCGGCGGAGTTGCTCCGGCAGGCCGAAGAGGAGGTCAGCGAGGGCCGACTTGACCACCTCGAGTCGTTCGCGAGACGAATCGAGGAATCCCTCGCCGCCGCCTGGAAAGAAAAGATCCTCCTACGACTCACGGAAACGCGGAAAGCGGTAGAACGCGGCGAGATCCCAGGATTCGAGAAGGAGGGCATCGATGGTCTTGAGCGGCGGACCGAACGGGCGGCCGAGACATGCGATATCAAGGAACTTGGAGCGCTGCTCAAGGAAGTCGAAGAGCGGGTGTCGGCCGCGGAGACGTCCGCGAGACTTGCGAGGGCGACTGCGGAACTCGGGTCGATCCGAGCCCTCGTTGAGGAGGCGGACAGCTTCGGAATCGATGCCCAAGAGGTCCGTGCCCTCCTGGCAGATGCCGAGCGCGCGACGGAACAGGGTGACCTCGCGCGGCTCGAACAGATAATCGGTGAATCCGCAGCGCGCCTCGAGGATGCTCGCGAACGATACCTCACGGATCGTCATGGAGCAAAGCTGCGCGGTATTGCAGCGATGATTGCGAGCGCACGACGTGTCGGAGCGGACATCGAGGAGGCGGAAGAACTCGTGGGAAAAGCCGAAGCGGCACTGCTCCGAAACGATGTGATGACCGCGGAGATGCTGATCAAAGAGGCGGAAATTAGCACGGGGGCACAGGTCCAGAACTTCATCAAAAACCGATACCCCAACCTCGTCTTCCACCTTCCGAGCCAGGGCCTGCAGGCCGATGTGTGGAACTTGTACACGTTCGAGGTCGAGAACAAAGGCACTCTCGCGGCCCGAAACGTGGATCTCAAGATCCACGGGGACGTCGAGGTGAAGGGCCTTCTCCCCATCTCAGAGATCGGCGTCGACGAAAGGGCGGTCGTCGAGGTCGGCCTCAAGCCGAAGGCTGAAGGTAAGGTTCCCATGGAGGTCGCTGTATCCTATCAGCGGTACTTCGATGAGAATCGCTATGAGGCTCGGAATGAAGGGCAGATACAGGTCGACTCGCCGGGCACATACCTTGTAGAGGACGTGTTCCTGATCCACTCGGACGGCCGACTCCTCGCCCATGAATCCAGAAAGTTTCGGGAGCAGATCGATGAGGACATCTTTTCCGGTATGCTGACGGTCGTCCAGGACTTCGTCCGGGATTCCTTCCGCCAACGAACACGAGTCGGCTTGAGACGCCTCGATTTCGGGGATTCGAAGATCCTCATCGAGCGATCCTCGCACGCGTTCCTCGCATGCGTCTTGATCGGGGACGAACCGTCCCTCCTACCGCTGTACATGATTGAAGTCCTCAAAGAGGTCGAGGAGAGATTCGGCACGGTCCTCGAGCGCTGGAACGGAATGCTTCACGAAATTCATGGTGTCGAGGAATCGATTCGGAAGCTCATCCTCGTGACGAAAGTCACCGCCGCCGAGGTTAGCGCATGGGCCGGGAGCCCCGTCACCTCGATGGCAAGGTCTCTCGAGATCGCGCGTCAGAGCGGACAGGACGTGACCGAGGTAGAAGCCCTCCTGTCAGAAGCGACGAAGAACTTGGAGAAAGATCTCGAGACCGCCTGGCAATTCATCAATGCCGCTAAGGAACGGGCGACCGTTGCGGAGGGGCAGGTGCATGAGCAGATGGGGGAACTCCTGACGAAAACGCGGGGCGCGATTGAAGAGCTTCGGAGCCTGGGGGCGGATGTCTCCCAGGCCGAGCTGCTCCTGCGTGAGGCAGACGAGTTGCGGATCGCGGGCAAGTTTGATCGCGTGCGGGAGATCGCCGAGAACGTACGCAGCTCATTAGGTCGCGCGAAATCGCAGGTCGAGAGCCGGAAGGTCGAATCGGAACTCTCCACGCTCGTCTCCGGAATCCGGGAGGGGCGTGCGCTTGGGATCGACGTCCGCGAAGCCGAATCCTATCTACCACGAATCGAGGAAGCGATCCAGAGGAAGGACCAACGCCGCCTCGAGGAATGTCTCCGACGCGCTTTCGAATCAATCGATCGAAACCGAAGGAAGATGGTTCTCGGCCAAGCCCGGAAGGACACGGAAACGCTTGCCCGCATGGTCAGCGAAGCGGCGGAGCTGAACATCGACGTGGGGGACACGGAGCGGTACCTTGAGCTCGCGGACCAAGCGTTTCGCAAGGAGAACGTGAAGGACCTGGAGATCCTCGTCGCGAAGGCTCGCACAGAGGCACGGCTTCGGATCACGGATCAATTGCGAGACCGCCACCCGCGGCTCTTCGTCGGGATTCCATTCTCCGCCCTCGAGGCGGGCGCGTGGAACCGGGCCCAGGTTGAGGTCGCGAACAAGGGGAACGTCGCTGCGAAGGACCTGAACTTCGCGGTCGTCGGCGAGTTTGAAGTCGCAGGCCTGCCGCATGTCGCGAAGCTTGACGTGAACGAGCGATTGCTCGTTGGATTCGGGGTGAGGCCGAAGGCGCCGGGGGCCGCGACGTTCGATGTTCAGGTCAAGTACCGGCGCCCACTCGACGAGAACTGGCTCGAGGTGACCGACAGCAAGGAGATTCAGGTCGAGGAACCGGGAACCTACCCGGTCACGGACGCGCTGGCGTTCCACCGTGACGGCACGCTGCTCGCACACGAGCGGCGGGAGTTCCAGGCGACCGTAGACCGGCCCCACCTCGATCCGCTCGTCGAATCGATTCGGTCGATATTGCCAGAGCGTCGCCCGGAGAACCAAGGGTTAAGGCGAGCGACCGCCGCCGGTATCGATGTGTTCATCCAACAGGGGCCACACGAATACCTTGTCGTGGTCGTCCGCGGCGAGGAACCCCGCGGGCTCCCTCTGTATATGATCGAGATTCTGAAGCAGGTGGAAGACGAGTTTGGGCATCGGCTGTCCGAATGGAACGGCGACCTGGAGGGCCTCGAAGGCCTCGCGACGGTGATTCGAAAGCTGCTCTCCGTTACGGGGGCGGAGGGCGCGGACCTCGGACCCCTCGAGGGAAGCGTGATGTCGCAGGCAGTCCGCCTCGCGGAGAGTGGCGGTCTCACGGGCGAGGGAGGCGAGGACTTCCTCGCGTACGCCCGGGACCGTATGGAGCGGGAGCCGTACCCAAAGGCTGTTGGAATCGTTGACTGGGTCACGAAGGCCGTTGCCGCGCCCGCCGCAGACCTCGCTCGCCAGGTCCGTGAGGCTGCGGAGGTGGGTCGACAAAGCGGAATGATCGCCGTCACGGAGGAGGAGCTGTCCCTGTACACGGACGTCGTCCGGAGGACGCTTGAGGCGGTCTCCCGGGCCAAGGCAAAGGCGGGAATCGACCGACACTGGCCCGTCAAGCGGCTCGCCGTCAAAGCGAAATCCCAAGAAGTGTACGATGCAGTCCAGTCCTTCCGCAAGCTCGTCGTCGCGCAGAGCTTGACGAAGGAGCTCGATGTCGTCGCAAAAAACGAAATGTGGCGGGGCATGAAAGTCCAGGTGCATGTCGATCGCGACCTCGTGAGCGCCGCGTACAAGGTGTGGGCTCGGAAGATCGAGATCCTGCTCAAATCGCAGGACCCGTGGAAGATCAAGGCGGGGCTCTCGCGGGACGAATACGCCGTGGGCATTGATGGCCAGAGGGTCCGCATCGACCCGAAGATGGTCACGTTCACGGAGAGCGTGCCGGAGCACGTGATTCAGGAGCCGTACGATGATGGGGTCGTGTACCTCGACACGGAGATGACGCCCGAGATTCTCGGCGAGGGATACGCAAAGGAGCTCGTGAACGTTATCAAGGACATGAGAAAGGACCTCCGGCTCACGAACGAGGGGAGGATCGAGACTCGGATCCGAACGAGCGAGAAGGCCGAGAAGTTGCTAAAGCCATGGACCGATTTCATTACCCGCGAAACGAATTCCATAGAGGTCCAGATCGTCCAGGATCCGTTCACTGACGGGTACATCGTCGAGGCGACGCTCGGTGAGGAGAACTTCCTCATCTCCGTGAAAGCCGCCGCTCCATGAGAAAGATTCTTGGCAGCGCGGGTCGTGGCGGGCCCGATGGGCGTCAACCTCTCGGACCTCGTCACGCCGAGCCCGCGAGGTCTCGAGGACTTTCGCGGGAAGGTCCTGGCAATCGATGCGTTCAACACCCTGTACCAGTTTCTGTCGATCATCCGCCAACCGGACGGGACGCCTCTCCAGGACCGACACGGACGTAGCACATCGCATCTAAGCGGTCTCATCTATCGAACGAGCAACCTCGTTGCCGCCGGAATCCGGCCTGTGTTTGTGTTCGACGGAGTGCCTCCCCGCCGCAAGGCGAGAACGATCGAGGCCCGCGTGGAGGTGAAGCGACGCGCCGAGGACGAGTGGCGTGAAGCCGTGGAGGTCGGGGATTTCGAACGGGCCCGAACGAAGGCGATGCAGACGTCGCGCCTGACGGGCGACATGGTCGAACAGAGCCGGAGGCTCCTCGAAATCCTCGGCATCCCCTGGGTCGAGGCGCCCGAGGAGGGGGAGGCCCAGGCGGCGGCGATGGCACGTGAGGGGACGGCCTGGGGGGTGGTCTCGCAGGACTACGATGCGCTCCTGTTCGGCGCGCCCGTTCTCGTGAAGAACCTCGCGGTCACGGGGAAACGAAAGCTCCCCGGTAAGCAGGTGTACATTGACATCGAACCCGAGGAGATCCGGCTCGAGCGTGTTCTTGCCGACCTCGGGGTCACGCAGGATCAACTTGTCGATATCGGAATCCTCATCGGGACGGACTTCAACGAAGGCGTCCGTGGAATCGGCCCGAAGAAGGCGCTTGGAGCCATTCGGAAGCATGGTCGCGCGGAGCCGTTCCTCGCGGAGGCCGGCGTCGAGATCGAGGGGTTGGACGAAGTGCGGGAGATCTTCCTCCATCCGCGCGTCCATCCTGACATCCGGCCCGTGTGGCGAGACCCCGACAACGCAGGAGCGAAGGCGATGCTGTGCGACGAGTTTGATTTCTCGCCGGCCCGGATCGACCAGGCGTTGGCGAAGTTTGCAGAGGGCCGCCGGTCATCGAGCCAGGCCTCGCTCGACGCGTTCTCGGGGACGCCTGAAAAGATTTAACCGGGAGGGTCGAATCCACGCCGGTGCCTTTCCCCCCGCTCGAGATACTTCTCATCATCGTCCTCCTCTGCGGGGTCCTCTCGGCGCTCGCGTACGTGAAGGGCGTGCTCACATTGGACGGCGCTGCCGCCGCATTTCTCGTTGGCCTCCTCGTCGGGGTCTTTGGTCAGTTCACGTGGCTCCTCCTGCTCCTCTTCTTTCTCCTTTCGAGCTTCGTGGCAACGCGCTACCGGTTCGCCCTGAAGGAGGCCCTTGGCGTACAGGAGGGGCGGCGCGGTGAACGGCGGGCGTCGAACGTTCTCGCGAACGGGCTCGCACCGGTCGCGGTCGCGCTCCTCGCGTTCTCGGACACGATGTCCCTCCCATGGTCGGTGAGCGGGCTCATGTACATCTCCGTCTTGGCCGTCGCGGGGGCGGACACCCTCGCGAGTGAGATCGGTGTTCTCTCGCCAAACGCGTACCTCATCTTGAGCGGGCGGAAAGTGCGTCCGGGCACGGACGGCGCCGTGTCGCTCCTTGGAACACTGTGCGCCCTCGGTGCCGCCCTCTACACGGCCCTCTTCGGATGGCTCTTTCTGAACCTTGACCCACCTGCGTACGACTTTGCGTCGACGATGCCCGCGGACACGATCCTCCTGGCGATTCCCGTCATCGCCGGATTCGTCGGTTGCCAGATCGACAGCCTCTTGGGGGAGACCCTCGAGTCCAGGGGCTACATCGGGAAGAGGACCGTGAACCTCGTCGCCACGAGTTCGGGCGGCGTGATTGCGTACGTGCTCATGTGGTTTGCAGGCGTCGTCCCGTTCCCCTAGGGAACCGCCATTGCGGCGCGAAGGAGCGCCTCGCCCCTCGCCGCCAATGCCTTCGCCCGCTCCTCCGTCTTCGCCTCCGCGAAGATCCGGAAAATCGACTCCGTTCCCGAGGGTCGGACGAGAAACCAACCATCGTCGACGTACACCTTCACCCCATCGATGTCGTCGACCCGATTCCCTTGCGCGAGCGTCCGAAGGCGGTCGAGAATCGCATCCCGCGCTTCGGGTGGGTACCTCACGGATATCTTGTGGAGCTCATACGATGGCAACGCACCGACCAGTGCTGAGAGCGGGCGACCGTGGTGCGCGATGATTTCGAGCACCTTCGCGAGGGCCATCCCGCCGTCGCGGCAGAACTGGTGCTCCGGGAAGATCATCCCGCCATTCTCCTCACCGCCAAACGATGCCCCGAACTCGATCATCGCCCGCGCGACCAGAGGTGCGCCGACCTTCGTGTAGCGAACGGCTCCGCCCGCTCCGCGGACGACGTCCTCGAGGCACTGCGACGAGGAGACGGGAGTGATGACGAGCCCGCCTTTCTGTTCGACGACCTCACGCGCGACGAGTGCGAGACTTCGGTCGCCGACTACATACTCCCCGCGCTCATCCACGAAAATCGCGCGATCTGCGTCCCCATCGTGGGCGACACCAAGGTGCCCCTTCGATTCTCGGACCTGCTGGAGCAACGCCCCAAGGTTCTCGCGCACCGGCTCCGGAGGCCGACCCGGAAACCGGCCGTCCGGCTGCCCGTTCAGCGAGATGACCTCTGCACCGAGCCGGTCGAGCAGAAGGGGCGAGGTCACGCAGGCCGCCCCGTTCCCACAATCGAGCACGACTCGGAACCGACGCGCACGGATGGCGGGGACGTCGACGCGGGAGAGGATGCCGTCCACGTACCGCTCGGCCGCAGACTCGTCCGTTCCAACCTGGCCAACGTCCTTCCAATCGGCGAGTGTGAATCGCCCATCGAAGTAAAGGGCCTCGATTTTCTCTTCCTCCGGCCGCGAGATCTCCATCCCCTGTGGATCGATCACCTTGATTCCATTGAACTCGGCAGGGTTGTGGGAGGCGGTGACGATGACGCCCCCGGCGAAGTGGCCACCGTGAACGAGGTACTGCAGCGCGGGGGAGGGGAGAATGCCTCCGTCAACGATCGGGTGGCCGGTCGCGGCGAGGCCTGCAACGACCGCGTCTCGAAGCATCGGTCCGCTCGTTCGGGTGTCGCGAGCGACGGCAACGGGTCCCGGCCCGAAGTACGAGCCGATCGCCTTCGAAACGCCGAGGGCAAGGTCCACGGTCATGTCCCGCCCGACGACCCCACGAATACCGTTCGTCCCGAAGAGGCGATTCATCCCGCCATCCGCTCCCCAATCACGCGGCGCCCTTTCCTTACTCGCGCACCGTCGCCAATGATCGAGTTCTCGACGGTCGCATCCGGACCGACGGAGGAATCCTCCCCGACGATCGAACCCCGAACGGTGGCGCCGGACTCGACCTGGACCGAATCGAGCAGCACGGACCGTTCGACGGTCGCGGTCTCGATGCGGCAGTCCGCTCCGCACACGACATCGGGGCCGAGACGCCCTTCGGCAACGCAACCCTTTGCGATGAGGACGGCACCGTCGATCCTAGCGCGAGCGATGTGCGCGGTCGCATCGATCGCGGCCCCGCCGTTCGCGAGCAACATCGAGGTCGCAGTGAGGTAGCCCTCGAGCGTTCCCGCGTCGCTCCAGTATCCTTCGAACGGGAAGCCGCACAGCACGCCCTTGTCCGCGAGTCCGGGAAACACCTCTCGCTCCATGGAGACGGCCCGGCCCGCTTGGATGGCGTCGAGCACCTCGACCTCGAAGAGGTATCGACCCGCGTTGACCAAGCGCGATGGCACCGTGCCACCCTGCGGCTTCTCCACGAACCTCGTGATTCGGGGGCCCTCCAGGGTGACGACTCCGAACGCGCTAGGCTCCTCGGCCTCGAACAGCGCGACCGAGGCGAGCGCTCGCGTCTTCCGATGAAACTTCAGGAACGCGGGGAAATCGAGGGAATCGATCACGTCCCCGTTGCAAACGGCGAAGGTGTCGTCGAGCCGGTCGCTGAGATTCCGCACCGCGCCCGCGGTGCCGAGCGGTTCCTTCTCCTCGATCACCGTCACCGTTCGGCCGGTGTCAAACTCCTGAAAGAAATCGCGGACCTGCTCGAACATGTAATTGACGGGAATGAACACCTCATCCACGCTCGGCGGCAGTCGCTCGAGGATGTACAAGATCTGCGGCCTGTTCAGCAGCGGTACGAGTGCCTTCGGACGGTTGAACGTCAAGGGCCGTAACCGGGTGCCGAGCCCGCCTGCGATGATGACCGCCTGCATCCGGCGAAGCAAGTTCCGGCCCGGATATGGAGTTTGCGGGAGGGCTCAGCGCGGGACGATCGCGACGACGTTGTTTCCGCGGAGAACGACGGTGCCGATCCGGCGGACCTGTTCCTCCCTCGTCTCCTCCGTGTCCTCGAGGACCATGTTCATGTAATCGTCATAGCCCACGAGCTTGCCCTCGAGCATCCGATTGTCCTTGAGGAGGAGTTGGACCCGCTTGTTGATGGACTTTTCTAAAACGTTGAGTGGCATCACCATGAAAGGCCGGTCCCCGCGGGCGACGAACGGTGAGCCGCGTTTAAACCTTTGCTCGGGCATGCGACTCGCTCCTGTTGTGGACGGGTTCGTGCTCGATGAGATCCCGTTGTGCGGCGCGATCTCCGCTCGACGCGCGCGGCGGGCAATCTTTATCGTCCCCCCTGGGAATGGGGCCCCCGGTGGTGGTTTGGAACGGAAAAAAGTCGGGCACGTGTTCCACTACTTCTCGAAAGTCGGCGTCGCCGCAATCAATCTCACGGATGGCGACTTGAAGGTCGGAGACACGGTCCAAATCCAGGGCCCAACGACGAACCTCACGCAGCCCGTTGAGTCCATGCAGATTGAGCAGCAACCGGTCGGCAAGGCGGCGAAAGGTCAGAGCGTCGGAATCCGCGTGAAGGAGAGGGTCCGGGAAAAGGACCTCGTTTACGCGGTCACCCCTGATTCACGGGAATGAGAACGCCAGGAACAGCGCCGCAATTGTTCCAACGGCCGCGATCCCGTACACAAGCGGCTCGAGCACCGCCTTGTGGCGGTGTGCGCCGAAATCGTACAGAATGTACTTGATTCGGTGCATCGCGTGGAACAACGATCCTCCGACGAGGACGACGATGAATATCTTGGCGAGCGGGTTCCCAATCCAAGTCAGGGTCGCGTCGTAGTCGACCGAATCGAATGACGCGAATCCAAAGGAATACGCGAGGCCGTTCATCACGATGAAGACCGGGAGGAGGAGCGCGACGATGAAGCCGCCGAGGGAGAACAGCCCCCAGGTCATCGGCGTGACCTTGTCGATCGCGTCGACCCGCGTGTTCCGCATCAGTGACCTCCCGAGGGAATGACCGGAGCCGGCGGGGTGAAGAGGAGTATCACGACCAGATAGGAAACGGCGATCCACACCGCGAGCATCAGGACAAAGATGAATACGGTCGATGCAGCGCTGCGGGTGAACCGTCCCGCAAGGGCCTTCGGCGTCAGAAGGAACCACGTGACCGTGTGGAGCACGGTGAACCCGAGGATCGCCAGGCTCACAAGGATCATCAACGGGGAGTACCAGAAGTCGAGGAACGCCGCGTACGAGCCAGGACCCCCGCGAAGCGCCCACAACTGGAAGAGAAAGAGGAACGCGTAGAGGGCGACGAACACGCTCGAGAGTTCGCGGATCTGGAACAACAAGTATCGGGAATTCCGTGTCCACCAGAACGCGGACCGATGGCGAACGTACGGCCTTCGAATCGTCTCCGCGGCCATCGCCTCACCTCGACGCGAGCGGGAGGAGCATTGCCTTCATCGTCTTCGCTGCCGCGAGCGCCTTCAGCTGTTGGATCGCGCCCGCGGGGTCCACGTGCTTCGGACACACGACGCTGCACTCGCCGACGAGCGTGCATTGCCAGATCCCGTGTTTCGTTGAGATGGCGGGCACTCGCTCATCGGCACCCTGGTCGCGGGAGTCCTTGAGATACCGGAAGGCGAGAGCAGAGGCGGCGGGGCCGAGGAACTGATCGTCGTGCCCATACACGGGGCACGCGGAATAGCAGAGCATGCAGTTGATGCACAGGCTCTGCTGCCGGAACATTTCGACGTCCTCGGGCGTCTGGCGGAATTCCCCCCGCTCGAGGGGCCTTTCCTTCTCTCGGATGATGTACGGCTTGACGCTCACGAGCTTCTCCATGAAGTCGTCGATGTCCACGACGAGGTCCTTTAGAATCGGGAAGTTCGCAAGGGGGTCAATCGTCACGGGCCGCCGCCGCAGGCTCCTCAAGAAGACGGCACACGTAAGGCGCGGGACGCCGTCGATGTTCGCTCCGCAGGACCCGCAAATCCCCATCCGGCACGACCATCGGAAGGTGAGCGTCGGGTCCACGTGGTCCTTGATGAAATTGAGCGCGTCGAGGACGACCATGTCATCGCGGTACGGAATCGTGTAAACCTGGTAGAAGGTCTCCTCGGATCGCTCGGGTCGGTATCGCAGGATCCGCAGGCGAATCGTCTTCTCGGCCATCAGTACGCCCTCGCGGCGGGCTGCCACTTCGTGATCGTCGCGGGTCGGGTCTCCAGTGTCGGGCCGGTCGCCGTGCGCACCGCCATGGAGTGGTGGAGGAAGTTCGCGTCATCCCGCTTGGGAAAATCCGTCCGGTAATGCGCGCCCCGCGATTCCTTCCGAGCCAACGCCGACAGAGCGATGATTTCCGCCAACTCGAGCATGAAGTCGAGCTCCAACGTGCTCGTGAGCTCCGTATTGAAAAAAGGATCCTTGTCTCGAACTCCAACGAGCTCGAAACGTTTTCGGAGGTCACGGATCACGTTCATCGCCTTCTCCAGGCCCGTGCCGCTTCGATAGATGCCGATGTGGGTCTCCGCCGTCTGCTGCATCTCATATCGCACGGCCGCGAGGCTTTCCCCACCCTCCCTCTTCAACAGGCCGTCGAAGATGCGCTTCTCTTCGACCTTCGCGAGGGTTGTCACCGGATTCGATGCGGAGATCGGGGGCAACGACATGGCGTACGATGCGGCGAATCGCCCCGCCTCCGCGCCGAACACGAGGCACTCGCTCAGAGAGTTCGATCCAAGGCGGTTCGCCCCGTTGATCGAGACACACGCCACCTCACCTGCCGCGTACAGGCCGGGCATGCCAGTGAACCCGTGGACATCCGTGTGAACGCCGCCCATGATGTAGTGCTGTCCGGGTCGCACGGGAATCGGCTTCTCTATGGGATTGAGACCGACGTACTCCTCCACAAGCTCGCGGACCATCGGGAGTTTGCGATTGATCACCTCCTCGCCGAGGTGCCGCAAGTCGAGGTGGAGGTGCGGGCCATAGGGCCCCTCGATCCCGCGCCCCTCGTGGATCTCCGTCATGAGCGCCCGCGATAGGATGTCCCTCGGGCCGAGCTCCATCTTCTCCGGCACGTATCGCTTGAGGAATCGGTCGCCGTCCTTGTTCACAAGGTACCCACCCTCCCCGCGGGCCGCCTCCGTGATGAGGATCCCCGTGCCAGGAAGGCATGTCGGGTGGAATTGAAGGAACTCCATGTCCTTTAGCGGGACCCCCGCGCGGTAGGCGAGGGCCATCCCATCGCCCGTCTTGATCCACCCGTTCGTCGTGAACTCGTAGATGCGCCCGGCGCCCCCCGTGCACAGGATCACGGCCTTCGCGGCGATCGCCTCGATCGTCCCGCTCTTCAGGTCGAGCGCCGCGACACCGCCGACCTTCCCGCCCTCCACAAGGAGCGAGGTGACGAACCACTCGTCGAGCCGCTCGATGTTCTCGTACTTCAGCGTGGTTTGGAACAGCGTGTGAAGCATGTGGAAGCCGACCTTGTCCGCTGCGAACACGGTCCGCTTGACGCTCATCCCGCCGAACGCTCGGACGGCGAGCCGACCGTCCGGTTCGCGGGACCATGGACAGCCCCAGTGGTCCATCTGGACGACTTCTGCCGGAGCACGGCGCACGAAGAACTCCACGGCGTCCTGATCCGCGAGGTAATCGCTCCCCTTCACGGTGTCGAACGCATGCTGGTCGAAGGAGTCGTAATCCCGCATCACGGCGGCCGTTCCGCCCTCCGCGGAAACCGTGTGGCTCCGCATCGGGTAGACTTTCGAAACGATTGCGATCCGAAGCGACGGGCTCGTCTCCGCCGCGGCAATCGCCGCCCGCAGGCCCGCGGCACCCCCGCCAACGATCACGACGTCGTAGGCCAGACGGTCCACGGCGCGGAAAAACGGGGACCCGTAATAAGCCTTCGGTGAGAACTGGCAGTGGTTCGTCGCTCACGGGAGAAAATTGGACGGTATCACTCGATTTCTTCCTCTGGCGGCATCAGCTCTCGGCGTCTCGCGTCTCGCGCAAGTCTGACGTTCAGCCACAACGCCGCAGCGCCCGCGACGCCGACGAGCGTGAACGTTACCTCGAGGACGGGGAAACCGCGCGGCGGCGGGGGCGGCGGCTCCACAGCACCCGCCGCGGAGACGATAAGCTCGCCCGCGAATCGGGTGTCTGCCAAGTCACCGTATTGGATCCGGGCAGTCAAGTTGAACGTGACAATCTGCGTCACCCCGCCTCCTGGCTGAATTGTGCCGAACGGAATGTTGTACGGTGCGGCGATTGAGAAGTCGTGGGGTACGGCGTCCTGGTTGCGCACGATAAGCGTGAGGGTTTGTCCGGGACCCAGGTCGAGACTCCTCGGCTGAAGTCCACCCGCTGTAATCAGAATCTCCTGATCTCGCGGCCCCGTTACGTTCATGATCCCGAGCATCCCGAACGGAGGGCCCTTGTGGCCCGGGATGTCGCACCAGTACTCCATTCCGGGTGTGGTCTCATTCGTCCAGAACGTGATG
>Ga0209640_10003746_pt1 | contig 13298 bp, 11 predicted proteins | sample RifCSP10_1_FD_184018 | JGI IMG/M metagenome (GOLD analysis project Ga0209640, IMG submission 184018) | Soil microbial communities from Rifle, Colorado - Rifle CSP2_sed 10_1 (SPAdes) (version 2) | ecosystem: Environmental > Terrestrial > Deep subsurface > Rock core/Sediment | place: Rifle...
GCCGCAATTTTGACTGCGTTCATCTCGTTTGCTCCTACAACAGGAGTTTCTTCCTGCGTGTTTCCGGCGACTTCGTCTGCAATACCATCGCCGTGGCAGTCGGTCACCGTCAACGGCGTGGTGACTCGCAGCTGGGGAATCCCGCTTGTGCCGTTCCAGCTCTACAACGTGGACGACGGGTCGGGCGAGATCACGGTTACGTCGAATGCCGGCCGCACTCCCGCGGAGGGAACGCAGGTGACAGTCAAGGGGCGGCTCAACGAAGTGGCGGTGTTCGGGGGACGATCGATCGGCCTGCACTTGCAGGAGGAGCAGCGAAAGATTCACTGATTCTGGATGGCTTCATGATCCTTTGACGTCCTGGGCGTGCTGGGCGTCCTGAACCGCGTTCTTGACGGCTTCCTTGACCGCCTTCTTCACGACCTTCTTCATCGTTTCCTTGACATCTTTGTCGCGGAGCACGTCTTCGCCAGCTTTCGCCACAGCTCGTCTCACGGCCTTTTTCACGCTCAGCGTCAGGGGATCCAGTTCCTTCGTGAAGACTTGAACGGCCTTCTCGATTTCCTTACCTGAGGCTTCCGGCTTTTTCGATCGAGGCGGCCCTTTCTTTGCCCTCGTGCCGGCCCAGTCGGACTCAAACGTATCGATCAGCATTTTCATAGCCTTCGGATCCTGAACAATCAGGCCGAGTTCGCGGCGCGAGTCCAGTTCCGCGCCGCGAAGGCTCTGGCTGCCGACGAAGGCCTGCCGCCGGTCGCGGATAATCGTGCGAGTGTGCAGCCGTGGGCCGGCCAGTTTCTGCACGTCGAACTGGGCGCGTCCGGCCACCGAGCCGATGACCTTGATCTCGACGCCGGCTTTTGTCTGCTCCTGCAGGATGCGAAGCATTTCCTTGTCCGAGATCTTGGGGTCGTAGATCAGCAACTGTGTCTTCGCCCGTTTCAGGAACGTGGCGAGGACCTTCCGGGAGTTCGCAGGGCTGACGACAAACGTCTCTGTCTTCGGCGCGAACGTCGTCCGGGTGCAGTCGGCCCTGAACAGTCGTGCTGCGTCGCGTACCCAGTTTGCGTGGGTGGTCACGATGCCGAAGCCGCGACTGCGGTCGATGTCCAGGTGCGTGAAATTGAACGAGAGCATGTACAGGACACGGCGATCGATCAGGATGTACTTGCCGTGATAGCGGCTCAGGTCGCTAGACGTGCGAGCTACAATGATTCCGGCATCCAGGCACCGCATCTCGAGCTTCCGCAGGCGTGCTTCGCCACCGCGGTTGGCAAACGCGATCAAGGCGGTCACCTTGACGCCTCTCGCCGCCGCCGCCTTCAGCGCCGTCTCGATGTCTGCGCGATCGAAGCGGAAGACGCCAATCTCGATGCTTTTCTTCGCACGTTCGATGGCCTGAAGCAGCGGCCCCACGCCGTCGGCGGGCTCAACGATCAGCTTCATGGGTGGACCCGCGGCGTCTCATGGATGCGTTCCGGCATGACGGTCAGGGCGTCTCCACGGCGCCCAGCAGCGCGAGGCGCTGCCGGATCGTTGCCGGCCGCGCCCGCTCGGCGTCCGTGCCGGCGGGGAGCGAGTCCGCGTCCCGGTAATACTCCACCAGGTTCGCTCGCAGGGGCGCCGACACGGTAGTGAACGCATGGTCGGCGAGCTTGCCGAGCAGCTCGTCGTACGTCTCGTCGGCCATCGCGTATTCGCCACGCGCCGTCGGCCGCCCGGTATCGAAGTTGGTGTTGACGAGGCGCAGGCGCCCGGCGCTCACGGCGTCGAGCGATTGCCGGAAGCGCTCCCTGGTGGCGGTGAAGCTTGCCAGACGCAGGCGCTCGGCCTCGGGAGTCGGCACCGAAAAGCGCAGGGCGCGAAACGGGCCGATCTTCGGGATCAGCCGGTACACAAACGCCAGGAAGCGCGCGAACCCGTGTGGCTTCTCGTAGTCAACGCCGAACTCCTTGTCGTACTGGGCGCGGCGCAGGTAGTCGATGACCGCGGCGAGGATCAGCGTGGCCAGGCGCGGGTCTCCGGCCAGGATGTGGGATCTGGACAAGCCGGTCGAGCGCCATTCCCCCTCAGCCAGCGGCAGCCTGATCCACGGCCCTCCTCGATCGACGTGGAATTCGCCATCGGCCTCAAAAGAGCGGAGGAGCTGTTGAGACAAGCTCGCGTTGGAGGCAAACTCCTCGAGCCGCCGCTGTAGCTCCCGGCGAAGAACGAGTCGGGCACTCAGATCGCGAATCATCGACTGGAACTCGCGCTCCAGCGCGCGCCATTGCGCCTTCGAACCCTCGACCCTGGCCACCTCCGTCCCTTTCTCTCTTCCGATCTCTGATAGGCGCCGAGACACGCTTGCGTTCAGCGCCGGGAGCCTCGGCCATTCCGCGTCGTGCTGCGCCGACGTCAGCGCGACGCGAATCGCATCCTGTCGCTGTCTGAGGCGGTGCTGCTCCACTGTCAGCTCGGCAACCATCGGCGACATGAAATCCCTGGACGCGTCGAGCACGTCGAACCGGGAGATCACCTCGTGATAGAACATGGCGCCCAGCGCGACCTCCCGGAAGCCACCGAAGTACCAGTACGGCGCAAACGCGATGTTCCGGTAGGTGTTCTCCATCGGGAACAGGACTCCACGGCTCCTGCTGAACGTCCCGGGAATCTGCGCGTACGAGCTCGGGACGCGCCAGCGCGCGGTGCCGGGAAGACAGAGACGCATCTTGACACTTCCGTCCGGGCAGATGTTGGAGAGGTACGTCCCGGCGTGCCCGACGCGGGTAAAGAACCCGAGGGCACTGACGGGTTCGAGCACGATGACGCCGATATCGGCGCGGGCCGCGCTCCCGGTCGCCAGAACGAGGCCGAGCGCGAGGGCGAGTTGGAAGGGGCTGGTCACGACGCATCCGCTGCGGGCATACCGGTTCTGGAATTCGACGGCCGCCCCTGTTCCCCGTTCCTTTTATGGAACAACCGCCAACTGGTCGACAACGACTGTGACGCCGGGAGCCGTCGACGCCGCGCGCCTGGCTTCTTCGCGCTCGAACCACGAATGCACATGGCCGCTGAGAATCACCCGGCCGCCGAGCACGTCCACGTGCACGCTCCGTACGTCGGCTTCCCCGGTACACAGGACTGCCGCTTCGATCCTCGCGCGGAGATCACCGACGGTCGGCGTTCGGCTGTACGGCGGCTGCCTCGTTCAATGCCTTGCCGGCCGTTTGCGCGATGTCCGTATCTGTGGGCTCGAGTCCCGCGACGGGACCCACCGCGAGGTCGTTGACCACTGCGTTCACCCCGTGCACGCGCATCGCGATTCTCTCCGCGGTTGTTTTCTCGAGGCGGGTGTCCACGCCGCCTCGTAGCGTCACAACGCCCCCTGCAACAGTGACGCCTATCCGGCTCCCGTCGACGGCGGGATCAGCCCAGTCGAGCGCATCCTCGATATGCCGCTGAATCTGATCGTCAGTCATGGCCTGCTCCACCGAAAGACACGCCGCGCGCAGTCGCCGCGCATTGACGCCGGGGGCAACTGCCGTGCCTGCACGAACGCGGGTACATGTCTGGGCTTTCGCGATGGCGTTCCCGCCGCAACAGGGGATTTCCACCGGCCGAGGGGGAATATCACGCCATCCCGAACTGCATTGATTGAGCCTGAAGGCACGGGTCGCAAGGTGTTCACAAGGTTCCATAAACGGCCACACCTGCTGCACGGTCCGTCAAGACATACGGAATCCACCGTATAGCCCCGGTACAGACCGCCATCCCGTTCGGCAGCGCCAGTTCATTCGGATCGCCGGGCGCCGGCGGCGCGCTTGGCTTTGCCGATCCGGCGGCGCGCGTCGGCTACGCGTATGTCACGAACCGCATGGGGACGCGACTGGCGGGAGACCCGCGGGATGTCGCGCTCAGAGACGCGCTCTACTCCGCGGCGGTGGGGTAGCGGACGCGGGTCGCACGCACCACGAACCGATCAGGCGACAGTCCTTGCCGAGCTGCGCACGGATCGCCTCCTCTTCCGGCGATCCGCTCGTGACATCCTGCACGAGATGGCCCCGCACGTCTCCTCGCCTGCGCCGGCCGCCGGGGAGAAACCCGGCGCCGCGAGAGATATTCCGCGCGAGTTCGATATCGATCGAAGATGTAGACCATGCGCTACCCCGCGCAGTATGAATCCGATGTCGTGCTGCGCGACGGGTCCACGCTCCGCCTGCGGCCAGTCCGTCCAGAGGACAGAGACGGGCTGCTCGCGCTGTACGACCGGTTGTCGCCCGAAAGCCGGCGCTTCCGGTTTTTCGCGACCGTCGCCGCGAACGAGGCCGAGGTCGAGCGGCTGCTGCGGGCCGATCATGAGAGCGACTTCGTCCTGGTGGCCGAAGCGGGCGGGCGGATCAGCGGTGTCGCGCTGTATCTTCGGGACCCCAGGTCGCCCGATCGCGCCGAGGCCGCGTTCGCCATCGCCGATGCGCTGCAGGGGCGCGGCGTCGGCACCCGCATGCTGGAAGTGCTCGCCGGCATCGCGCGCGACCATCGCATCACGACGTTCGATGCCTACGTGCTCTATGACAATCGGCAGATGATGGACGTGTTCCTCGACTCCGGCTTCGAGGCCGAACGCGGGCTCGACGGGGGCGTTTTTCACGTCGTCCTCGCGCTCGACCCCACCGCCCGCTACGAAGCCAGGGCCGCCGGGCGGTCGCAGTCAGCGGCGGCCGCGTCGATGAAAGGCTTCTTCGAACCGCGGGCGGTGGCGGTGATCGGCGCGAATCGTGAGCGCGGGAAGATCGGGGCGGAGATCCTGCACAACATCGCGGCGGGCGGCTTCACCCGCCTGCTGTTCGCCGTCCATCCCTCGGCTTCGACGATCGACGGCGTCCCGGCCTATCCGCGCGTCACGGCGATACCGGCGGCGATTGACCTGGCGGTCATCTGCGTGCCGTGCGCGAAGGTGAGCGCCGTCGTGGACGACTGCATCGCGAAAGGGGTGAAGGCGCTCGTGGTCATCACCGCCGGATTCGGCGAGACCGGCCCCGCGGGCCGGGCGCTCGAGCAGGAGATCCTCGGGAAGGTGCGCACCGCCGGCATCCGCATGATCGGCCCCAACTGCATGGGCATCATCAACACCGATCCCGCCGTCCGGCTGAATGCGACGTTCTCGCCGGTGGCGCCCGTCGAAGGGCGCGTGGCGTTCTCCACGCAGAGCGGCGCGCTCGGCCTCGCGATTCTCGATTACGTCCGGCAGCTCAATCTCGGGATTTCCACGTTCGTGTCGGTCGGCAACAAGGCGGACGTGTCGGGCAACGACCTGATCCAGTACTGGGCGGACGACCCGCGAACCGACGTGATCCTGCTCTATCTCGAGAGCTTCGGGAATCCCCGCCGATTCGCGCAGATTGCCCGGCGTGTGGCCGGGAAAAAGCCGATCGTCGCCGTCAAGTCGGGCCGGTCGCGGGCCGGGGCGCGGGCGGCCTCCTCGCACACCGGCGCCCTGGCGGCCAGCGACGTCGTGGTCGACGCGCTGTTTCGACAGGCGGGCGTCATACGCACCGCCACCCTCGAAGAGCTGTTCGATGTCGCGGCGCTGCTGGCCCATCAACCCCTCGCGGCCGGTTCCCGCGTGGCGGTGCTCTCCAATGCGGGCGGGCCGGCGATCCTGGCGGCGGACGCCTGTGACGCGCAGGGGCTGGAGCTCGCGGCGTTGAGCGATGGGACACGCGCCGCGCTGCGGCAGTTTCTGCCCGCCGCCGCAAGCGTCGGCAATCCGGTCGACATGCTGGCGTCGGCGACGGCCGAGCAGTACCGGCAGGCGACGCAGCTGCTGCTGGCCGACGACGCCGTCGACAGCGTCCTCGTGATCTTCATTCCGCCTCTTGTCACGAAACCGGGCGAGGTCGCGCGTGCGATCACCGCAGGCGCGGCGGGCGCGACCAAGCCGGTGCTCGCCAACTTCATCAGCAGCCGGGGCGCGCCGCCGGAGCTGGCGCCGATTCCGTCATACCTGTTTCCGGAAGCCGCCGTGTCGGCGCTGGCGCGCGCGACCGCGTACGGCGCCTGGCGGCGACGCCCGAGGGGATCGATTCCCCGGCTCTCCGGCATTCGGGACGAGATCGCGCGCGGCATCATCGACGGCGCGCTGGCCAGGGGCGACGGATGGCTCACGCCTGACGAAGCGCAGGCGCTGGCCGCCGCCGTGGGCATCTCCACGGCGCCGGCCCGGCTCGTGAGGAACGAGGACGAAGCGGTGGCGGCGGCACGCGAGATCGGGTACCCCGTCGTGCTGAAGGCGGCCGGGCCGGAGATCCTGCACAAGAGCGACGTGGGCGGCGTCGTGCTCGGCCTCCACGATGACGCCTCGGTGCGCGGCGCCTTTCACACGCTGGCATCGCGCCTCGGGAACACGATGACCGCGACCCTCGTGCAGCAGATGGTCCGCGGCGGCGTCGAGCTGCTGGCGGGGGCCGTCGTCGATCCGACCTTCGGACCGCTCGTCGCGTGCGGCAGCGGCGGCGTGCTCGTCGATCTCCTCGGCGACACCGTATTCCGGCTGCAGCCGCTGACGGATCTCGACGCGGCGGAGATGCTGGAGAGCCTCAGGAGCGTACGCCTGCTCCGCGGCTACCGGGGCCGTCCACCCGCCGACGAACGCGCGGTCGTCGAGACACTGCTGCGCGTGTCAGCGCTCATGACGATCGCTCCCGAGATTCACGAGCTCGATGTCAATCCGCTCACGGTGCTCGAGCGCGGCGCCCTCGCCCTCGACGTCCGGGTGCGCGTCAGCCGTCGGGACGTGGCGCTGCCGACCCGGCGAATCTCGTACTGACGCCAGGCGGGAGCGGGGCCGGCCGCTCACAAATCCCACGGCACTGCGGATTAGTTCGCGGTGGTCGCGCCCCCGCTCCTGCCCCTGAGAAGAATTTGCGCCTGTCCCGCGCGCCCCGGCTGGCACGGGGTCTGCCGTCACCCCTTGCAGGCCCAGAGAACCAGATGATTGAAATCCGGCGCGTGCTCTGTCCGATCGATTTCTCGGAGTTCTCGCGGCACGCGATCCATCACGCGATCGCCGTCGCCGGGTGGTACGGTTCGAGCCTCACTGTCCTTCATGTCGTGGCGAACCTGCCAACCATGGACGTTCCGGGGGTCCCGCTCACAGATGTCGAGCGCGACCGGTTGACGGCCGAAATGCGGTCTTTCGTGGGCCAGACCCCGCCTGACATGCCAGTCAGCTTTCTCGTGCGGGAGTCGTCGGACGCTCGCCGCCAGATTCTCGCCGAGGCGCAGGCGCTCATGTCCGATCTGCTCGTGATCGGCAGTCATGGACGATCGGGGTTTGAGCGGCTGCTCCTCGGTTCGGTGACCGAGAAGGTGGTGCGAAAGGCGCCGTGCCCGGTCATGGTCGTCCCGCCCCGCGCCCAGGATGCCGCGGGCGCCGGGCTGATTCACGGCGGCAGGCCCCGGATCCTCTGCGCGGTCGACTTTTCAGACGCCTCGCTCGGCGCGCTGGAATACGCGATGAGCCTCGCCGAGGAAGCGGACGCCGATCTCTCGCTGCTCCACTCGATCGAAGTGCCACCGGAGCTGCTCGAGCACATTCCAGTGCCCGCCGACTTCGACGTCGACCGGTGCCACGCCGCCGCCCGGGCGGCGTCCCTCCAGCGCCTGCGTGAGCTGATCCCTCCTGCGGTGCGCACCTACTGCCATGTCGAAACCGTCGCGGCGGAGGGAGCGGCCTATCGCCAGATTCTCCGGCTGTCCGCTGAGCAGAAGACCGACCTCATCGTCATGGGGGTGCACGGGCGCGGCGCCGTCGATCTGCTCGTGTTCGGTTCGAACACCGCCCGTGTGATTCGAGCGGCCACGTGTCCGGTGCTGATCGTGCCGCGTCATGAAGGGAAGAGGTGATCGCCATGAAAGCCGGCCAGCGCATTCATCGGTTTTATCCGTGGGCGGGCGCGTGGATCGTCGCAGCGGCGGTTGCCGTCGCGCCTCAGCACGCGTCGGGACAGACGGCCGGGAAGAACGACTTCCGGCAGGGCACGGCGCTCGGCGGCTTCCTGGGCGCGGCATCCACTGCGTCGCGGATGGACGTCGCCGCCGGCGCCGCGATCGGCTGGGAGCTGATGCCGCACTTGACGGTCGAGGGCCGCGGCATCTGGCTGGACGCGGGGCCTCGAGCGAATGCGTTCGCCGCCCTGCTCGGCGCGCGGATACCCATCCTGGCCGGCCGGCCGGTAGCGCCGTTCGTCTCCGCGGGCGTCGGCCTCTATCGTGCGACCTTCGACGCCGCGCCCGCGCGGATTCCTCGTTTCTATCAGCGCCGGATGATGTCGATCGGCGCGGGCGAATCGCGGGCCTGGACCTTCGATGATTTCGCCGTGGCGTTCGGCGGCGGCGCTGATTTCTTCCTGGCACAACATCTGGCGTTCCGTCCCGAGCTGACCGTGCTCCTCGTCACGACGCGCTCGAACGCGCATGCCGTGCCGGTCTTCGGCGCGCAGCTCGCGTATCACTTCGAGTCGCATCCCATCACGCCCGGGTTGCGATGAACGGAGTCCTGCCATGAGCGTCGGCCTGCTGCTTCTGGCCTCGTCACTGAGCGTCATCACCTATCACGTTGAAATGCCTGACGCCGGGGGCCAGGACGTGCGTAACCGGTTCACCCCCGCGCAGCTGGTCCTGCTGCAGAAGCTCAACAGGGCCGACCTGAATCACCTGCACCGTCTGCCGGCCCTCGTGGTTCCTGCCGTGTGGCTCGAAGACGATCTCGCCTACAGTCCAATGCCGCGGCGATATCCGCCCGGTGCGCGGTATCGACGGCTCGTCCTCGTCTATCAACCTGCCCAGGTATTTGGCGCGTATGAGTACGGCGTGCTGGTGCGCTGGGGGCCGGTCAGTACGGGCCGTCGGACGGATCCGACACCGCCCGGGTTGTTTTATCTGAACTGGCGCAACGAGTGGCATACGAGCAGCATCGATCCCGACTGGTTCATGGGTTGGGCGTTCAACTTCGAGAACCGTCTTGGGCTCGCCTTTCACGAGCAGGCACTCACCGGAACGCCCGCCAGCCACGGCTGTGTGCGGCTCCTCGGAGACGATGCGCGGTGGCTGTTCGAGTGGGGAGACCCATGGACGCTCGACGCCGGTGGCAGCCGGGTGCTGAAGCTCGGGACGCCTGTCCTCGTGATGGGTGAGTACGATTTCGAGGCGCCGCCGTCCTGGCAATCGCCCGACCGGCTCGCACGGCCCGTGGAGTTGCCGGCGCTGTGATTACAGAAGACCAGACTGCGGTCATCGGACTGCTCGCGTCGCCGTCTACGCACCGCGGCGCGCCGGTCGAGCGCATCGACACGCATGGGTCGGTCGTCTTCCTCGCGGGCGACCGCGCGTGGAAGCTCAAACGGGCCGTGCGGTACGACTACATGGATTTCTCAACGGCCGGGCGGCGCCGGATGTGCTGTGAGGCAGAAGTGCGGCTCAACCGCCGCGCGGCGCCGACGCTCTACCGCGGCGTCGTGGCTGTCACCCGTGAGACGGACGGGTCGCTGGCCCTTGGCGGTTCAGGGAGCCCCGTCGACTGGGTCGTCGAGATGAACCGCTTCGATCAGGAGGGGTTGTTCGATCGGCTCGCCGCCAGGGGCGCGCTCGATCTCGACCTGATGCGCCCGCTCGCCGTGGCGATTACGCGGTTTCACGCCTCCGCGACGCCGCGCCCTGATCACGGCGGGACGGCGGGCATGACCTGGGTCGTGGACGGGAACGCCGCCGGGTTCCGCGAGTTCGGCGCGAACGTGCTCGATCCGGAGGCATGTGCGCAGGTCACGAGCGACGCGCTCGCCGGGATTGAGCGCCATGCCCCGCTGCTTGAATTGCGGCGCGCGGGAGGACTGGTCCGCCAGTGTCACGGCGACCTCCATCTTCGCAACATCGTCCTGCTCGACGGCCGGCCGACGCTGTTCGATGCCGTCGAGTTCAACGACGACATCGCGTGCACCGACGTCGTGTACGACCTGGCCTTTCTCCTGATGGATCTCTGGCGCTCGCGGCTGCCGCGGCACGCCAATGCCGTCTGGAACGCGTACTTGTCCGAGGCCGGCGATCACACGGGGATTCCGCTGCTGCCGCTGTTTCTCTCGTGCCGGGCCGCAGTGAGAGCCAAGACCAGCGCGACGGCGGCCCGCTTTCAAGCGGATCCCGGACGCAAAGCCGAGCTCGAGCGCAGCGCCCGGGACTATCTCGCGATGGCCGGGCAACTGCTCCATCCCTCACGCGCATGCGTGGTCGCGATCGGCGGGTTGTCCGGATCGGGAAAGTCCACCCTGGCACAGGCGCTGGCGCCGGCGGTTGGCGCCGTTCCAGGCGCGGTGGTGATTCGCAGCGACGAGATCCGCAAGCGTCTCTGCGGCGTGCCGCCTCTCGAGCCCCTTGGTCCGGCCGGATACACGTCAGAGGTCTCGACACGGGTCTATGCCGCCGCTGTCGAGCAGGCTGGCGCCGTCGTCCGTTCCGGACACGCCGCCATCGTCGATGCCGTGTTCGCGAGGCCCGCGGATCGAGAGGCCCTCGAGCGCGCGGCGGCCATCGCGTCGGTGCCGTTCGTCGGTCTGTGGCTCGAAGCACCGGAGAACGTGCTGATCGCGCGATCCCGGCAGCGCCGGGGCGATCCATCAGACGCGGATGCCAGCGTCATACGCCTGCAGCTTGCGCGCGATCCAGGGATCGTTCGCTGGCACCGGGTCGAGGCGTCGCTGCCGGCGGATGTGGTGTTACGGGATGTCACCTCGAAATTCTTCGCCCCCCTCACGACGGACGAGCGTTGTGTCGCCTCGAGATGAAGTATCGGGAACTATTCCCGCGGACGGGGAAAATCTCCCCGGCCGGGAGGCCTCGCGCGGGTTCGGGCGTGGATGTATCAGCGACTTACAAGGCTTTCCCCCTGCGCCATGTGGCACCGCTGTTGCCTTCTTGGCCGGCATGATGACGACACCACGCGCCCACTCGACCTCGATGCTGCGATGGATCTTCACGCGAAACGACGCCGCACTGACCTGCGAGCTCGATGCAAATGCGGCAGGCGGCTACGAAGTCTGCGTCGTCCCCCACTGGGATGTCTCGTCGGCCGCCGTTGAACGATTCGATGCGGCCGCCGCCGCCCTGCAGCGGCACGCAGAACTCGCTCGCTACCTCCTCGACACGGGGTGGCGCCATGCGCGCGGAAACGGCGAGTCTCTCCGCGCCGCCTGACCTGGGACACGCACCGTGCCGCATAAACACCTGCTCTATCGATCCGAAGCGCGGGAAAAGGTGCTGCGCGGCGCCACCGCGATTACCGACGCCGTCCGGGTCACGCTCGGTCCCAAGTCCCGATGCGTACTGATCGAAAAGAAGTGGGGCAAGCCGGTCGTCTGCAACGACGGCGTCACCATCGCGAAGGAGTTTGCGCTGAAGGATCCGGAGGAGAACCTCGGAGCCCAGATGCTGCGGGACGCGGCCGAACGGACCGGCGATGCGGTCGGCGACGGCACGACGACCGCCACGATCCTCGCCCACGCCATCGTCGCCGAGGGCGTCCGCAACATCGCCGCGGGGGCGAGCGCCATCGACCTCAAGCGCGGCCTCGATCGCGCCACCCGCGTGGCGGTCGACTCGCTGCGGGCGCAGTCGCGGCCGGTGCAGAGCGAGCGCGAGAAGCAGCAGGTGGCGACCATTTCGGCGCACAACGACCCGGCCATCGGTGAGCTCGTCGCACGGGCCATCGAAAAAGTCGGCGCTGAAGGCGCGGTGACGGTCGAAGAAGCCAAGGGAACCGAGACCACGATGGAGGTGGTTGAGGGGCTGCAGTTCGACCGCGGCTATCTCTCGCCGTACTTCGTCACCGATCCCGAGAAGATGGAGGTCGTGCTCGAGGATGCACTGATACTGATTTACGAAGGGAAGATCAGCACCGTCAAGGACTTCCTTCCGCTCCTCGAACAGGTCGCCAAGGCGGGGGCACGGCTGCTCGTGATTGCCGAGGACGTGGACAGCGAGGCGCTGGCCACGCTGGTGGTGAACCGCCTGCGCGGCGTGTTCACGACGGCCGCTGTGAAGGCGCCCGGGTTCGGCGACCGGCGCAAGGCGATGCTGCAGGACATCGCGATCGTGACAGGCGGTCAGCTCGTCGCCCAGGAGCTGGGCATCAAGCTCGAAAACGTGACCATGGCGCAGCTCGGCCGCGCGGCGCGCATCGTCGTCGATCGGGAGCACACCACGATCGTCGGGGGAAAGGGCGACAAGCAGGCCATCCAGGGGCGCTGCCAGGAACTGCGGAAGCAGATCGCGGATACGACCTCGGACTACGACCGCGAAAAGCTCGAGGAGCGCCTCGCGAAGCTCTCCGGCGGCGTCGCGGTCATCCGCGTCGGCGCGCCAGCCGAAGCGGAGATGAAGAGCCGCCGGGAAGCCTTCGATGACGCCATCAGCGCCACGCGCGCCGCCATCGCGGAAGGCATCGTGCCCGGGGCGGGTCTCGCGCTGCTGCGCACGATCCCGGCTCTGGAGACCGAGGCCGCGCGCGCCGCCGAAGACGAACGCGCCGGCATGCTGATCCTGCGGCGGGCGCTCGAGGCGCCAACCCGGCAGATTGCGGAGAACTCCGGCGCCGACGGGGGCGTCGTCGTCGAGAAGATGCGGTCGGGCACGGGGAATTTCGGCTTCGACGCGGCCGTCGGGAAGTACGTCGACCTCGTGGAGGCCGGCATCATCGATCCGACGAAGGTCGTCCGGCTGGCGCTCGAGAACGCCGTGTCGGTGGCCGGCGTGCTGCTCCTGACCGACGCCACGATGACTGACGTCCCGGAGGAGAAGCCGGGAGGTGGCGTGCCGGCGATGGAAGGCATGTAATCCCGAGAGCGCCTCGGAATCAGGCCCGTCCTCTCGATTCGCTGCCGGTCAGCAGGGCTCTCAGCGACGCCGTCGCTACTTCCCGACGACGATCCGCAGCTCGCCCCACCACGTCACGCTTCCAAGCGGCGTATCCACGTGCTCGACATACGAGACCTTGTCGTTGACACGCGTGAGCCTGATGTAACGTCCCGGTTCCGATGAGAGGTATGTGAACGGTCCGGAGGCGTCCAGCCGCAGACGACGATTATCGCGGCTCGCCCAGTAGTACTCGCCGCCGGCGATTCGCACCTGAAGGCGGCTCTTTGCCGATTCCACCGCGTCGAGTACCCGCCGCGTTGTCTCGCCCTGCGCCGAGTCCACCCGGACAGTCGGGACGCCTTCCAGCGCGATCGCGTTGGCCGGAATTTCGACGGTCGCCGGTGGCGGCTCGC
>Ga0209640_10003747_pt1 | contig 13297 bp, 9 predicted proteins | sample RifCSP10_1_FD_184018 | JGI IMG/M metagenome (GOLD analysis project Ga0209640, IMG submission 184018) | Soil microbial communities from Rifle, Colorado - Rifle CSP2_sed 10_1 (SPAdes) (version 2) | ecosystem: Environmental > Terrestrial > Deep subsurface > Rock core/Sediment | place: Rifle...
CTTCGAGTTAGTGCGTCTGGCAATGTCGAGACACTGGCCGGCAAACTCCCGCGCCTTCGTGTAGTCCCCCCGGGCGAGCCCTAGCTCTCCCAGGCTTGCGAATAGATGGGTTGAGTAGCGCCACTTCATCCACTCACTGGTCCCGGGGCTTTTCACCAGCCGGTAAACCCCGTCGAGGAACTCGTGGGCGAGGGTAAGATCTCCCTTGGCCAGAAAGATATCCCCCAGGTTGATCTCGGGATTGGCAATCGTTTCGGGGTCGCCTCGCCTGCGCGCGCCATCGGCGCCACGCTGGTTTAGATCAATACCCCGGTCCAAGTCACCACATTCCATGTGCAGCCAGCCAAGACAGTTGAGCATGCGGTGGCGCTGGACCTCATCGCCGACCTTCTCGGATAGCGCCAATCCTTCCTCAAACGTAGCAAGAGCGGCATCGTAATCGCCCTTGCCGGTGAGGGTGACACCGTGCATGAAAAGGCCGTAGAGAAGCGGCACCAGCAAGTTGTTCGAGCGAGCGATCCGTAGCCCTTCAGAGAGAAAACGCGACGCTTGCGGGTAGTCACCCGCCCAGTTCGTTGCCAGTCCCATAAAACAGAGCGACAGTGACTCATGGAGCACATCGCCAGCCTCATGGCTAATCTTGAGCGCCTGTGCGATTTCGGGCTCCCCTTTGTCCAGGCGGGCAGTGACCACATAGACAAAGCCGGTTACGAAGTGAGCCCCGGCCAGAACCGGCTTGGCATCCGCCGCCGAGGCGACTTCAATCGCCTGACGCGAGTAGTCGAGGGCCCGGTCGAAGCTATGGGCCCACAGCGAAGCGAATCCCATGCCGGCGAGTGCCGCCCCCTCGCTCGCGCGATCCCCTGCCTGGCGTGCGAGATTTAGCAGGCGCTCGCCCTCAGCCCGGGACTGTTCGAAATCGCTCAAGATGAAATACAGATTCGAGTTCGCCTGATGAATTTCCATCAGGGTTCTCTGATCCGCGGCGTCACCGAGCATCTCTGTGGCCTTTAATGCTTGATTGTACAGGGCGACCGCCTCGCGCGTGGCGAATGCCTGCGTCGCTTTTTCTGCGGCCTTCAAAGAGTACTCCAGGGCCTGCTGCCACTCCTCGGCCTTCGAGAAATGGTACGCCAGGATCTCGTAGTGCTCGGCGAGACGATCGGCGTAAAGCTCTTCGATTGCGCGGGCGATAAAGCCGTGGAGTTCTTTTCGACGCTGCACGAGCAGCGAATTGTAGGCGACCTCGTGCGTGAGCGCGTGTTTGAACATGTAGGCGAGCTCGGGATAGATACTTTTCTCGTGAATCAGCTCAATCGCCTTGAGTGTTTTCAAAAGTTCGTCGTGTCGGTCCTGCAAGTCTCCCAGCCGATCCAGCAGCCGGCGGGTAAATTCCCTGCCGATCACCGAGGCTAATTGAAGGGTCCTCTTGGGCGCTTCCTCGAGCCGATCAATACGGGCCATGATGACATCCTGAATCGTATCCGGAACGAAAATCGAATCGACCCGCTTGGCCAAGACAAAGCCGTCATCGACCCGCTGAAGCACGCCGGTCTCCTGCAACGATTTGACAACCTCTTCGACAAAGAACGGATTTCCCTCGGCCTTCTTGACGATCAACGCTTTGACCTCTTCGGGAATCTTTTCCGCGGCGAGCATGGCTTGGGCCATTTGGATGCTGGCGACGCTTGAGAGATTATCGGGAGCGATCCGGGTGTGATAGGTTCGCTCGCCAAACGGGTGATGGTAGTCAGGCCGATAAGTGAGCATCAGCAGCACACGACTCGCCGCAATGCTGTCGGCCACTAACTGCAAACTCTCTTCGGTGGCCTTATCCATCCAGTGGAGATCCTCGAAGATGACCACCTGGGGACGGCGTTCGGCGGCGCGCAAGAGAAGACGGCGAAGCGCCTCAAAGATCTCGCCGCGCCTGAGTTGCGGATCCATGGACAAAACCGCCGGGTCTCCCGGATCGACCGACAAGAGATAGCGGATGTATGGCAGCGTTGGCCTAAGCTCCTCGCCGATGAAAAGAACTCCCCGTTCGATCTTCGAGATGATCGCTTCCTCGCTCTCGTTCTCCTCGATGCGAAAGTTCCGTTTGAGCAGATCGATCAGCGGATAAAATGCGATGGACCGGCCAAAGGATATGCAATGTCCTTCGAGCCACGTCGCCGCTTCACCAAGCCGACGGCGAAATTCGAAGAGCAAGCGCGATTTACCGATTCCAGGCTCACCGACGATGAATACCACCTGGCCGCGGCCGTTCTTTACCTTTTCGAAGCATTCGGAGAGCGCGTGAAGCTCGCGGTCGCGTCCAAAGTACGGCGTCAAGCCGCGTTCGGCGGCAAGGTCAAAGCGAGTCCGTCCGCGCCGCGCGCCTAACACCTCATAGGACTCAATGGGCTCGCTCTTGCCTTTTACAGTAAGCGGTCCAACGCGGCGTGTTTCGAAGTAGCCGCCGATGAGGCGATAGGTTGGCTCAGCGACGAGCACAGTCCCGGGCGGGGCATGCTGCTGCATGCGTGCGGCGAGGTTGGTGGTGTCGCCGATCGCCGTGTAGTCCATCCTGAGATCGTTGCCGATGGCGCCGACCACCACGAGTCCCGTGTTCAGGCCAAGACGCATTTTGAATTCAATGTCTCTCGCGGCGCGAAGCCGCGTCCCGTATTCGCCGGCGACGCGCTGGATTGCTAGCGCCGCGTGAACGGCGCGAACCGCATGATCCTCATGGGCTACCGGCGCGCCAAAAAGCGCCATAAGGCCGTCGCCGAGAAACTGCGTCACCGTACCCTCGTATTCGTGGATCTCGTGCAGCATAAGCTCGAGGGCCTCTTCAATAATCCCGTGGATTTCCTCAGGGTCCAGCTTCTCTGCCAACGCAGTCGAGTCGACAACGTCGACAAACAGAACGGTGACTTGCTTGCGCTCTCCGGCTAGCGCCGAGCGCGAACTGAGGATCTTCTCGGCCAGATGCTTGGGCGTATACTGCTGGGGCGAGGCGAACCTGGACGCCGCTTCAACTGCCGATGTTGCGAGCTGAGCTCCGCATTCACCGCAAAATTTCTGCTGCGGCAAGTTCACATGACCGCACGACACGCACGGCACATAAAGCCGAGCCCCACACTCACCGCAAAATTTTTGGGCCGCGGGGTTGTCCGTTTGGCAGCTTTGGCAGCGTATCATGCCAGATCTTTCACTCCTCGTGAACGTGGCAAGAATCTCGCGCTGTGCCCGGGTAGGCGGAAAGAGAATACTTTGATCCTCTTACCCCAAGCCGAGGAAGTTGTCCAGCAAGTGCGGATCTGGGCAATTGTTCATTCAACTGGGCCGCGAATGTTCACGTCGAAAGATTGCTCGCTTCACTTGGAATGACAAGAACTAAATAATCGATATGTCTCCGAGGCAGTGATCTTGACCTGAACGAGCCAGTCGCCGGATCTGAGTTGCCCGTCTGCAGGTTGATCATTCGGGCAGGTTTTTCCTGCAGGAACCTTCGATCGAGCTTCCCGATCCCAGCGGATGCCCGTACCTGCATGCCTAAGAAGCGTGCAGGCCGGCGTGCAAACCATTATTGTTTTTGCTATAAAATCATTGACTCGATTATCTCGACAGTCGCTTTCCGCAAGTTGTCTCGGGTGAAATGCGCTGTTTCTCCACGATTGGATCACGGAGAAACCGCGTTTGTGCGTCGCGTCGTGCCTCGGTCATGCGGAATCGCGGCTGAGCCATTAGGGAACAAGAGCAAACGAACTTTAAAAGTAAAGGATCATCATCGTGGCAGATAAAACTTTAACCCTGGATCAATTTCGCACGTTGCGAAAAGACAACTGGTGGGTTGAGCCGTTAATTGTGGTCTTAGTTCTCGGCGGCTTCACGATTTACGCCACCTGGGCGGCTTTGCAGAACGCGCATTATTATTACGCACCCTACCTTTCGCCGTTCTACTCGCCGTGCATCGCCGAGAACTGCGCTCACGTAACTCTGCCCCTCGTAGGTTCCTGGTGGAATCTATCTCCGGCGTTTTTGATTCTCTGGGTGCCCGGCGGCTTTCGTGCCACCTGCTACTACTACCGCAAAGCCTATTACCGCTCTTTTTTCCTTTCGCCGCCGGCGTGCGCCGTCCGGGATGCCAGCAAGACTTACAGCGGCGAGACTCGTTTTCCGTTTTTGTTTCAAAACCTGCATCGTTACTTCTTCTATCTGTCATTGGTGATTCTGGTGTTTTTATGGTGGGATTCGTTGCTTGCCTTTAGATTTCCAGATGGCATCGGCATGGGCGTCGGGACGATTGTGCTCGGCGTGAACGCCGCGCTGTTGACCGTCTTTAGCCTCTCGTGCAATTCCTGCCGGCATGTTTGTGGTGGTTTTTTGAATTCGTTTCACAGCGCGCCGGGCAAATACAAGACTTGGAGCTTCATCACGAGGCTCAATGAAAAGCATATGGAGTACGCCTGGGTGAGCTTGATCTGGGTTGCGCTTACCGATGCTTATGTGCGCCTGCTCTCAATGGGCGTGATTACGGATTTGAGGTTGTTCTGATGGCTGAAGCAAAGTACGAAACTCACGAATACGATGTGGTCGTTATCGGTGCCGGCGGCGCCGGTCTGCGCGCCGCTGTCGAGGCGTCCGCCCAGGGCGCTAACACCGCGCTGGTCTGTAAATCGCTGCTCGGCAAAGCCCACACGGTCATGGCCGAAGGCGGCATCGCGGCGGCCATGGGTAATGTTTATCCCGAAGATAATTGGAAGGTACACTTTCGCGACACCATGCGCGGCGGCAAGCTGCTCAACAACTGGCGGATGGCGCAGATACACGCCCAAGAAGCGCCGGACCGCGTCCTCGAACTGGAAGAATGGGGCGCGTTGTTTGACCGCACGCAGGACGGCCTCATCCTGCAACGGGACTTCGGCGGTCATCGTTATGCCCGGCTTGCTCACGTCGGCGATCGCACCGGCTTGGAAATGATCCGCACGCTCCAACAGCATGCCGTTCACAAGGGCATCGACGTTTATATGGAGTGTAATCTCCAGCGGCTGCTGACCGACGGCGGCCGTATCAGCGGCGCCTTTGGCTACTGGCGCGAGAGCGGGAAATTTATTTTATTCAAATGCAAAGCCGTGGTGCTCGCCACCGGCGGCGGCGGCAAAGCCTGGAAAGTGACGTCGAATTCCTGGGAATATAGCGGCGATGGGGTCACTATGGCAGCAGATGTGGGCGCCGATCTCATGGATATGGAATTCATGCAGTTTCACCCCACGGGCATGGTCTGGCCGCCCAGCGTGCGCGGTATCCTGGTGACCGAAGGCGTGCGCGGCGACGGCGGGACTTTGAAGAACACCAAGGGCGAGCGTTTCATGTTCCGCTACATCCCGGAATTCTTTAAAGCGGAAACCGCCGAGACCGAACAGGAGGCCGATGCCTGGTATGAAGACAAGCGTAACCGGCGCACCCCGGATCTACTGCCGCGCGACGAGGTCGCTCGAGCGATCAACGCGGAAGTCAAAGCTGGGCGCGGCACGCCGCACGGGGGAGTCTTCCTCGATATCGCGTCCCGCCGGCCGGCGGATTACATCCAGCGCCGCCTGCCCTCGATGTATCATCAATTCAAGGAGCTCGCCGACGTCGATATCACCAAAGAGGCGATGGAAGTGGGACCGACCTGTCACTATGCGATGGGCGGCGTCAGAGTGGATGCCGACAGCACTGCGACGACGGTTCCCGGGTTGTTTGCCGCCGGCGAAGTCGCCGCGGGCCTCCACGGCGCCAATCGGTTAGGTGGCAACTCGCTCTCCGACTTGCTGGTGTTCGGCCGGCGCGCGGGTCTCTTTGCCGCCGAGTACGCGAAGAATTTACACGGTTCGGTCTCGATCAACAACGAGCAAGTCGACGCGTATGCGCGCGAGCTGCTCGCGCCGTTCGAAGCGCAAGGGAGTGAAAATCCATACAAAATCCACTCGGATTTGCAGGACTGCATGCAAGACTTGGTCGGAATCATCCGCACCGAGTCTGAGCTCAAACAGGCGCTGGAAATCATCCAGCAGCTAAAACAGCGATCCCGATCCGTCAAAGTCGAGGGTAACCGGCATTTCAACACCGGCTGGCATCTCGCCCTCGATTTGCACTCGCTCCTGACATTTGCCGAAGCCGCGACCCTGGCGGCGATCGAGCGCAGGGAAAGCCGCGGCGGCCACACCCGCGACGATCATCCTAATACCGATCCCAAGTTCGCCAAAGTGAATATCGTGGTGCGAAAGGCCGACGGCGCAATGACGCTCGCGCAGGAGCCGTTGCCTGAGATGCCCGATGATTTAAAAGCACTGCTCGAGGAGAAGAACTAATGGCTGATCAAGAAGTCCATATGCGCCTGTGGCGCGGCGACTCCACCGGCGGCGAGTTCAAAGATTATCGGATCGCCGTCGGCGAGGGCCAGGTAGTGCTCGACGTCATTCACGCGATTCAAGCGCAGCAGGCCAATGACTTGGCGGTTCGGTGGAATTGTAAGGCCGGCAAATGCGGCTCATGCAGCGCCGAGATCAACGGTAAACCGCGGCTGATGTGCATGACGCGAATGAATATTTTCGATCCGGGCGAAACGATCACGGTTGCGCCGATGAAGACATTCCCGATCATTCGTGATTTGGTGACCGACGTTTCATTTAATTTCAAAAAAGCCCGGGAGGTGCCGGCGTTCAAACCCAAGGCCAAAGATCCCGACGGCAAGCGCCGGATGTATCAGGAAGATATCGATCGGGTCCAGGAATTTCACAAATGCATTGAGTGTTTTCTCTGCCAGAACGTTTGCCACGTCATTCGCGATCACGAAGAAAACAAGCAGGCCTTTGCCGGACCGCGCTTGTTCGTGCGTCTGGCCGCGCTGGAAATGCATCCGCTCGATAGCAATGATCGGATGGAGTTAATCAAGCAAAAGGCCGGAATCGGATTCTGCAACATTACCAAATGTTGCACCGAGGTTTGCCCGGAGCATATTCACATTACCGACAACGCGATTATTCCGCTCAAGGAACGGATCGTCGATCGATACTACGATCCGATCGCCAAACTGCTCGGGCTCTTTTCGCAGAACAAGTAGAGGGGGTTTTCTCGCCAAGCCGCAGGGGCGCCTTCGGAGTTTCTATCATGGTCGAGGGTTTGCGCCGAAGTGGCGCAGAGGTCATCCCATGGAAGCTACGAGCGATCGCGCCGTCGCAAGTACATTTTTACCCAAAAATCGTAGAGTGAAGCGACGGTAAATTTCTCGGCGAGATTGCGCTTCAAAGCTGATTCGTACTCGATGCTGATATCCTGCCCGTCCATCGACACGCCCAGGAGACGACCTTGTTTCTGATCGACAAAGGCGCCGACCGCGCGCAGAATCTGCGACAGAGTATGAGCCTCGGGCTTCCCTCCGGCGCCTTGCCTGCGACTCCGGGCCTCCGTGTCCATTCGGGCAATGTCGTCGCGCGTGTAATAGACTTCTAACGCGCCTGACGACGGCTGCGGATCATGCTCCCGCTCCGTCTTTTTGCGCCGGAAGATCTGCCAGGTGACACGAAGCGAAACCCCCGGCGTTTGCGCCGGTGCTTCTTCCCGTTTTTGCGCGTGAACCGAAACACCGCTGTCCTCCACCTTCAGCGAGAAGGATTCGATCTGGAGCGGCTCCAACATTTGCCCGACCGGGCGAAGCAATTGGGAAAAATTTAGGCTCGACGACATGGTGAGCGACCTCTCGAGAGATCAACTAAGGCGCTACTTACGCCGTCAGCCGCGCCTCTCCATTGCGCGCCGCGCGCTTCATGTACATGCGTACCCAGAAGTCATAAAGTGTCGGTACGTTATACTCCTCGGCAGCCACCCGACCGCCTGGAAGCTCGTACTCAAGCGTCACAACCTGCTCATCCTTTAAAACGGAAACCATTCGACCGCCTTTCTGATCGAGAATGCTTCCGATTACACGCAAAACTTGCGAGACTGCATTCGTGTCTGGAGTTTGGTCGCCGGCGCGCCGCTTTTCGCGACCCTCGCGCTCGAAGCGTTCAACATCGTCTCTCGTAACATGCCACTCGAACACGCCGGCAGCCAAGCGTCGAGCGTCCGATTTGTCCAAATCAGCGCCGTGGCTCCAATGTAATTCCGCCAGAAAAGCTCGCTCTCTGGGAGTCAACTGGACACGATTGCGAGTCTTATCTCGGATGACAAAGCTGTCTTCGTCCGGCCTGACCGCAAAAGAGTCGATTCTCAGGCTCTCCAACATCTGGCCGACGGGACGGAGTATCGCCGCATAATTGAGATCATCAAACATAATTTCCTCAGACACCGTAGTGAATTGACTTAGCGATCGCTTGTGCGCCCCTGGCGCTGCAAGTACATCCTTACCCAAAGATCGTAAAGGTCTCTAACCGCAAAGGTTTCTTTCATCTTGCTTCCTAACGAAGTTTCGTATTCTACGGCCACCGAGTCGAGCGCACGCGTGACTTTCACGAGGTGGGCGCATTTTTGCTGAAGATAACCGCCGATACAGCGCAAAACTTGCGACAGGCTCGAAGCATCTGCCGGTTTCCCGAAGTCGCCCCTGCGCGACCGTCCCGCTTTTTCCAGCAGATCGATCTCGCGCAAAGAGTAGCGCAGTTCAATTTGTGTCAAACCGCCCAAATAGCTTTGCTCACGTGGATTGTACAGAGTCCGGCCTTGACTTGACCCCGGCACGGTGCCGCGAAGGATGAACTCTTCGCCGACAGGTTCCAATTCAAAGCTTCGGATATTCATCCCCTCCAAAGCTTGGCCGATCGCCCGTAACGGTTGGGTATAATCCGTCACCCCCGCCATCGCCGCCTCTTCGCCTTATCTATTGCTGTGGGTTACAGCAAGGGAAATGTACAAACACTTGGATTGTTGAAGATATAACCGTTTTTTACGCGTTATCCTGAGGATTGTCAAGAAAATTTCAAAGATCTACACATAGGGAGTGGTCATTTTTCTCAAATTAAACTGCTTTCGACGTTTGAATCTGCCGATAAGAAAACACCTAAAGCGCCGCGCGCTGGAAAACGCGCATGCTAAGGATGAGTCATTCAAACGCCTATGTCGGTTAAAAGCAGGTGAACGTGATGAACCGACGTGCCGATTATTCGCAGCAGCTAAATTCTACGGAAGTTGGTGCCAACGGGGTGAATGCCAGCAATATGTAAGTCGCCCGTTTTGCCGCTCGCCTGACCCTTCGACAATAGCGTGTCCAGGGCTTCATCCCCGTTCAGTCCTTCGAGTTTGATTTTAAGGCGTAAATTATTGGGGCTGTCAGAATTCATCAACGTCTGCTCGAGCGTAATTTTGCCGTCCTTGTAAAGCGTAAACAGCGCCTGGTCAAACGTCTGGCATCCCTCCTGATTGCCGTGTTCCATCGCCTCTTTAAGCGCTTCAATCTCTCCTTGTTTGATCAAATCTTTGATCCGCGGCGTGTCGATCATGATCTCAATCGCTGCCACGCGGCCTCCCTCGACCGACGGAATTAGCCGCTGCGAAACGATCGCGCGCAAATTTAGTGACAAATGCATGAGAATTTGAGCGTGGCGCTCCGCCGGAAAGAAATTCAATATGCGTTCAAAAGATTGGTTGGCGTTGGTCGAGTGTAGAGTTCCGAGACACAGGTGGCCGGTATCGGCGAAAGTAATAGCCGCCTCCATGGACTCCCGGTCGCGGATCTCGCCGATTAAAATAACGTCTGGGGCCTGACGAACCGCATGTTTGAGCGCATCCGAGAAGGAATGGGTATCAAATCCTAATTCACGTTGCGTCACGATGCATTTCTTGTGGCGATGCACGAATTCGATCGGATCCTCAACCGAGATAATATGGCCGGGGCCGGAAGAATTACGATGGTCAATCATGGCCGCCAACGTCGTGGACTTCCCAGAGCCCGTGGCTCCGACCACGAGAACCAAGCCGTTTTTTTTGACCACAACGTCCTTGAGCACAGGGGGGAGCTGCAGTTCGTCCAGCGATCTGACTTCGAATTTGATCTTACGTATAACCAGCGCGACGGAACCACGCTGGCGCAAGATGTTGACGCGGAACCGGCTGAGATCGGGTATGGAAAGAACCAGGACCAGGTCCATCTCCAGTTTCGAGCTAAACTCCTCCCACTGCCTTTCGTTCATCACCGTCTTGGCAAGCGCTTCCAGATCTGCCGGCTTGAATTTGAAGTCTCCTATCGGCTGTACGACGCCATCGATTCGGTACATCGGCGGACTAGCGACCGTGAGATATACATCGGACGCGTCTTTGTCGACCATGATCTGGAGCAGCTCCTTTATTTCCATAGTTCTTCCTCCGAGCAACTATTCAACTCAAACTACCGAGCTTTACTACATGCGGGTGAATACGCTGAATGGCTTTAGACGCGAATCGCAGCCACTCATTACTCTTGGAGCCGAAACAGACTGCTGCTTTCTGACACTTCCGCGGCGGATTCATCTCCGTCGTCTGGATTTGGCTGTACGTGCTTTCCGCTCGTCCCATCGTCTGCTGATAGGCCGGCCATTTTAATTTTCAATCGGAGGTTATTGGCGCTGTCTGCGTTAGCCAGCGCTTCCTCCAAGCTAATTTTCGCTTCGCGATACAAGACGAACAAAGCTTGATCAAAAGTTTGGCAGCTCTCGCGAATTCCCTGTTCCATCGCTTCCTTGAGCATCTCCATAGCGCCCTTTTTTATTAAATCTTTGATGCGTGGCGTGTCCAAAAGAACTTCCAAGGCGGCGATCCGCCCGCCTCCGATCGTGCGGACGAGTCGCTGGGAAACGATCGCTCGGAGATTCAAGGAAAGCTGGAGGCGTAATTGAGAATATCGTTCCGGAGGGAAGAAATTGAGTATCCGTTCAAAGGATTGGTTGGCATTGGTCGAATGAAGCGTGCCGAAACAGAGATGGCCGGTATCGGCGAAAGTGATCGCCGCCTCCATCGTTTCCGAATCGCGAATCTCGCCGATGAGAATGACATCCGGCGCCTGCCGCAGCGTATTCACCAGAGCGTCCTGAAAAGAATTCGTATCAAACCCCACCTCGCGCTGGGTCACAATGGATTTTTTGTGGTGATGAACAAACTCAATCGGATCTTCGATCGTAATAATATGGCCTTCGTCGTTGCTGTTCCGAACATCGATCATCGAAGCAAGGGTCGTGGATTTTCCAGCCCCCGTTCCGCCAACTACCAAGATAAGGCCTCGCTTCAACATTGCGAGATTTTTCAATATCGGCGGCAACCCCAAGGAATCGAACGGAGGGATTTCGACCTTGATTTTTCGAACGACCATCCCAATGGAGCCTCGTTGTCGCATTACATTCACGCGAAAGCGCACGCCGCTGGACAAAGACAGTGCCAGATTCATCTCTTTTTTACTTTGAAACTCAGTCCACTGCTCCTGGCTCAAGAATGACTTAGCCAGCGCTTCGAGATCCTGCGGTGTGAACGCTTGATCGCCGCCTTCCTGGACTCGGCCGTCAACCCGGTACATCGGCGGCCGGGCAGCCGTGAGATAAAGGTCCGACGAGTCTCTTTCCACCATCACCTCAAAATACTTTTGAATCTGCATCGCTTCTTACCTACCCGTTTATCTGCTGCACTTTATCGACCGGCGGAAGCCACATTAACGGCGCCAAACAGATTTGGATTTAAGCTCCTTGATTGAGCTTCATCCTTGGTCACTAGCCCACGGGAAACCAACTCGAGCAACGCCATATCCATTGTCTGCATTCCGTCTTTTTTACTCACCTGCATGGTTCCCGGTATCTGGTGGATTTTCCCTTCACGAATCAAGTTTCGGACCGCCATCGTACCGGTCATAATCTCCAGCGCGGGAACTCTGCCGCCGCCCTTTTTTTTCAAAAGAGTTTGCGTAATGACAGCCTCAATAGATTCGGCAAATTGAGCACGAATTTGCGCTTGCTGATTGGGTGGAAATACGTCGATGATCCGGTCGACGGTTTTAGGAGCGCTAGACGTATGCAAAGTCGCAAAAACAAGATGACCCGTTTCTGCGGCCGTCAGCGCGAGCTGGATAGTTTCCAGGTCGCGCAATTCGCCGACGAGGATGATGTCAGGGTCCTCTCGGAGTGCCGCCCTGAGCGCATTGGCGAATGAATGCGTATGGGGTCCCAACTCTCTTTGGTTAACGAGACATTTTTTTGACGGGTGGACGAACTCAATCGGGTCTTCGACCGTAAGTATATGCCCTTCAAAATCGCTATTAATATGATCGATCATCGCTGCTAGCGTCGTAGACTTTCCCGACCCCGTAGGCCCGGTTACCAAGACCAGTCCTTTCTCCCTGTCGCACAGCTGCTTGAGCAAAAAAGGCATTCCCAACTCGTCGAGGGTCATAACTTTTGTCGGTATGGTACGAAAGACAGCGGCTTCTCCTTTTCTTTGAATGAAGACGTTGACGCGGAACCGCGCGATCGCCCCCAGTTCAAAAGAAAAGTCACATTCGTGGTTTTCCTCGAATTTTTTCCGCTGCATATCATTCATAACGTCGTACACCAAATTGTGAACATCCTCTTTACTCAATAGTGGGTGATCTAATTTCTTCAGGTCGCCGTGCACACGCAACATGGGGGGCTCGCCGGCACTAAGATGGCAATCTGAGGCGTCATGCTCAATGCCAAAGGCCAAAAGTTGTGTAATATCCATATCCGTTCGCTCCTGTCTCGCTTTAACTTAAAATTCTAATACGTCGGTAAGAAAGCTGTAAAAGATATTTATTAGCGTTTGGAGTCGGCGATGATCGACAGCTTCCGAACGCAATAACGAGACCATTATATTTTGCATCGATCGGCAACGCCTAAAGCTCTGGCCGGATTTAGCAATGGCTCGTTAACTAGTTAATACTCTTGCGTTTCCCAAGCAAAGTCGTTACGTATACAGATGCTTTCTAAATCCATCTGACAACCCCATGTTGAACAATAAAGTAGCCTTGGTTACGGGCGGAGGGACAGGAATCGGCAAGGCGATCGCGATCGCTTTGGCCCGGCGCGGAACTCGAGTGGCGATTCTTTCCCGCAGCCGTTCGCACATCGATAGCACGGCGTCTGAATGCCAATCTCTCAATCTTGAAGTTCTGCCGGTACAGATGGATTCACGCAAAAAGAACGAGGTGGAACGCGCGGTCTTCCAAGTCGTGGCAAAGTGGAAATCGATTCATATCCTCGTGAACAACGCCGGCATTTCGGGGCTCAGCCTGATCGACGACATCGACGATTCCAAGTGGTACGATATCATCAACACGAACTTAAACGGGCTTTATCTC
>Ga0209640_10003748_pt1 | contig 13296 bp, 13 predicted proteins | sample RifCSP10_1_FD_184018 | JGI IMG/M metagenome (GOLD analysis project Ga0209640, IMG submission 184018) | Soil microbial communities from Rifle, Colorado - Rifle CSP2_sed 10_1 (SPAdes) (version 2) | ecosystem: Environmental > Terrestrial > Deep subsurface > Rock core/Sediment | place: Rifle...
CGTACCGGGGCCGGCCGAATTCGAGCCGGTCCCATTCCTTTGGAAAGAGGACGAGGATGCGTTTCAACGATTTCGCCTCATGAAAACGAGTATACGTTTGTCAGGTGCTGCCGGATGCAATACAGTGCCGGCGGCTTCGCTATTCCGCGGACGAAAAGAATCTCCTCGATGATCGATCTCTACACGTGGAGCACGCCGAACGGCCGCAAGGTGTCGGTGATGCTCGAAGAATGCGGGCTTGCCTACCGCACGCACCGGATCGACATCGGCAAAGGCGATCAATTCAAGAACGAGTTCGTCGCCATCAATCCGAACAGCAAGATCCCGGCGATCATCGACGAAGCAAGGCCCGACGGTGCGCCGCTGAAGCTCTTCGAGTCCGGGGCGATCCTGATCTATCTCGCCGAAAAATGCGGCAAGCTCGTGCCGGTGAGCGCGCGCGGCCGGTACGAGGCGCTGCAATGGCTGATGTTCCAGATGGGAGGCGTGGGGCCGATCTTCGGCCAGACGCACCATTTCCTGCGCGCAGCGAGGGAGCAGGTGCCTTACGCGATCGAGCGCTATACGCGGGAGACCCGCCGGCTCTACGGGGTGCTGGACCGGCGCCTCGGGGAAGCGCCATTTCTTGCCAGCGAATACTCGATCGCCGACATCGCGACCTTTCCCTGGGTCGCGCGCCATGAATGGCACAAGGTCGATCTCGCCGAATTTCCGAACGTCAAACGCTGGTTCGATGCGATCGGTGCACGGCCCGCGGTGGCGCGCGGAATGGCGGTGCCTGGGTGAGGTTCGAAGTCGCGCAGCGCGTCGTCGCCGGCGCCGAACGGATTGAAGTCCTTCACTGCCCGCAGTCCGACGATGCGGCTCGCACGCCGCTCGTTTTCGTGCATGGCGGCTATGTCGGCGCCTGGTCGTGGGCGGAGCACTTCCTGCCCTGGTTCGCGGCGCGCGGGTTTTCGGTCCATGCGCTTTCGCTGCGCGGCCACGGCGGCAGCAGCGGGCGTGAGCGGCTGCATTCGTTCGGGCTCGACCATTACGTCGAAGACGTGGCGCTCCTCGTGGACTCGCTTCCGCGCCCGCCGGTCCTGGTCGGCCATTCGATGGGCGCGCTCGTGGTGCAGAAATATCTCGAGCAGGCGAGCGCCGTCGCGGTCGCGCTCACGTGCCCGGTGCCGCCGTTCGGCCTTCTGCCTTCGGCCTTTTCGCTCGCGCTCTTCCGTCCCGGTCTGTGGAGCGAGATCAACGCGCTCGCTGCCGGCCACAGTGCCTCGCGCAAGGCGCTCGCCGAGGCGCTGTTCGCAGGTCCCCTGGAAGCCGAGCGCATGGAGCGCATCTACGGGCGCATGCAGGCCGAATCGCGCCGCGTGCTGATGGACATGGCGTGGTGGGGGCTCCCCGCATACTGGCGCCTGAATGCGCCCGAGACCCTGGTGCTCGCCGCAGCGCGCGACGTGCTGATCTCGCAGGCGCTCACCGAATCGACCGCCCGGCTGCTTGGTGCCGAATACCGTGTGCTCGACGGAATCGGCCATGCGCTGATGCTCGACGCGCGCTGGGAGCGCGCGGCCGAGGCGCTGCTCGGCTGGATCGAGGAGCGGGGGCTGTAGCTCAGGTTTTCTGCTGCACGACTGCCCGTCCGAACGTCCCCAGGTGCGTCCCTGAATCGAGCAGCAGCAACTCGCCGGTCATGGTCCGCGCTCCCTCGATGAGCCAGACGATGGCTTCGGCGACGTCTTCCGCGGTGCAGGCAGTGGCAAGCGGAGTCACGCTTTCGTAGTGCGCCTTCAGCTTTTCGTACGCTTCCTGCCCGACTCCGTCGACGAACCAGCGCGTCGTGATCATGCCCGGGCAGACGGCGTTCACCCGCACCTCCGGCGCAAGCGCCCGAGCCAGATGCAAAGTGAGGGAATTGATCGCGCCTTTCGAGGCGACGTACGGCACCGAGGAGCCGATTCCAAGCGCTCCCGCGATCGACGAGACGTTGACGATCGACCCGCGCGTGGTCTTCAGGTGCGGTGCCGCTGCGCGAATCATCTGGAACGTGCCGAGCAGGTTCACGGCGAAAATGCGCTGGAAAATCTCCGCGTCGAGCGCATCCCAGTTCGCCGAGCCGGCAAACGTGGTCATGCCTGCGTTATTGACGAGCGCATCGAGCCGGCCCCAGCGCTCGGCCGCCGCGCTTACGAGCGCGCGGCAATCGGCGTCCTCGGCCACGTCGGCGCGCACGCAGAGCGTGTCTGCGCCCGCCTCACGGCAGGTGCGCTCGGTCTCCTTCGCTTCGTGCTCGCTCTTCGAATAGTTGATCAGCACATCGTAGCCGCGCTTCGCAAGCATGAGCGCAGTGACGGCGCCGACCCCGGTCGCCGAGCCGGTGATGATGGCGGTCTTTCGAGCAGTCATCGGATCAAGCTCCAATTGGCGTCGCGAACGACGTAACGCCGGCTTGCTTCGCGCAGGTCGGTGCCTTCCGGCACCGGAATCCCGCTTGCCGCTGGTTCACCGGGTTTTTGCACGAACACCGGGAGGTCATTCCGCTCTTCGAGCACGCCGGTGACGCGCACCCTGCGACCGGCCCATTCGCGTGGCCATTCGGACAATCGATCGATCCACACTTCGAAACCGTCGCCGCGCAGCGCCGCTCCAAGCTTGCGCGCCTCGGCGATCCCTTCGAGCGTGACCGCCTGACCTCGCAATGCGGCGAGCGGCTCGGGCGGTTTCGATGGATTGGCGCAGCCGGAGATCGACGACACGATCAGCACCCCTGCAAGGAGATTGGCGATCTGCAAGGCCTGCTTGTATCAGCGCCGCGCATGGCGCGCAAGAAACGCGTTGATCTCCTCGATGCGAAGCTGCGGCTCGGTCGGACCGGGTTTCGAGCCGACCACGCGGTTCATCCATTCCATGTTCGTGCGCATGCGCTCGACCACCACCGGCCACTCGGCCGCGGTATGGCGTTGCGGGTCGGGCAGCACATGGCATTGATTGCACGCGAGCCGGAATGACTCGCCCGACGGCTTCCTCACTTCCGGGATCTTCGTCTCGTCGAGCGGCTTCTGCGCGTATTTCCTGAGGTAGGCGAGCAGCACACGCTGTTCCTCGTCATTCGGCGCTTCGACGCTCGCCATCATCTCGGCCATCACCTTGCCGAGGTTTCCCTTGCCGCGCATGCGCCCGACCATCCGATCGACGACCGAAGGCCAGCGCTTTGCTTCATGCATCGCCGGGTTCGGCAGGTTGTGGCACTGCACGCAATAGCGCACGACGAGCCGCGCGCCGCGTGAGCGTGGCTTTGAAAGCTGCCGCTTCTCGAACGTCGGCGGCAGGATCCGCTCGAGCATCGGCCCGTGCGGGCTCCCGGCCCAGCGCTTCCTTGCCGCGTCGATTTCATCCGCGTACGCCGGCAAGGCAAAGAACGCGAGCAGCGCAATGCGTCGAAACTTTCCCATGTCAGAGCGTGTGCGACCGATCGCCGCGCGCGAAGCCGCCAAGCGGGGTTTCGATGCCGCGGCCGAGCGCCAGCACCTTGAACAGCTCGCCCATCTCGGCCGGCGAAAGCAGCAGGTTCGCGACCGCAGCTTGTGGCGCATACCGGCGAACGTCGTTCGGATCTTCCTTCGCGAGCACTTCGGTGATGCCGCAATTGACCAGAAACTGCGCCTGGTTCGCGTAGCCGAGTACTTCGAGACCGGCTTCGACGCCGGCGCTCGCGAGCGCGCTGAAATCGACGTGCGCAGTGACGTCCTGCAGCCCAGGCAGATAGAACGGATCGCCGTGCGTGCGATGCCGGTAGTGGCACTTGAGCGTTCCCATCGAGCGCTGCGGGTGGTAGTACTCGCGCTGCGGAAATCCGTAGTCCACGACGAGCAGCACTCCCCGTTCGAGCGCCGCCGCGACGGTGCGTACCCACGCGCGCGCAGCGAGTGCGATCTCGCTTTCGTACCGTCCGGACGGAGGCAGCTCGACGCCGATCTTCTGCGCGGCCGGCAGCACCACGCCTTGCGCCGGCCGCTCGCTCCATGCGAGCTGGCCTTCGTTTGCGCAAACGCCGCGCTCGGCGATCCCGCTCCCGGTCCAGGCAACCGCGTGCGTGGGCATCGCGTCGAGCACTTCGTTCGCGAGCATCACGCCGCGAAAACGCTGCGGCAGTCGATCGAGCCATTGCACGCGCGAACCGAGGCGCTCGCGCTGCAGCTCGCGCAAGGACGCACTCGGCTCGAGAATCAGGTAGGGCTGGCCGGGACACGCTTCGAGGAGCGTTGCGGCGAGTGCCCCGCTGCCGGCGCCAAATTCGAGCAGGGCATCTCCTGGAGCGAGTAGTGGCTGCAACTGGCGCGCCAGCGTCTGCCCAAAGAGCGGGGACAGCTCCGGCGCGGTGACGAAATCGCCGCCGGCACCGAAGCGCGTGCTGCCTCCTGCGTAGTAGCCGAGGCCGGGCTCGTAGAGCGTCATCTCCATGTAGCGCGCGAACGACATCCAGTTGCGCTCGGCGCCGAGCTCGGCCGCGATCCGATCGAGGAGCGCGCGGCTCGCTGCGAGCGCGTCCGGATCGGGCCGTGGCAGATCGCTCGGATGCATGGCGGATTGCGCCCGCAATTTACCCTAGAATTTCGGCTGCACGATGGATGAAACTCTGCAGGGGAAAGTGGCGCTCGTCACCGGAGCGGCGCGGCGCATCGGCGCCGCGATCGCGCGCCGCCTGCATGCGGCCGGCGCAAGCGTCATCGTGCATTACCGCGGCGCCGAGGCAGATGCGCAGCGCCTCGAAGCGGAGCTGAACGCCGCCCGGCCGGGCAGTGCGTTGCGCATGAAAGCCGATCTGCTCGCGCCGATCGCGCCCAAAGCACTGGTTGGCGCGGCGCTCGAGCGCTGGCAGCGCCTGGATGTGCTGGTCAACAACGCATCGGCGTTCTATCCGACGCCGATCGGCAGGATCGAGCCGGGCCACTGGGAGGAGCTGATCGGCTCCAATCTGCGCGCGCCGCTCTTTCTTTCGCAGGAGGCGGCACCGCATCTGGCCGCAGTGAACGGCTCGATCGTGAATATCGCAGACATCCATGCGCGGCGCCCGCTCAAGGGCTATCTCGTCTACAGCGTCGCGAAATCCGGCCTGGTGGCGCTGACTTCTGCGCTTGCGCTCGAGCTTGCGCCCGCGGTGCGGGTGAATGCAATCGCGCCGGGTGCGATCGCCTGGCCGGAAGACGGGCAGTTCGAGCGCGAGGAGCGCGAGCGCATTCTCGCGAGCACGCCGCTCGGGCGGTTGGGCGGCCCGGAAGACATCGCGCAGGCCGTGCAGTTTCTCGCCTGTGCGCACTTCGTGACCGGACATGTGCTCGCTGTCGACGGCGGGCGGTCGGTGTACGTATGAGCGCGGATCCGCGCAGGAACGCTTACGAGCAGGCAAAGCTCGCGAAACGCCTGCGCCGGCAGGTGGGGCAGGCGATCGGCGACTTCCGGATGATCGAGGAAGGCGATCGCGTGATGGTGTGCGTCTCGGGCGGCAAGGACAGCTACGGCCTGCTCGATGTGCTGATCGCGCTGCAGAAGAAGTCACCCGCGCGTTTCGAGCTGGTCGCGGTCAACCTCGACCAGAAGCAGCCCGGGTTCCCGGCGCACGTGCTGCCGGCGTATCTCGCTTCGCGCGGCGTTTCCTTTCGCATGGTCGAGCAGGACACGTATTCGGTCGTCAAGCGCTTGATTCCCGAAGGCCGCACGATGTGCTCGCTCTGTTCGCGCCTGCGCCGCGGCGTGCTCTACCGGGTCGCTTCCGAGCTGGGCGCGACCAAGATCGCGCTCGGGCACCATCGCGACGACATCCTCGCCACGTTCTTCCTGAATCTCTTCCACGGCGGCAAGCTGAAGGCGATGCCGCCGAAACTCGTGTCAGACGACGGCCGACACGTTGTCATTCGACCGCTCGCCTATGCGAAGGAAGACGACCTCGCGGAGTACGCGCAGGCGAAAGGTTTTCCGATCATTCCCTGCAACCTGTGCGGCTCCCAGGAGAACCTGCAGCGCAAAGTCGTGCGCGAGATGTTGCGCGAATGGGAGCGACGTCATCCGGGGAGGGTCGAGTCGATCCTGCGCGCGCTTACCGATGTGCGCGCTTCGCACCTGCTCGACCGGACCTTGTTCGACTTTGCTGCGTTGCGGCCTGTTGCAGCAGCACCGGAGGATGGCGACCGGGCGTTTGATCCCGAAGAACTAGGCACCCCCCGGTTTTCCGAAGAAGAGACGGAGATACGCTAATGCCGGCGCGGCGCCGCTCTCGAGTCATGGACATTCTCTATTACGTCGCAGTGACGATGATCGTGGTCGTGTTCGGCCGCGGGGTCGTTGCGCAGGACTGGCGCACTGCGAGCCACGAGCCCGCAGGCCTTGCGCCGGATGCGGCGTCGACGCGCGAGGCGATCGTCCAGGTGTATGCGGCACGCACCTGGGGTTGGCGCGGCAGCTTCGGCGTGCACACGTGGGTCGCCGTGAAACCGGCGGGTGCCGCCGCCTACAAAGTCTATGAAGTGATCGGCTGGAAACTGCGCTGGAGCGGCAGCGCGCTGTCGGTGAGCGAACGCGCTCCGGATGCGCACTGGTACGGCAATGTGCCCGAATTGCTCGCGCAAAAGCGCGGCGCAGAAGCCGAGTCGCTGATTCCACGGATCGAGCAGGCGGCGGGAAGCTACCCGTACGCGAAGGAGTACTCGATCTGGCCCGGCCCCAACTCCAACACGTTCGTCGCGTGGATTTCGCGCGCGGTCCCGGAGTTGAGGCTCGACCTGCCGCCGACCGCGATCGGCAAGGATTTTCTCGGCGACCGGATCCTCGGGCCGGCGCCGAGCGGCGCAGGCTTCCAGGTCTCGCTCGGGGGATTGCTGGCGCTCACCGCGAGCGGCGTCGAGGGGCTGGAGCTGAGCGTGCTCGGGCTCACGTTCGGCGTCGATCCTTTCTCGCCGGCGCTGAAGCTGCCGTTGATCGGGCGCATCGGCGCCGCGCGCTTCTAGCTCGTCTTCGTATAGCTCGCTTCCAGGCGCACGTTGACGAGCGCCTGGCGCTTTTCGTCGGTCACGGCTCGCAGCGCGCGCTCGAGCGCAGCCGGGAGTTCCTTCGAATCCGAGACGCACTCGCCGTGGCCGCCGCTCGCTTCGATCACCTTCTCGAAATGGGGCGAGGGCTCGAGCACGGCGAACGGGGGCACGGCCGCCCGTGCGGCGGCGCCGTCGGGATACATCGCCAGCGTCGAGCGATGCACAGCCGCCCAGCGGGCGTTATTGAAGACGACGAAGAGCACCGGCAGGCCCATCGCCTGCGAAACGAAATGCGCCGGGGTCGGGTTGCCGAACATGTAGGCGCCGTCGCCCACCGCGCAGACCACGGTCTTCTCCGGCGAGGCGAGCTTTGCGCCGAGCGCAGCACCGAGGCCCCAGCCCAGCCCGCCAGCCGGAGCGCTGGCGAAGTACCGGCACGGCTCGCGAACCTCGATCTCTTCCAGCACCAGCGGGTACTCGTTGACGAGGATTGTGTCTTCGTCCTGGATCGCGTCGAGGCACGCCGAAGCGTACTTGGCAGTGAGGGCCGAAGCGGCTGCGCGGCCGCTGCGCGAACGCTGTCGCGCCGCTTGATTGCGCGTTGCGACCTTCTCCCGCCGCGCTTTCAGCGCCGATTCGCGCGGCGCATGGGCGAGCGCGCGCCTGAGCAAGCGCTCGAGCGTCGGGGCGACAAGGCCGGTGAGTGCGAGATCGGTGCGGAAACTGCGCATCGGGTATCGGGCGAAGAGCGGATCGGGTCCGATGTGCACGACCTTCGCGTCAGCTTTCGCGTTCGCCTGCGAGATGAGCCATGGCACGTCGCAGTCGACGACCAGCACCAGGTCGGCTTCGGCCAGGAGCGCGTGCGGGTCCCACCCTGCGTGCATCGGGTGCTCGGTCGAAAGCGCGAAATAGCGCGGGCGGTAATGCACGACCGGGATTGCCAGCGCTTCGGCGAGCGCCGTGACGGCGTTTGCCGCCTCGGTCGTGCGCCCGCCATTCGCGGTGATCAGGAGAGGGTTTTGCGAGTTTGCCAGCAGCTTCGCGACCTTTTCCAGCGCCTCTTCATCCACGTTTGGTGGCGTGGCAGTCATCGAAAGTGTGTGCTCACATAAACCTGCCGTGGCCGCCGCCAGCACCTCCCTTGGCAACGTCAGATACACCGGTCCTTGCGGCTCGCTCGACGCGATCGCGAGCGCGCGATCGAGCGCCGGCGCGATCTGCTCGGGGTGCTTCAGTTCGTAATCCCACTTTACGAACTCGCGCAGCATCGCACCCTGGTCGAAGTGCTCCTGCGCCCAGTGGATGTAGTTATTGCGGGCGCCAAATACCGCCCCGGATTCCGTGAGCGGCGTGCGTCCGGCCATCAGCAGAAAAGGAATCTGCATGCGGGCCGCATTGATGAGCCCGTTGATCGTATTCGCCGTGCCCACTCCGACGTGGACCATCATCGCCTGCGCACGGCCGGTCACCATCGTGAACCCGTGCGCCATCGCCACCCCGAGATTCTCGTGCGGCACGAGAACCGGTCGAGGCATCGGCGTGCCCTCCCGCAGTCCCCTGGCGAATGCCTCGGCGACTGGCGCGAAATCCGTGCCGCCATTGGCAAACAGGTATTCCACACCGCGCGCGGCGAGCCTGCGAAGCAGGAGATCGGCAGCGCTGAACGAGCCTTCTGGATCGGTCGGATTCATAATGTTGTCAAAGTAATATTGACATGATAAGTTTACGATCGATGAACTGCATTGAGCGACTGGTCGAGCAATTTGGCACCCAGGCGGACGTTGCGCGTGCCTTCCAGGTCGATCGTGCGGTCGTGAACAACTGGGTCAAGGCCGGCTACGTGCCCGTGCGCTGGGCCGCCGAAGTCGAGCGCGTTTCCGCCGGCAGCATCAGCGCGCTCGACATTCTCGAGGAAGCAAGCGCCAAGAAACCGGTGCGCGTCAAATCCCGGCCCGATGATGCGCCTTTCGGCTTTATGCCAGGAGAAAATCCGATGACCAGCTACGCGCCCGCAAAGCGTATCCACTCGTTCCATCCGCCGCAGCGCACGTTGATGGGCCCCGGGCCGACCGAGATCCATCCGCGCGTGCTGAACACGATGAGCCAGCCGGCGATCGGCTACCTGGACCCGGTGTTCGTCGAAATGATGGAAGAACTCAAGAGCCTGCTGCGCTACGTCTACCAGACGAAAAACCCGCTCACGTTTCCGCTGTCCGGCCCGGGCTCGGTGGGAATGGAGTACTGCTTCGTCAATCTGGTGAAACCGGGCGACAAGGTGATCGTCGGCGTGAATGGCGTCTTCGGCGGGCGCATGGTCGAGAACGTCGAGCGCATGGGCGGCGTGCCGATCGTCATCGCCGACGATTGGGGAAAGCCGGTCGATCCGCAGAAGGTCGAGGACGCGTTCCGCAAGCACCGCAACGCGCGCATCCTCGCGTTCGTGCATGCCGAGACGTCGACCGGTTGCCAGTCCGACGCGAAGCTTCTGACGCAGATCGCGCACAGGCACGATGCGTTCGTCCTCGTCGACGCGGTGACTTCGCTCGCCGGTACCCCGGTCAAGGTCGATGAGTGGGAAATCGACGCGATCTACTCGGCGAGCCAGAAGTGCCTGTCGTGCACGCCGGGCCTGTCGCCGGTGTCGTTCTCCGAGCGGGTGGTCGAGTACGTCAAGGCGCGCAAGGACAAGATCCATAGCTGGTTCATGGACATGAACCTGCTGCTGGGCTACTGGGGCGCGAGCACCCGGACCTATCACCACACGGCGCCGACGAATTCGCTCTTCGCGTTGCACGAAGCGCTGCTGCTCATCCGCGAAGAAGGGCTGGAGAACTGCTGGGCGCGCCATCAGCGCCACCATCTCGCGCTCAAGGCGGGCCTCGAAGGGATCGGCCTGCGCTTCCTGGTCGAGGAAAAGTACCAGCTGCCGCAGATGAACGCGGTGTTCTGCCCGGAAGGCGTCGATGAAGCTGCGGTGCGCAGGCGCCTGCTCGATGACTTCGGGCTGGAAATCGGCGCGGCGCTCGGGCCGCTCAAGGGCCGGATGTGGCGTTTCGGCCTGATGGGCTATTCGTGCCGCGCCGACAACGTGATGCTGTGCCTGACCGCGCTTTCGTCGGTGCTCTCGGACATGGGCCTTGCCGTGCACGTGGGAGACGCCGAAGCCGCGGCTCACGGCGCCTATGCCCAGATGCACGTGCGGGACGCGCAGCGCAAGAAACGCGCCGCCTGACTCAGAAGGGCGTGAGCCGGCTCTCGAACGCGTCGTCGGCGCCGAGCACGTACGTGCCGAACTCATCGAGCACGTCGTGGGTGAAATCGCTCAGCCCAAGCCTCGCCTTGTACTGGCCGTAGCGCCGCACGTTTTCCAGCTCGACCGTGAACGTGAACTCGTCGTAGTCGGCGCGCACCGTCACATTGCAGGGAAACGGGCCGGTCACGGTGAAACTCGCATGCGAGCCGCCGCTCAGGTCGCCCATGCGGCCCGAGTACTTGTACTTGATGCCCAGCCCTTCGAGCCGCTCGCGAAAGCGCTCGATTTCGGGCCCCTGGAGGTCGATCGGCACCGGTTGCGGCGAGGTGACCTTGAAGCGGAACGTCACATGGTCGAACCGTGGCTTGCCATCGACCTCCGCCGTCCGGTAGTCGGTGAAGCCGTCCGAGAGGATCGCGTTCGCGGCTTCGGCCAGGTACATCAGCGCGTACGGGCGCTCCGATTCCGGGTGCGCCGTGTTCAGCTCGCGCGCGAATTCCGACAGGTAATGGAACGTCGCACGCAGCCGCTCGTCCATGCGCTGCACGGCATCGGCCCGATCCGTCTTCACCTTGTCGGTGACCGCGCGCTGGGTCGAGCGCTTTCTCAGCAGCTCGATCGCCGCACTGCCCCGTAGCGCCGTCTCGCCGCCCTTGGCGAGCATCTCCCGCTGCCGGTCGAATTCGTCGCGCGCCTTCGCCTGCTCTGCCGCCCAGCGATCGAGTTCCGCCTGCTTGGCGCGCCGCGCCTCGTCTTCGGCCCGGACCCGCTCGCGCTCGGTCTGCTCGAACGTCTTTGCGAATTGATCCAGGTCGGCGAGCAGCTGGTCGTGCGAACGCTCGTTGGCCGGGGCGCGCGGCGGCACCTGGATCGTCGTCGTGCGGCTGAGGACCGTCGGATCGGGCCGCCATGGCGCGCGGCCTGCCGGAATCGTCTCTTCGGAAGCGACCGCGCCGGCGGCGAGCGTCTCGAGCACCTTGCGCAGGTCCTTCGCCATTTCGCTCACGCGCTGGTAGCGGTCGCCCGGCTTCTTCGCCAGCGCGCGGTTCAGGATCACGTCGAACACCCGCGGCACTGCGCGATCGACTTCCGAGGCCGGCACATGCGGCTCGCCCGCGATCCGGTGCAGCAACGGATAGATATTGGTATCGCCCGGCTGCTCGAACGGCGTGCGGCGCGTGAGCATTTCGTAGAACACGACGCCGAGGGAGAAAATGTCCGAGCGCGGATCGATCGGCAGCCCCAGCACCTGCTCCGGCGACATGTATTTCGGCGAGCCGAGCGCCTGGCCGGCATGCGTGACCGAAGACGACGGGATGTAGGCGACGCCGAAATCGGTGAGCTTGGCGCGCCCCGCCGGCGTCACCATGATGTTGGCGGGCTTGACGTCGCGATGCACGATCGAAAAGTAATGTGCATGATCGAGGCCGTCGGCGACCTGCGCGGCGATGTCGGCGCATTTCTGTACCGGCATCTTCTCGGGATCGCGCAGCATGTCCTGCAGCGTGCGGCCTTCGAGCAGCTCCATCGCGATGTACGCGACGCCGTCCTGCTCGCCGACGTCGTAGATCTGCACGATGTTGACGTGGTTCAGCCGGCCCGCCGACTTCGCTTCGCGCAGGAACCGCACGCGGACTTCGCTTGCGATGTCGTCCGGGAGATTCGGATTGAGCGCTTTTACGGCCACCTCGCGCTCGATCAGCGGGTCGAGCGCGCGGTGCACGGTGCCGATCGCGCCGCGGCCGAGTTCGCCGAGCACGCGGTAGCGACCGAACATCATGACGGGCTCATAGGCGGTACGTTGAATCGGAATCCCCGGTTTGCGCCCTGCGCCGGCAAGCGGAATCTCGCATTGCCTGCCTGTCCGCCTTATACGAGGCGCCCGGCATGAAGTCAAATCCTTGCGTCGAGCACTTCCTTCAGCGCGTGGAACAGGTCGATCGACGCATCGATCTCGTCCTTGTGGATGGAGACGCTCTCGACATTGATCCCGAGCGGAATGCCGGCGGTGTACTCGGGCTCGAGGATCCGCCGCAGGTTGCCGCGGCATACTTCGATCGACTTGGCGAGCGGACGCGCTGCTCCCAGGATCGCGCGTGCCGTCTCGTTCGGAATGCGCACGCCGAGCCAGCGCAGGAAGTCGAACGTGCGCTCGCGCCCCGCGGGCGAAAACGTCAGCACCACGCGCCGCGGCTCTACGCCGGCGCCGCGGCAATCGCGCAGGTAATCGCGCAGCAGCCGTTCGGTCGCGCCGGCGTGGTAGACGGTCTGCGAAATGAAATACCCGCATCCTTGCAGGCCTTTGGCGAGCATGCGCGCGGACTCGCTGCGCTCGGAGGTGTGGCGTTCGGCGATGGCGACGCCGCCGACGGTGAAGCCGGCCTGGTGGCCGGCGGCGAGGCGAATCGCGCGCGACAACGCGAGCGGGTAGCGCGCGGCGGAAGCCGGACGGCCGACAATCGACAGGAATTCGACGCCGTAGGCGCTTGCGGTTTCGGCAAGCCAGCGGTTCCAGCCCTCCTCGTCGAGCGTACCGACGCACTTGTAGTTGATCGCGGGCTTTGCGGTGAGGCCGCAGAGCGTGCGCGAATACTCGCGCGGATCGATCGTGCCGCTGAACGCGAACGGCCGTGGCAGGTGGGTGCGGCCGGATTCGTCCTGGATGTCGTAGACGATCAGCGCGTCGAGCGGCAGCGGCTGCAGCCGTTCGGCCAGGCGCTCCGCAGCGGATCGGACCGCTTCTTCGGCCGAGCCCGCGCGCGGCGGCGTCGTGCCGTACAGCAGGATCGGCTCGCGCGGATCGAGGAGCTTCGCCTTCAGCACCGGCCTAGTAGCGGTAATGGTCGGACTTGTACGGCCCGTCCTTCGGGACGCCGATGTAGCGCGCCTGCTCCTCGGTGAGCTCGGTCAGCATCGCCCCGAGCTTCGCAAGCTGCAGCCGCGCCACCTTCTCGTCGAGCGCCTTGGGCAGAATGTAGACGCCGACCGGATACTTGGAGCGGTTCGTGTACAGCTCGATCT
>Ga0209640_10003749_pt1 | contig 13296 bp, 12 predicted proteins | sample RifCSP10_1_FD_184018 | JGI IMG/M metagenome (GOLD analysis project Ga0209640, IMG submission 184018) | Soil microbial communities from Rifle, Colorado - Rifle CSP2_sed 10_1 (SPAdes) (version 2) | ecosystem: Environmental > Terrestrial > Deep subsurface > Rock core/Sediment | place: Rifle...
AGCAGAGGAACGGGCAAGAAAAGATCAAATCCTGCTGGATGTCTATACCAAAATTGAGGACATAGAAAAAGTCCGTAACGATAATATCAGGGCGATACAAGCACGGATAACACTCGCCAAATCGCGCATCGAAAAGGCCCAGGCTGATCTGGATAAACGCATTGAGGCGGCAGCTGAAGCTGAACGTGGCGGCAAGGCCCCGAATGAAGCTTTATTGAAAGATATAGAAGACCTGCGCCAGCGTGTCAAAAACAACGAAAGCTTCATCACGGAAAGAGAGCTGGAAATAGAAAATACCCGTGCCTCTTTCACCGCGGATATCGAGCGGTTCAAGGAACTGAAAAAGATGTAATTCTGCATGGAGTGCCAGATTGTCAGAAACTCCTGACTACGCTGGTTATTTGAATGCACCCGCCTGCAAGGCAGGCCATTGTTCTTCCCAGTGGACGGTGGGTCGCCGCAAAAAATTACTCCGCACGTACTGCACCATCCTGCCCTCGATATAAGACATGAATTGATTGGCTGTGGCGTCTATCCCTGCCACCGCTCGCGGTCCATTGCTCAGATTAGCCTCCCGCAGCACCTGTCTGAATTGCGTCTCGATGCGTTCGAAGAACTGGCCGACGCGTATACGCAGACGCTCGTTTTCACCGACCAATGCGTCGCCCAGTAAGATGCGGGTGATGCCTGGATTGCGTTCGGAAAATCCCAGTAATAGATGGATTATGCGTCCGCACCGATCCACTGCATCCTTCTCCTGATCCAGAATCTTGTTGATCAGACCAAATACCGAATCATCCGCGAATTCAATCAGCGACTCGAACATCTTGGCCTTACTGGAGAAATGCCGGTACAAGGCCGCTTCCGACACGCCCACGGCCCTGGCCAAAGCGGCCGTTGTAATACGTGAGCCCGGATTCGATTCAAGTTGCTGGGCCAGGACTTCCAGGATTTGCTGCCGGCGATCCGGTCTTTTCTTGGCGCTCATATCAGGCGTTTTTCCCATGAATCAAAGTGCCGACACCCATATCCGTGAATATTTCCAGCAACACGGCATGCTGGAGACGGCCATCAATGATATGACAGGTTTTAACACCGCCAGTGACGGCGTCGAGGGCCGAATTAATCTTGGGCAACATCCCGCCGTGAATGGTGCCGTCCTGGATCAGACGGTTTACCTTGCCTGCGGCCAGTCCGGTAAGGATATTGCCTTTGGCATCCAGTACTCCGGTTGTATTGGTTAATATGATCAGTTTTTCCGCTTGCAGCACCTGCGCCAGCTTGCCGGCCACCAAATCAGCGTTGATATTATAGGACAGCCCGTCATCACCAACGCCGATCGGGGCTATGACCGGGATGAAGTTGCCGCTGATCAACATATCAACCACGGCGGTATTTATACTGGCCACCTCTCCGACATGGCCGATATCGATGATCTCGGATGCTTCCTGGTCCAGTTCGTTCGCGGTAAAACTGAGCTTTCGCGCCCTGATCATCTCACCGTCCTTGCCGCTCAGACCCACGGCACTGCCACCGTGATGGTTGATTAAGTTGACGATTTCCTTGTTAACCAGCCCCCCCAGTACCATTTCAACGACATCCATGGTTTCACTGTCCGTGACGCGCATGCCCTTCACAAAGCGTGATTCTTTGCCGATGCGGGCCAGCAATTCACTGATCTTCGGGCCGCCGCCGTGGACGACGACCGGATTAATACCGACCAGTTTCATTAGCACGATGTCACGGGCGAAGCTGTCTTTTAATTGTTGGTCGACCATGGCGTTGCCGCCATATTTGATCACAATAGTCTTGCCACTGAAACGCTTGATATAAGGCAGGGCTTCAATCAAGACTTTGGCGATGATGTCCGCATCAAAGCCTGGCTGGGTTGATTTTGCTTGTGGCATGGCTGATCTGGTTCGCAGGTAATCAGTTTAGGATCGTTAACTTCATTTTACCCCTGAAAAAATAATATTTACAGCACTAGTATGCACTTACTCCAAGCCTGGATTAGATTAACTGTGGATGTAATTCGGGGTATTGCAGGGGGGTCTGGATAACCTCTTAATCACAAGGGTTCGTCAGCCGTGGTAAACCGTAAAGTCGTTAAAATGGCAGCTTTAAATCGGGATTAACCGATAATAACAAGTCGTGAAATTGTGATTTAATCCTGGACAATGCTTCCTGGGTATCGGCCTCGAAGCGTAATATCAGACAGGGTGTTGTATTGGATGGACGAACCAGGCCCCAGCCGTCGTGGAATTCGACCCGGAAGCCGTCAACAGCAAACACTTCAGCATCAGCAAAGGCAATCCGATCCCGTAATTCACCCATAAAGCTCTGGTGAGCGGATTCCGGCAAATCAACCCGAAGTTCAGGGGTTGCCACGGCATTCGGTACCTTCGCGAAGGTTGTGGCCGGTTTACCCTTGGTTCGCATTAAAACTTCCAGCAACCGGGCGCCGGTATAGAGCGCATCATCGAAACCGTACCACCGCTCTTTAAAAAAGATATGGCCACTCATCTCGCCAGCTAAGGGAGCATTGACTTCCTTCATCTTGTTCTTGATCAGGGAGTGACCGGTTTTCCACATCAGGGGCTGCCCACCTCCCGCTGTTATGACGGCCTTGAGATGCCGGCTGCATTTGACATCATAAATGATCGGGGCGCCGGGATTACGGCTCAGGACGTCCTGAGCAAGTATCATCAACTGGCGGTCCGGCCAGATGATATTTCCATCACCATCAACCACGCCCAGACGATCCCCATCACCATCAAAGGCAAAGCCCAAATCCGCCTGTTCTGTTTTAACCTTGTCGATCAAGGTCTGCAGGTTTTCCGGTTGGCTGGGATCAGGATGATGATTCGGAAATTTGCCATCCACTTCGCAAAACAGTTCTATGACATCATGACCAAGCGCCCGGTACAGCTGTGGCGCCAGGATCCCAGCAACACCGTTGCCGCAATCCACTACCAGTTTGTAAGCGCCGCCCAGTGCAACCGGGATATCTTCCGTGATCCGGCGTATGTAATCGGTGGTGATTTCCCGCGTATCCAGACTGCCCTGACCGGATTCCAGATTGTCCTCCATGATCCGGTGGTAAATACCCTGGATCGAATCCTGGGACAGGGTTTCTCCCGCCAGCACTATCTTCAGCCCGTTGTAATCTGGTCCGTTATGACTGCCTGTTAACATCACCCCGCTGCGGGTATCGAGTGTATGCGTGGCAAAATAGAGTACCGGTGTCGGCACCAGACCGATATCAATAACATCACGTCCGGCGGCACGCAGGCCTGCGATTAAGGCCGCTGCCAGTTCCGGACTGGAAAGCCTGCCATCCCTGCCGACCGCAATCTTTTTTTCCTTCCGGGCAGCGGCCTCACTGCCGATCGCCTGACCGATTTTTTGGACACTTTCAGGTGTCAGGTCTTTGCCGACGACTCCCCGGATATCATAAGTACGGAAGATAGTGGGTGAAATTTCAGGTTTTACCGGCTGGGATTGCGCGGCCGGTGATTTTGCCGGCTTGCCGGTTTTCGGTTCTGTTATGGTCTCGCCGGTGCTTGTGTCGCCTCCCCCCGTCAGATCGAAAAAATCCCCACCTGCCGCCACCTTCATTTCCTTAGCACTGGCGACCATGGTGATATCATTCCCGGACATGCCCTGGGATATAGGACGGATGTTGCCTTCCCAGAAATTCATGGAAGCCAGATTCGGGATCAGTTTTTCCATACCAGGGTGTGCTCCCTCCAGAATGGCCCGTAAGGCACCGGTATAAACTACGCCTTCACCGGTCATGGTCCCGTCATCGGCGGGGGCAACGGCGGTCCGGGTCCGGCCCCGGCGCAAGTAAATCACGCCGGCAGCGACTGCCAGCAGCAGGATTAGAGCGATTACGATGGCTGTCGTGATTGCGCTACCGCCTTCGTTCTCAATAATCGAGGCAGCCCCGCCATCGACCCAGTAAGCCAGGCTCCAGCCGGTCCCCGCAATGCTGGCCTGCAGGGGCTCCCCCTGCCTGTACTCAGGTTTGCCCTTAGTTGCCAGTACTTGTAAATGTTCCCCGATCGTCTGCTGCAATTCCAGATAAGCGGATGGTACTGCGAGCGTGGCTATGGCACGATCGAAGTGATCTGCGCCCAGACTCAGATGGATCAGTCCGATTAAGGCCCCGGTCCCATCGTTGACGCGCTCAATAAAGACAATGTGGGCATTATCGGAACCAAGCATCAATGCCTCGGGATTAATAGTCTCAGTGGTTACCTCTGCCCGTCGCAATAGCTCCAAAGAAGTAAATCCCAAGGGTGGATGGGTGGTATTATCCACTTCATATTGCCCAGGGATCAGGAGCCGTAACTTCAGGGTGGACGCAAATTGGTCCGTACGGCGCGTTGCTTCCTGGCCCAGGTTGATGGCATCGCCAGCGGTAAATAGTTGTATCAGTTCCGCGTCCCTGGCCAATTCGGTGAGTTGATTCCGGATCGATACAAAGTATGTTGAGATGATGGCTGCCTGGTCGCTGGCGATGCTTCTTTCCGGCTGCGTTGTTCCTTCCGCACTATATCCGCCATTGGCCAGGATGGTGATACAAAAAGCGATGATGGCGAAACTGTTCCTTTTATTGATGGCAGGGTTGCCGTTCACGGAATGTTGTTCCGGATCTAAACTCACTGATCACTCCGCCTTAATGGGATTGCGGTGGATGTTTCTCATTATATCTTCGTGCCACGATATCAATTAATTGCCGGGCAAGTTTATCCTTGGAATTCAACTCAAGACTGATGTTGCCGCCATCCCACATGACTTCCAGCGCATTCTCGTCACTTTCAAACCCCAGACCGTCTCCGACCTGGTTGGCTGCTATCATATCCAGACCCTTGCTGCGGAGTTTCACCAGGGCGTTTTCCTTAATCGCACTGGTTTCAGCGGCAAAACCCACTGTATAAGGCGGTTGCGGCAATTGCGCCACTTCTGCGAGGATGTCCGGGTTTTTGCGCAGGGCCAATACCAGATCAGCGGTGGTTTTTTTAATCTTTTCGCCGGCAATCTCGGCGCAACGGTAATCGGCGACTGCAGCGGTGGCTATGAAAATATCCTGCTTGGCCGCCTGGGCCAATACTGCCTTGCACATTTGTTCGGCGGTCTTTACCGGTACGTATTTCACACGTTCCGGGGCAGGTAACGCCGTGGGGCCGGATACCAGAGTCACTTCGGCGCCGGCCTCCTGCGCCGCCCTGGCGATTGCATACCCCATACGTCCGGAACTGCGATTACTGATAAAGCGCACCGGGTCGATTGCCTCTTGCGTCGGTCCAGCGGTAACCATGACGTGTTTGCCATCCAGAGCCCGCGTGGTGAAGACGGCATTCACCGCAGCGGCCAGTTCCATTGGTTCGAGCATGCGGCCCGGTCCGATTTCTCCACAGGCCTGCATCCCGGATGCCGGACCCGCCAGGAAGATGCCTCTTGCGGACAGGGTTTGAATATTAGTCTGGGTGGCCGGATTCAGCCACATTTGCTGATTCATCGCCGGCGCTAACAGGATCGGAACGGTGGCGGCCAGACATATTGCGGACAACAGGTCATCAGCCATGCCGTGACTCACCCGGGCAATAAAATTTGCCGTGGCCGGGGCAACAACGATGACATCACTCCAGCGGGCTAACTCGATATGCCCCATACCCGCCTCTGTGGCAGGATCCAGCAATTCGATATGAACGGGTTTGCCTGACAAAGCCTGCATAGTCAGGGGGGTAATGAATTCACAGGCCGCTTTGGTCATGACAACCAACACCTCAGCGCCACGTTCCTGTAAGCGCCGGATCAGGTCGGCGCTTTTATAAGCCGCAATCCCACCGGTAACACCGAGCAGAATTCGTTTATTTGTTAAGGTTTCCACAGCAATAATTTTAACCTATCCATGAAATAACTGTTATTTTTACTTGCAAGCAATTGATTTACTGTAATTTCCATAATGCATTTCGATCTCTGGCAGGAATACCGCGCTTACCCTATAATGGATATTGACTGCGCGATTGCAGGTCACTGAATTCGCGGGATATTTCACAGAAAGTTCACTAGACAGGGAGGTTAACTAAGATGCCCATCACTGACTGGCCTAAAGCCGAACGGCCCCGGGAAAAATTGCTCTCCCGAGGTGCCAGGGCATTATCCGATGCCGAGTTACTGGCGATTTTCCTGCGTACCGGCATCCAGGGGAAAACCGCCGTTGATCTGGGTCGGGACCTGTTAAGCCGTTACCAGGGGCTGCGCACGCTACTGGAACTGGATCTGCATGAACTCAGCCGCAATGCGGGAGTCGGTGCGACCAAATACGTCCAGCTCCAGGCCGCCCTGGAACTCGGCCGCCGTTACCTGGAAACCAGCCTGCGGCGCGATACCGCGCTGGCCAGTCCGGGCGATACCCGGAATTATCTCAAAGCCCGGCTGCGCGCTTACCCGCATGAAGTCTTTGCTTGCCTGTTTCTGGACAACCGCCACCGTGTGATCTGCTTCGAGGAACTGTTTAACGGCACCATCGATGGCGCCAGCGTCCATCCGCGCGAAGTGGTCCGCCGGGCCATATACCACAACGCGGCAGCCCTTATTTTTGCCCATAATCACCCCTCCGGAGTGGCCGAACCCAGCCAATCAGACCGCCTGATTACCCGCAGGCTGAAAGATGCTCTCGGCTTGATCGACGTTCGCGTCCTGGACCATATCGTGGTCGGCGACACCGAAGTCGTGTCGTTCGCGGAACGGGGGCTGTTATAGGATTTAGGGGTTAGGATTCAGGGGCTTATAATGTCCAGGAGTGGTGATTTTAGCGGAATCGGTTGCCCAGCCCCTAAAATCTGGTTCCCCATATCGCTTTTTTTTTCAATCTTTTCCGGGTAGAATCCCCATCCCTTTTAATAACTGTTCGAGTACCCCGGAATGTCACAAATCTGTCAGGTCACCGGCAAGCGGCCTCTGGTCGGGAACAACGTGTCCCATGCCAATAACAAGACCAAGCGACGCTTTATGCCTAATCTGCACCGGCGTCGGTTCTGGCTGGAAAGCGAAAAGCGCTGGGTCAGGCTGCGGGTCAGCCGCAAAGGCCTGCGCATTATCGACCGGTTTGGTATCGAGCAGGTGCTGGCGGATATCCACGCCCGCGGCGAGCGGGTATAGGAGCTGGATCATGGCTACCGCCAGAGAAAAAATCCGTATGGTCTCATCAGCCGGAACGGGACATTTTTATACGACAACGAAGAACAAACGGACCATGCCGGATAAACTGGAGCTGAAGAAATTCGATCCGGTTGTTCGCAAGCATGTCATCTACAAGGAAGCAAAAATAAAATAACAAGTTGTATCTTCTTGGCTCCCCGCCAAAACCTAAACCCGCTTTCAGCGGGTTTTTATTTTTTTGCATGGATGTGATTATGTCGCGAGAGGACACGACTGCATGGATGCAGGAGGTAGAGTCACGTCAGGAACAGTTACCGAGACGTCCGTAGCGGCCGCTGAAGAGCGGCGTGTTTAAGTTCTGCATAACCATATACCCGCGCATATGATTCAATATTTATTTATCAGCAGATTCCCATATTTATCCCGGCGGCAGCACCAGCCAGGAGCAACATAGGTCGTCGCCACAGTATCGCAGACCAGCAGCGGTCCGGGTATGTCCACAGCGACAGGTATTTGCGCGCGCTGCATGATCGGAACCGGTTCCGGGCAGCCATGAACACGGCCCGTGTCCCATCCTGAGCACATTCCAGTCTTCAGTTCCGGTAAAGATAACTTAATGCCGGGGCAACGAACACCCATGCGCAGATTGACCACTTCCACCGGCGCGTCCAGGCGATGACCATAGCGTTGCTCATGAGCGGCATGGAACAGTTGCTCCGCGGTGCTGCTGTTCGTCCAGGGCACAGTCAAGGGATAGCCCTGGCCGCGGTAACATAAATCCAGCGCGGGATTCAGGCTGAGTTGTGCAACGTTCACGCCTTCCGCTACCAGAGACGACTGGCCGGTCTGAGCGAGTTGTTCCAGGTCATGATTAATCTCCATGTCGCTGCAATCGCGCAGCAACCTTGCCAGGGTGCGGGTCAACTGCCGGCCGGATGGGGCCACCAGCATCCCCAGGGCCGAAAGGACGCCGGCCTGTAACGGCGCCAGGATTCGTCCTATCTCCAGATCATCGGCCAAGTCACATACATGCAAGCCGCCGGCGCCGCCGAAAGCCACCAGGGTGAACTGCCGCGGATCGATACCCCGCTGTATCGAGATCACTCTCAATGCCTGCGCCATGTGTTCATTGGCAAGGCGCACCACGCCCAGTGCCGCCGTTTCCGCACTCTCCAGTCCCAATCGCGCGGCGAGCTCAGTCAGTGTCCGCCTGGCGCCAGTGAGATCCAGCGCCAGATTGCCGCCCAGTAGCGCGGAACGCGGCAAGCGGCCCAGCACCAGGTTGGCATCCGTCACCGTGGCCTGGTGACCACCCCGGCCATAACACGCAGGGCCGGGATCGGCACCGGCGGACACTGGACCGACCTGTAACATCCCGCCGGCATCGACATAAGCGACGGACCCGCCGCCGGCGCCGATGCTATGCATGTCCACCATCGGCACGACCACGGGATAATGGGCAATCCGGCCCTGATTGGTCAATTCGATCGCACCGTCGATCAAGGCTACGTCCGTGGAAGTACCGCCCATGTCGAATGTCATGATCCGATCCAGGCCGATGGCGTTCGCGACGAATTGCGCCCCGGCCAGACCGCCGGCCGGTCCGGACAGGATCAGGTGGACTGCTTCCCGGCCGGCCAGTGCCCCGGCGCAGGTATCACCGGAACTACGCAGCACCGATAAATGCGCCGGTTCCAGTTGCCGCGCCAGGCTGGTCAGATAGCCATGCACCAGCGGCCCGACATAGGCATTCAGCCAGGTGGTAATACCGCGCTCATATTCGCGGTATTCGCATAAGACGTCGGCGGAACAGGATACAAACAAGTGCTCCGGCAAAGCTGCCGCTATGCGCCGTTCAAAGCGATTGTCGAGGAAGGCAAACAACAAATTGATAGCAACGGCCTCGGGTCGCAGGTTTTGCACCTGTTCGACTACCCGTTCCAGATCGGCCGCTGTCAGGTCCTCGACGACTTCGCCTCGCGCCGACAGCCGGCCGCCGGTCTCGAGCAGATAGTCGTCCGAAACCGGCGGTGGCACGAGCACCGGCGTCAGGTTATAGAGTTCCCGGCGTGCCTGCCTGCCGATGGATAACACATCCCGCAATCCCCGGTTGGTAATATAGGCGACTTTGGCGCCCTTGCCTTCAAGTACGGCATTGGTCGCGACCGTGGAGCCGTGTATCACCCGCAGCCCGGCCAGCTTCAGGCCCATTTCCCGGATCCCCTGCATGATAGCCTGTTCCGGGGCGGCCGGCGTGGACAGGACTTTATGGGTGATCAGTGCGCGGCCGTCGTAATAAACCAAGTCGGTGAAGGTGCCGCCGGTGTCGATCCCGAGTAACATCGGCTTAGTGTCGCTTGCAAGTCATGCGTGGATCAGAATAATAACCAGCCCATGGCAGGTGAAACCCTCATCTCGGTAGACCGGGTAACGCGCCGTTTCGGCGCGCGCCTTGCTGTCGCCGCTATCAGCTTCACGGTCGCTCGTGGCGAGATCCTCGGCTTTCTCGGGCCCAACGGCGCCGGCAAGTCAACGACCATGAACATGCTCTGCGGTGTGATGGCGATGAGTTCTGGCAACATACGGATTGCCGGCCATGATATCGTTGATGCACCCGCCCAGGCAAAACAATACCTCGGTTATCTTCCGGAAAAACCGCCGCTATATCCCGAACTGACCGTCAACGAATATCTGGCTTATTGCGCGCGATTGCGCCGCGTGCCGCGGCGACATCTGGCAGCAGCCATCAACGGCAGCAAACAGCGCTGCGGCCTGGGCGAGGTCGGCCAGCGGCTGCTCGGCAATCTTTCCAGGGGTTATCAGCAGCGGGTCGGGATCGCCCAGGCCCTGATCCATAAGCCGGCCGTGGTGTTCCTCGATGAGCCCACGGTCGGCCTCGATCCAAACCAGATCGTCGAGATCCGGAACCTGATCCGGGAACTGGGCCGGGAGCAGAGCGTCATCCTGTCCACGCATATTCTCTCTGAGGTACAGGGTATCTGCGATCGGGTCGTGATCCTGCATGCTGGAGAGCTGGTGCTGGATGCGGACATCGGCGCCATAGACAATCTCGAACAGACGTTTACGCGGCTCACCGCCGGCGCTGCGGTGGTTGTCGGGTTGGCGGACAGTCCGGCATGACGGTGTTCACCATTGCCGGTAATGAACTGCGGCGCCTGTATCTGACACCTCTTGCCTGGTTCAGCCTGGCAGTGGTGCAGTTTTTTCTGGTCATCACCTGTTTCACGCTGGCCGATCAGTATCAACAGGCTATCACCATCTTCGTCAACCGGGGTATCACCAGCACCGTTGTCGCCGGCACGTTGCAAACTGCCGGACTGTTGCTGTTGCTGGTGACGCCATTTCTGACCATGCGCCTGATCAGCGAGGAGCGCCGCGCCGGTACCCTGCCCTTGCTGCTGTCAGCGCCGGTGTCGGTCACCGCCATCGTCATCGGTAAATATCTGGGCATACTGGGATTCTTTCTGATCATGCTGATCATGATCAGTCTTACGCCATTAGCGCTGTCGCTCGGCACGTCGCTGGATTACGGATTACTGGCGGCGGGGTTAACCGGCCTGTTGCTGCTGGCCGTCAATTTTGCAGCCATCGGTTTGTTCGCCTCGACCATGACTCGCCAACCCGCCTTTGCCGCCATCCTTTGCTTCGCCTGCCTGTTATTATTCTGGGTCATTCACGTGTTGGGCGGTACGGATAATCAAACCATGGCAGCGGTCATCAACTACCTGTCCATGCAGCGCCATTTCAATCAGTTCCTGACCGGTCTGTTCACTACCAGCGATGTGGTTTATTACCTGTTGCTGAGTGGAGTCTTTGTCCTATTCAGCATCCTGCGGCTGGATGCCATGCGGAGCTGCGACTAAGCATGGCGAATAACTTCAGCGGCCGTTTTCACAGCCTGGCTACAGCCGTGCTGCTACTGCTGTTCGCCGGTCTGTTGGCCTGGCTGAGCGTGCGCTATTCCCACACCATGGACTGGACCCGGGGCGGGAGGCATAATCTGTCAGACGCGAGCCGGCAGGTGCTGGATCGGATGCCGGACCGGATCGAGGTGACGTCCTATGCCCGCGATGATGCCGGACTGCGGGAACTTATCCGTGGTTTCGTCCACCGTTATCAACGCTATAAGGCGGATATCGCGCTGCAATTTATCAATCCCGACACCACGCCAGCCGAGACCCGTAATCTCGGTATCGAAATCGACGGGGAGTTGGTGATCCGTTATCAAGGCCGTCTGGAGCATGTCCACAGCGACAGTGAACAGGAATTCACCAATGCCCTGCAACGCCTGCTGCGCGGCACCGATCTCTGGCTGGCCTTCGTCGAGGGTCATGGCGAACGCAGTCCGCTCGGCGACGCCGGTCACGACTTATCGCAGTGGGCCAGACAACTGCAGAACCGTGGTCTGAATCTGCAACCGATCAACCTGGCCGCGTTAAATACCATCCCCGATAATACCTCGGTGCTGGTGATCGCCAGCCCCCGGACCGGTTATCTGCCGAGCGAGGTTATGTTGATCCGGAATTATCTGGAAAGCGGCAGTAACCTGTTGTGGCTGCTGGATCCGGGTGAGCAGAATGGCCTGGAGGCGCTGGGCGAATATCTGGGTCTGGAGTTTCCGGCCGGGACCATAATCGATATGGCCGGCCGGGTAATCGGGATCAGCGATCCCACCATTGCGCTGGCGACCAGACAATTATATGGCCGGCATCCCGCCGTCGCGCAGTTCGATCTGACGACACTGTTTCCTATGGCAACCGCCGTCGATGCCCATAGTGACGGTCGCTGGCGGATCACGCCCGTAGTGACCACCGCCCGCCATACCTGGCTGGAACGGGGGGAACTCAAGGGCGATGTGAGTTTCGATCAGAGGCAGGATCTGGCCGGTCCATTCGCTGTTGCCGTCAGTCTGGAGCGAGACCTGCAGGCCGGCGGACAGCAGCGTATTATCGTAATCGGCGATGGCGATTTTCTGGCCAATAACTATATCGACTCTCAGGGCAATCTGGAATTGGGGCTGCGGATGCTGGACTGGCTGGTGCAGGACGAGGATTTCATAGCGATACCGGCACGGACGGTGGCTGATGCGGAACTGGAATTAAGCCGGAATGCCGCCTACATCATCGGTTTCGGACTGCTGGTACTGCTGCCGGGTGGTTTGCTGATCACGGGCGCTCTCATCTGGTGGCGGCGCAGGCGATTATAGGGTGTGAACAAACGCGCGTTGCTAAATCTGTTGCTGGTGGCGCTCATTGTCATCGTGGCGGCGTTCCTGGGCTTGACGGATAGCGATGATGCCCCCTCAGCGCCGGTCACTGTCTCGACTATCGATCCAAACAGTATCAATTATATTACCGTGAGCCGGGCCGGTCAGGCAGAATTGCAATTCAGTAAACAAGCTGATGGCTGGCGGTTACAGTCCCCGTTGCCGGCGCCCGCCAATAGCACCCGAATCAAGGCCATGCTGGCCATACTGAACGCCAGGAGTTATTCGCAATATGACGTGGCCGGTCTGGATCCGGATCAGTTCGGTATACGCAATCCGGCCGTGACGCTCAGGCTCAATGAACACGAGTTCCGCTTCGGCGTTACCGCAGCGCTGGATGACCGGCGTTACCTGCTGTACCAGGACCGGCTGCATCTGATCAACGATGGCCTGTTCCAGCAGTTGCAACAAGCGCCGGAATTTTTCATCCCGGAACAGGAAAATTGAACCGGTATTTTTTTAATTTATCGATTCACTTGTTACTGAGTACGGACAGTTTTACCTGCATGTTGCTCAGCCGCGTATACAGTTCCTGTTGACGTTTGCCCGGCCAGCGTTCGTAGAGAAATATTTCCATGGGCCGCCACATGGCCACCCACCCTCCGATTAACAGGCTCTCGCGCAGGATAGCGATCAAGGTGCCATCCTCAATGCTGGACAGGAGCTGGGCGCCGAACAGACAGCCAGTGAGAAATATCAGACCGATGCCAAGATTTTTCCATCCTTCGCGCAGCAGACGCCGGTTTTTCCAGGCCGCCAGATTGGCGCGGTAGTTGAAAAAATTTCGGATGGCGTCGTTCATGGCGCCCGAGAGCACCACGATCGGCACGTCGACC
>Ga0209640_10003750_pt1 | contig 13295 bp, 10 predicted proteins | sample RifCSP10_1_FD_184018 | JGI IMG/M metagenome (GOLD analysis project Ga0209640, IMG submission 184018) | Soil microbial communities from Rifle, Colorado - Rifle CSP2_sed 10_1 (SPAdes) (version 2) | ecosystem: Environmental > Terrestrial > Deep subsurface > Rock core/Sediment | place: Rifle...
AGAGCGCAGAGATTCGCAGAGAAGAGAAGAAAAACATATCGCAGAGGACGCAGAGGACGCAGAGGACGCAGAGAACACAGAGGGCGCAGAGAGAACCAGAAGACACACGAAGCGCAAACAACGTAAAGAGAGGCGAGGGCGCAGAGAAGAGATGGGGGCGAGTCCACAACCGGGGTACAAGGTGCAGTTGCCGATGTACGAGGGGCCGCTGGACCTGCTGCTGGATTTGATCCGGAAGCAGGAGATCGACATCCACAACATCCCAATCGCGAAGATCACGGGACAGTACCTCGACTACCTGCACCAGCTCGAGCAACTGGACATCGACATCTCCGCCGACTTTATCTACATGGCGGCGTCGCTGATCTACATCAAGTCGAAGACGCTGCTGCCGCCGGACCCGCTGGCGGGGCCGGAGGAGTCGGAAGACCCGCGGTCGGAGCTGGTGCATCGGCTGCTGGAGCACGATAAGTTCAAGAACGCGGCGCAGATGCTCTATCAAAAGCAGCAGATCGAAGAGCACGTGTGGTCGAGGCCGGACAAGTCGCTGTACGAGAGCGAAGGGACGGAAGGCGAGATTGTCGTTTCGCTGGTGGACCTGGTGAAGGTGTTCCAGCAGGTGCTGGAGCGGCGGCGGGAGGTGTCCAGGGTCGAACTGCAGCACGAGCAGTTCACCGTGGCGCAGATGATCGCGCAACTGCGGGCGCAACTGCTGGCCAGCGAGGATGGAGTGCGGCTGGTGGAGTTTTTCGAGGCGTGTGTGGTGCGTCATGCGATGATTGCGGCGTTTTTGGCGGTGCTGGAGATGGTGCGCTTGCAGGCGGTGATCCTGGTGCAGGCGCAGTTGTTCGGAGAGATTATTTTGCGGAAGCACAAGATGTTTGACGCGGTGTTCAGCGGGGAAGAGCCAATGACCAAAATTGACGAGCAGTACCAATGACGATGGCGCCAGGCGAACTGAGAAGCGCGCTGGAGGCGATCATCTACGCGGCCGAGGAGCCGGTGACGGTGGAGCAACTGGCGTCGGCGACGTCTGAGGAGAAGCTGGTGGTGCGGGCGGCGCTGGACGAGCTGGTGGCCTCGACGGCGGGCGACGAGCGGGGCATCGAGATCCGCAAGGTGGCCGGCGGATACAAGATGTACACCAAGCCGCAACACCACGACGCGGTGCGGAGGTTCATCAAGGCGCTGCGGCCGCCGGTGCGGCTGACGATGCCAGCGCTCGAGACGCTGGCGGTGATTGCGTACAAGCAGCCGGCGACGCTGCCGGAGATCCAGGAGATCCGCGGGGTGAACTGCGCGGGCGTGATCAAGACGCTGCTCGAAAAGCGACTGATCACCACGGCCGGGCGGAAGCAGGTGATGGGCCGACCGATTCTGTATCGGACGTCGAAAGAGTTCATGATGCGGTTTGGGCTCGCGGACCTGGACGAGCTGCCGAGCCTGAAGGAGTTTGAACAACTGGCGCGCGAGGCGCTGGGAACGGAAGCGGGGATTGCGCCGATCGAGCCCGAGGACGTGGCGGAAGTCGCAGCGAGCGGCGAGAGTGCTGATTCCACCAAAGCAACCGGGAAGCGTGCTGCGGCGGCGGGCGCGGGTGGTGCTGCGTCCGAGACGGTCCCGGAGGCATGACGCCGCAGCCGATGGAGTCTTCCCAAGTTACCCCACCCATGCTGGAACGCCTGCAGAAGATTATTGCGCGCGCGGGGATTGCTTCGCGGCGTCATGCTGAGGAGCTGATCCGCAGCGGACAGGTGCGCGTGAACGGGCAGGTGGTGACCGAGCTGGGCAGCAAGGCCGACCCGGAGCGCGACCGAATCGAAGCGGCGGGAAAAGTTGTGCGGGCGGCGGTCGAAAAGGTTTCGATTGCGCTGCACAAGCCGCCGCAAGTGGTGGCGACGATGGCCGACCCCGAAGGGAGGCGAACGCTGCGTCACTTTTTGCGTGGGGCGCCGGCGGGGATTTTTCCGGTGGGGAGGCTGGAGTACGCGGCGTCGGGGCTGGTGCTGCTGACCACGGACGGAGAGCTGGCGAATGAACTGTTGCGGGCGGCGTCGCGGCTGCAGCAGACGTACTGGATCAAGGTAAAGGGGCGGCTGGGGGAAGAAGAGCTGCGGCAATTGGGGCGGGAGAGCGGGGCGCGGCTGAGGATGTTGCGTGCGCCACATGCGACGCAAGGACGCGCGGCGAATGCGTGGTATGAGGTGACGCTGGGCGATGCGCGTCGAGACGTGCTGCGGAAGAAACTGATGCGCAGCGGACATCCCGTCGAAAAGATGAAGCGGGTGAAAATAGGGAGCCTTGCGCTGGAGGATTTGCCGGAAGGAAGGTGGAGAACGCTGGAAGAGAAAGAGGTGGCGGGGCTGCGGCGGGCGTCGGCGGCAAAGAAGAGGGAGTCGGGGGTTGGTTCGTAAGTCGTAATTCGTAACTCGTGATTCGTGGCCCGCTCTCCGTGACCTTTTGTGCGGAGGAGAACGGTCAGCGACACAAACGCGACAAGGACGCGAAGAGGAATGGGGAGAAGAATCGAGGAGCGGCTGCCGCAGTACATACGGGAGCTCGACGTGTATGTGCCGGGGAAGCCGGTGGAGGAGGTGGAGCGCGAACTGAAGGTGCGCGCGGTGAAGCTGGCGTCGAACGAGAATGCGCTGGGGCCGTCGCCCAAGGCGGTGGCGGCGATGAAGCAAGCGGCCGAGGAGGCGAACCGCTATCCGGACGGCGGCGGGTACTACCTGCGAGAGAAGCTGGCGGCGCGGCTGGGCGTGGGGATGGAGAACGTCCTGCTGGGGAATGGGTCGAGCGAACTGATCGAGCTGGCGGCGCGGGCGCTGTTGAGGAATGAAGATGATGGAGCGACGTCGGAGGGGTCCTTTCCACTGTACTACCTGGCGATCCGGCAAATGGGCGCGCGGCTGGTGGCGGTGCCGCAGCGGGAGTATGGCTACGACCTGGAAGGGCTGGCGCGGGCGACGGGGCCGCAGACGAAGGTGGTCTATCTGGCCAACCCCAATAACCCGACGGGAACACTGTTTACCGCGAATGAGTTTGACGAGTTTTTGAGGAACGTGCCGGAAGACGTGGTGGTGGTGCTCGACGAGGCGTACTACGACTATGTGGAACGGGCGGACTATTCGCGGTCGATTGCGCGGGTGAAGGAAGGGCGGAACCTGCTAGTGCTGCGGACGTTTTCGAAAGTGTACGGGCTGGCGGGGCTGCGAATCGGATACGCGGTGGGGCCGAAGGTGCTGGTGGAGCACCTGAACAAGGTGCGCTCGCCGTTCAATACGTCGTTGGTGGCGCAGGCAGCGGCGCTGGCGGCGCTGGATGATAGCGAGCACGTGCGGCGGTCGGTGGAGTCGAACCGAGCGGGGATGAAACAACTGGGAGAAGGACTGAAGGCGCTGGGGGTACAGGTTGTGCCGTCGTACGGGAATTTTCTGCTGGTGGAGCTGGGTGGGGATTCGCGTCCGGTGGCGGATGAGCTGCTGAAGCAGGGAGTGATTGTCCGGCCGATGCGCTGGATGGGTTTTCCCAACGCGATTCGCGTGACGGTGGGGACGCAGGAGGAGAATGAGAAGTTTGTGAAGGCGCTGGAGAGAGTGAGGGTGGCGGCGAAGTAAGGAGAAGAGAGACGAAGAGTCCAAGAGTCGAAGAGACGGAATTCGTGACTCGTAACTTGTGATTCGTAACTCGTAAGACCCGCCCGGAGAGATTCCTGCCGACAGTGCGAGATCCGATTGCAGAGATGCTGAAGAGTGCGCGGACGATTGCGGTGGTGGGGCTGTCGTCGAAGCGCTACCGGCCGAGCTACGGCGTGGCGGCGTATATGCAGTCGGCGGGGTACCGGATTATCCCGGTGAACCCGAACGAGACGGAAGTGCTGGGAGAGAAGTGTTATGCGCGGCTCGAAGATATTCCAGAGAAGATAGACATTGTAGACATTTTCCGGCGGTCGGAGCTGGTGCCGGAAGTGGTGGAGAGCGCAATACGGATCGGGGCGAAGACGGTGTGGATGCAGGAGGGCGTCGTGAATGAGGAGGCGGCGCGTAGGGCGCGCGAGGCGGGGCTGGAGGTGGTGATGGATTTGTGCATCCTCAAGGAACATAGGGAGAGAAGGATAGGGAGGGAGTCGGGGAAGGATTGAGTGAATGGGTGATTTGGTGATTGAGGAGGGGGCGAGGCAAAGAAAAAGAATTGGAAATTGCAAATTCGAAATTTCAAATTGCAAATAGGAGCGAAGAGCCGAGAAGGAGCAGGGAAGAGGGAGGAGCGACGAAGGAAGGGAGAAGAGAGAGGACGGCAGGACGAAATACAAAGAAAAAAGATTAACGCAGAGGTCGCAGAGAAGAGAGAAGAGTTCAGTTCAGTGGGTAAATGAGGAGGTGACGGTTGCCGGGCTGGAGGACGGCGAGCTGGCGGCCGTCGGGGGAGAGGGTGAAGTCGCGGAAGGTGAGGCCGTGCAGGGCAGGCTCGAGCGGGGCTTCCTGGGGGGGCGGGCCGGAGGTGCCGGGCGCAATCGTGGTGAGCGACGGCAGCGTGACCCAAACGAGGTCGCCGGAGCGTTTTTCGGAACCGCGCTTGATGAGGATGCGGCGTTCGTCGGGCGTCCATTCGTAGTTGCCCAGGGCGATGCGCAGGCGAGCGATGCGACCGGGAGCGGCGAGCTCGCGAATGACCAGAGTATCCGGGTCGGTGAAGTAAGCGGCTTTGGCGCCGGTGGGGGAGACGGTGAGGCCGCCGATGTAGTTTTCGAGCGTGGCGATTTCACGCCGCGATTCCTTCAGTAAATCCAGGGCAACCAGGCGGGGCGGGCCAGCGAGCGAGCGATCGCGTTCGATGGCGACGGCCGAATTGCGTTTGGCGTCCCAGGCGACGGCGGTGAAGAAACGGCCGTCGAAGAGCGAGCCGCCGCGGCCAGCGACGGGGCGGACCGAGCCGATGGAAAAGAGCAGGCCGGGCTTGGCGTCTTCGGTGAGGTAGACGACAGTGACGCCGTCGGCGAGCCAGGCAGCGTGGGTGGCGCCGGGGATGACGCTATCGGCGCCGGAGATTTTGATTTCCTTGCCGGAATCGTCGAGGAGCAGGGTGAGCTGGCCTTCCTGGGTGTCGCCGCGCTCGTCGGTGAGGACGACGGTGCGGAGGTCGGCGGTGAGGCGGGAGCCGTCGGGCGAAAAGGTGAGGGATTGAATGGAGTAGCTGAAGGCGGCGGGGCCTTTGATGAGCTTTTCGCCGTTGACGATGCGACGGCGCTTGCCGTCGGAGGCGAGGAGCCAGACGTCGTCGCGCTGGAGTTCGAGGCGGCGAACTTTCATCAGGTGACGGACGGCGTAGACCAAGCGGCCGTCGGGAGCGAAGGCGAAGGCGCGGATGTCGTCGTCAATGTCGAGTGTGGGGGTGGATTGAGCGGCGGCGGGAGCGGAGAAGAGGAGGAGAGTGGAACCGCCGATGAACGCCGATAAACACAGATGAAGACTGAGAGAGAGAATAAGAAACAAAAAAGACCTTGACGAAAGATGTGAAAGCTTCATTTGTCGTTGCGGCGGTGGTCGCCGGAAGGGGAGAGTTTAGCAGACTTGAGGCGGCCGATTTCATCGAGGCGCTGGCGGAGGCGGGCTTCGAAGCCCTGGTCGGTGGGACGGTAGTAGGTGCGGTTGGCGAGTAAGTCGGGGAGGCAGGACATGGCGGTGACTTTGTCAGGGTCGTCGTGGGCGTACTGATAGCCGGAGCCGTAGCCGAGGTTGCGCATCAGGCCGGTGGGAGCGTTGCGCAGGTGGAGGGGAACGGGCTGGGCCTCGGTGCGCTGAAGATCGGTCTGGACCTCGCCGTAGCCGGCGTAGAGTGCATTTGACTTGGGCGCGAGCGAGAGATAGACGACGGCCTGGGCGAGGGCGAGGTTGCCTTCGGGCGGGCCGACGAAATGAGCGGCCTGCATGGCGGCAACGGTGACGGCGAGCGCGCCGGGTTCGGCGAGGCCGATATCTTCGCTGGCCATGCGGATGAGACGGCGGGCGATGTAAAGCGGGTCTTCGCCGGCTTCGATCATGCGGATGAGCCAGTAGAGCGCAGCGTCGGGGTCGGAATTGCGGACGGATTTGTGGAGGGCGGAGATGAGATTGAAATGCTCTTCGCCGGATTTGTCGTAGAGCAGGAGCTTGCGCTGGAGGAGGGTTTCCAGGTGTTCGCGGGTGATGGGGCGCGGCTGGCCGGGCGCAGAGGGGGCCGGGGCGCTGGCCGCGAGGGTCTCGAGCGTGTTGAGGGCGACGCGGGCGTCGCCATTGGCGTGAGCGGCGATGCGTTCGAGGAGGTCGTCGGCGATGTCGAGCGATTCGCGGGCGAGGCCGCGGTCGGGATCGGCGAGGGCACGGCGGAGGAGGAGAACGAGCTGCGGAGTGGTGAGCGCTTCGAGGACGTAAACTTTGGTGCGGGAGAGGAGCGGGGCGATGACTTCGAAGGAAGGGTTTTCGGTGGTGGCGCCGATAAGGACGACGTTGCCGGCTTCGACGTGAGGGAGGAAGGCGTCCTGCTGGGCTTTGTTGAAGCGGTGGACTTCGTCGATGAAAATGATGGTGCGGCGGCTGGAGCGGCGAGAACGCTCGGCATCGGCCATGACCTGCTTAATCTCCTTGATGCCAGCAAGCACGGCGCTGAAAGGAACGAAGTCGGAGCGGGTGAGGCGGGCGATGAGGCGGGCGAGGGTGGTCTTGCCGCAGCCGGGAGGGCCCCAGAGGATCATGGAGTGGACGTCGTCGCGCTCGATTTGGATGCGGAGAGGTTTGCCGGGGCCGAGGATTTTCTCCTGGCCGAGGAATTCGTCGAGGGATTGAGGGCGCATGCGGTCGGCGAGAGGACGCGGGGCGGAGGCGGTGGCGGCGGGTGGATCGAGATGTTGAAAGAGGCTCATAAGAGGAACACAGATGAACACAAATAAGAAAGAGAATGGAAAATGCAAAAAAGAACGAAGAGAACCGCGAGCTTTAGATACCTCCTTTGGTGCGACGAAGGAGAAAAAGATTAACACACATGAAGGGCTGCAAGCTGGCGCTCAAGCCAGAGTGGGCAGCGATTAGCAGTGGAGGCCGAGTCAGGCAGAGGACGCGGGGTCGAGGCAGAGGCAAGAGCGGGCGGGCACGCAGTAGCGCGCCCCTACGGGGAGGTGGCGCGCTGGCGGGCGGCTTCGTAGAGGAGGACGGAGGCAGCGATGGCGGCGTTGAGGGAGTCAACGCCCGGGGCGAGGGAAATGCGGAGGCGGGCGTCGCAGGAACGCTCGACTTCCGGCGGGAGGCCGGAGCCTTCGTTGCCGATGAGAAGGGCAGCGGGACTGCGGAGGTCGGCGGTGGCGGGCGAAGTGCCTTCGGAAACTGAGGCGGCAAAGAGGCGGAGGCCGACAACGCGGAGTTGTGCGAGAGCAATTGAGATGGAGAGGCCGGGAAGAAGAGGCAGGCGAAGGGCCGAGCCGGCTGAGGCGCGGAGGGCTTTGGGCGAGTAGGGATGAGCAGTGCCGAGCGAGCCGGCCGAGGAAGTGATGACGCCGGTAGCGCCAAAGGCTTCGGCGGAACGAAGGATGGCGCCGACATTGCCCGGGTCCTGAAGGCCGACGAGGACGAGGACAAGAGGGAGGCCGCGGACGAGGTCGTCGAAGCTAGCGATGCGGGGGTGGACAAGCGCGGCAATGCCTTGCGGCGTTTCGGTGGCGGCGACGGCGGAGAAGAGGCGGTCGGAAGTGCGCAGGAGACGAGTGGAAGAATCGAGCTGCGACGCGAGGCGATCGAAATAGGGAGCGGCGGACAGGCTGACGAGGATGGCTTCGATGGGGAGTTGGGAGCGGAGGGCTTCTTCGACGAGATGGAAACCCTCGAGGCCGACGCAGCCGTCGTCGAGCGGGCCGCGGCGGAGGGCGGCGCGGAAGCGGGCCAGCCAGCGATTATTGCGGCTGGTGATGGATTCGATGCGCGGCGTGCGAGCGCGCGTTTGAGACGGGGCCATGCAGGCAGCCTAGCAAGGAGGAAGCAGGGTGACAAGCTGCGGTGGGGAGAGACTTGGCACGGCGCGCTTCTTGCGTGGTGATGAGGGCTATGGTAGGTTGCCGCCATCGCAGAGTCGTACCCGCTGCGTGCCGCGGAGTGTTTCCGGGCAGAAGCCATCCTGCGGCGAAGCCATCAAGAGAATGCGCCCCGCAGAGGCTTCCGGGACGCAGAGAACGCGTTCCGCAAGCCCGTCGGGGAACGAGAGGCGCGAACAACTTGCCGGTGGAAATCCTCAAAGTCTCGCCCGAAAACCCCGAGGCGAGCGTGCTGCGCTATGCCGCCGACTTGATCGGGCGGGGTCGCGTGGTGGGTGTCCCAACCGACACTTTTTACGGACTGGCGGCAGACCCCTTCAACTTGGCTGCGGTTGAACAGATCTACCGCGTAAAGGGGAGGCCGGAGGCGCGCGCGCTGCCGATCCTGGTGAGCTCAATCGAGCAGGCAGTGGAATTGGCGCGCGAGCTGCCGGAAAGTTTTCTGAAGCTGGCGGAGAAATTCTGGCCGGGGGCGCTGACGCTGCTGGTGGATGCGTCGCACCACATCCCGCTTAAAGTGACGGCCAACACGGGGCGGGTTGCGCTGCGCTGGCCGAACTCGAAGGTGGCGTGCGCGCTGATTGAGGTCTGCGAGGGGCCGATTACCGGAACGAGCGCGAACCTGTCCGGTTTCCCCGCGTGCTCGAGCGCCGAGCAGGTGATCAAGCAGATGGGTGACCGATTGCCGCTGTTGATTGATGCCGGTGATACGGGCGCGCTGCTGGCTTCGACGATCGTGGACTTGCAAGGGGAAGCTTGGAAAATCCTGCGGGAAGGGACAGTGAGCGAGCAGGATTTGAGGGCGGCGCTGGGGGAATAAGGCAGGGAGCAGGAGCAGAAACGTGATTCGTTATTCGTAACTCGTGATTCGTTTTCCGTTCTCCGTAAGAAAGCTATCAGTCGCAAGCCTGCAACAATCCATAGTGACATTCACTTCATGAAGAGAAGGGACGCGTTGCGGCGTATAGAGCAATAAGATAGGCGGCGGATGCGTGTGTCATGAGAGCATCCCTGAAGAACTGGATTCGGGTGAGCATGACATGCGCATTATGCACCCACCTTGCGTGAAGGTGATAATCGCGCACTCCTGCCTGTGCCCCTCGCCGCCGCACACCACCCTGCTCCCGTGCTAGCATGTCGCGCTCCATGCTCGATCTCCGCCAATTCGCTCGGGCCGTTATCCCCGCGTCGCAGCCTCCCCTCAACCGGCGCGACCTCCCCTGGCTCCTTCTCCTGCTCGCCGTCTTCGTTCTCGCCCTGGCCGTCTCCTGGCAGCGCTGGGGCGACCCGCTCATCGACCGCGGCCGCGAAATGAACCTACCTCTCCGCCTCGCCTCCGGCGAAATGCTCTACTCCGACGTCCGTTTCATCTATGCCCCGCTCTCCCCCTACTTCAACGCCGCCCTCTACCGCGCTTTCGGCCCCTCGCTCAATCTCCTGTACCTCAACGGCATCCTCACCACCGCCGGCATCCTCGCACTTCTGTACACCCTTTCGCGTCGTCAAATGTCTCCTCCGGCCGCAACCCTGGCTCTTCTCGGCGTCGTCTGGCTCTGTGCCTTCAAGCCCGCCGGCAATTTCATTTTCCCGTACTCGTACTCCGCCCTCCACGCCTGTCTCCTCGGCCTTCTGACCCTTTCATTCCTGGTCCGGTTTCTCGAAGCCGACCGCCGCGCCGACCTCTTCATCGCCTCTCTCCTCGCCGGCGTCACTCTCATTACCAAGACCGAATTTGGCGCCGCCGCACTCTTTGCCGGCGTTGTGACCGCTGCCCTGGCCCATCACCGCGGCCACTTCTCCACTCTCCGTGCTATGGCCTCGTTCGCGCTGCCGCCCCTCGTCATCGCCGCCGCCGTCTATTCCTTCATCGCCGCGCGCGTTGGCTGGCACACCCTCACCCACGACAGCTTCCTTTTCTTCACCCACGTCCCGCCCGAGCTGGCCTACTTCAACCTACACAAATTTGGCTTTGACCGCCCGCTGTTTTCCCTCGCCCACATGATTCTCGCCCTCTTGCGCCTCGCCGCTCTTGGCGGAATGATCGCTGCCGGGTCCCTGCTCCTCGCTCGCCGCGGGGCAGGGAAGTCCGCTCCGTCCGCCGCTCGCGGCCCCTTCCTTCTTCTATTTATTTCGTTGCTGGTCTTCGTGGTGGGTGCGTTACTTCAAGGTGAGCTCGGCCCCTTCGTGGCCATGCCTCTGATTCTCATCGCCGTGATTGTCGCGGCCTACTTCCAACTCCACCATCCCCGCGGCCCGCACATCGCTGCCGACCGACCTGCCCTGATTCTGATTGTCCTCGCCGCCTACGCCCTCGCCTGCCTCGCCCGCGCCATTCTGCGCGTCCCCAGCGGTGGTGCCTACGGCTCCTACCTCCTGCCCGTCTCCGTCATCCTCTTTGTGTACGTCTGGCTTGAGGTCTTTCCCCGCCTGCTACCCCAAGACCGGGCCGCGCAGTTTGCGCGCCGCTTTATCCTGGGTGTGCTCATGCTAGCCGTCGCAGGCACAGCCGTAACTGTCTCGGCGAAATATCGCAAGAAATTCACTTACGAGCTCCGCACCGCGCGCGGCACAATGCTGGTTCCGTCCGACCACGGCGTGGCCTTCTCCCAGGCCATGGCCCTCATCGAAGCGAAAACATCCCCCGCCGACACGGTCGCCATCATGCCCGAAGGCACCGCCCTCAACTTCTTCACCGGCCGCCGCAATCCTCTGCGCGACGAAATCGCCATTCCTGGCATCCTCGACGCCGCCGGCGAAGGCGCCGCCATCGCCCGCCTCGCCGCCTCCCGCACGCGGCTCATCCTTATCGCCAACCGCTCCACGGAAGAGTTCGGGCCCAAATTCTTCGGCCTCGACTACAACCGTCGCCTCATGGCCTGGATTGAGCAGCACTACGCGCCCTGCGGCATCCTCGGCCCCGACCCTCGCCCCGACATCCCAATCGGCAACGCCACCTTCTTCTTCCGCGCCTTCTGCCGAACATTGTAGGGGCCGGCTTCAGCCGGCCCTTTCATGCCTGAGGCCCCGACTCGGTCGGGGCCTCAGCATCTCAGCGTTTTGCAGGCCGCACCGCGTTCGCTGGCAGCGGAGTCTTTCTACCTCCTCTTCCCCGCAAACGTCCCATTCGGCTGGTAAAACACAATCTCCGTCACCGCTCCGGTCGCATCCTTCTTGAACTCCACGCTGAACCCGGCCAGCCCTTGCACGTCAAACGTCATCCCCCGCGCGGGGATCAGCTCTCGCGTCGGCTGCCCGGGCAGGACCAGCAACAGCGTATCTTCGCCGCGCAGTTGGATCGCCACCGTCTGCGGGCCAAGTTGGTACTGGCCCGTCAGCGGCTCGAGAAACTGTTTCGTCCGCATCACCGCATCCGCGCGCCGCGTAAACACGATCGGCTTCACGTTCGGCTCCAGCAGCACCGAGAGGCTCTCGATGTCTCCCTTCATATTCGTCGTGAAGCTCACCTTCTCCCGCTCCAGCGGGTTCAGCGGGTCTTCCGGCGTCTCAAACGTGTCGTAGTGGAAGTGCCGCAGCGGTGCCGTAATCCGGTTGAACGTCATCCGCAGCTCGCCCCCGTCCATCTCCACCCTCGCCACGCCATATCCCGCGTTCTCGTACTCGCCCGCATACTCCGCCAGCTCGTGTGACGTTCGCGTGTTCGGACGCTTCTGCGTGAACCCTTTCTTCTTGGCCTCTTCTTGGGAGGCCTCCTGTCGCTTCTGATCGTCCATCAACCGCTGGCTCCACGGCGCCTGCTCCGCGCCCAGCAGCCGGTCCAGCAGGTTGTAGGTCACGATCGTCGGCAGCGGCTGCCCGCCGCGGTTTGCGAGCACCACCACGCCGATCTTTTCCTGCGGAAGAAAAGTCAACTGCGCCACGAACCCGTCAATTGCCCCGCCGTGCCCCACCATCTTCTTCCCGCGGTACGCGCCGACCGTCCACGCCATCCCGTACGCCGTGTGCCCCAGCTCCGGCCAGCGCAACGGCCCCTGGATCACCATTTGCGGCATCTGCATCTGCCCTGCGTTGCTCGCCGAGAGCAATTGCTTGCCGTCCCACTTGCCCTGGTTCATGTGCAACTTCAGGTACTGCGTCATGTCCTCGATATTGGAATTGATCGAGCCTGCCGGCCCCACGTTGTCAATCACGCGGAACGGCACCTCCACGATCTCTTCCTTCGCCTTCATGTACGGCTTCGCAAAGTCCACACTTTTCTGCGATGCCTGCACCGACGTGTTCGTGCTCTTCATCCCTAATGGCACAAACACGCGCTGCGCCACCAGCCCTTCCCACGTCGTTCCCGCCAGTTGCCCCGCCAGGTATCCGGCCGTCATGAACATCAAATTGTTGTACTGGTAGGTCTGCCGCAGGTCCTTGCTCGGCTCGAGGTGCCGCAGCCGTTCCACCATTTGCACCCGCGTAAATGGCGAGTTGTACCAGAGCGCGTCGTGCCGCGGCAGCCCCGACCGGTGCGTCACCATGTCCCGCGGCGTCAGCCGGTCCGTCGCCGCCTCGTCGTGCAGGCGAAAGCCCGTCAGGTACTCCCGCACCGGCTTGTCCCAGTCCAGCTTCCCGTCGTCCACCAGCATCCCCAGCATCGTCACCGTGAACGATTTGGTGATCGACCCAATCGCAAAAATCGTCTGCGGCGTCACCGGCAGGTTGTTCTTCACGTCCCGCTGCCCGTAGCCCTTCGACAAAATCACCGTGTCGCCCTGCACCAAACCAATCGCCAGCCCGGGCACCTTCCACTCCTTCATCAGCTGCGCCACGTACTCATCAAACCCTTCCAGCGCCTTCGCCGCCGACTGCGCCGGCGCTGCCTGCGCCGCCCCCGCCGCCGTATCTGTCATTCCGAGCGCAGCGAGGAATCTCTCTTCGCCTTTTCCCGAACGCTTCTCCCTTCGCGCCGCCCCACCCTCCTGCGCCATCGCCCCGCCCAACACCAGCAGCAGCGCCACCACCATGCTAATTACTCGCTTCATGCCCTTGCCCACGTCTCCTCCTCCACTCGCTCTCATCATTCCTATCCTCCCAGTTCGCGCCGCAGCCTACCTTTCCTTCCCCCGCCCGTCAATCTCCGCTCGCTGTTTCGGCGGTTTTCTCTTTCCGCTCTCCACTCTTGACTCTCGACTCTCAACTGGCGCCTGTCACCTGCCACCTGTCCCCCACCACCTGTTATGATGTCCCCGCACATGCCCTTCAAATCCGGCTTCGTCGCCCTTCTCGGCCGCCC
>Ga0209640_10003751_pt1 | contig 13295 bp, 11 predicted proteins | sample RifCSP10_1_FD_184018 | JGI IMG/M metagenome (GOLD analysis project Ga0209640, IMG submission 184018) | Soil microbial communities from Rifle, Colorado - Rifle CSP2_sed 10_1 (SPAdes) (version 2) | ecosystem: Environmental > Terrestrial > Deep subsurface > Rock core/Sediment | place: Rifle...
GCGGGCGGAGCAAGCTCCGTCCCTACACTCGTGGCGTTGTTGGTGGCTGTGCTGCACGCGGCGTCCGCATTCGGCCAGGAGCCGGCGGCCGAGGCGAGCTACGTGGTCGGGCCGCACGACGTGCTGATCATCACGTCGTACGATCAGCCCGAGCTGACGAACAAGTTCACCGTCGAGACCGACGGCACGTTCACCTATCCGTTGATCGGACGCGTGCGCGTCGGCGGGACGACGCTGCGCGAGGTCGAGGCGCTGCTCGAGAAGGAGCTCGTCGCCGGCGGCTTCTTCAAGGATCCGCAGGTCACCGTCGCGATCGAGCAATACCGCAGCCAGAAGATTCACGTCGTGGGTGAAGTGCGAACGCCGGGCACGTACGCGTTGTCGGGCGACATGCGCCTTGTCGAGGCCCTCGCCCGTGCGGGCTCCAGCACCGCGATGGCAAGCGGCGAGGTCGTGATTGTCCACGCCGACTCGACCGACTCGCATCGCGTCGATCTCCGCGAGCTCGAGAACGGCGACCTGTCGCAGAACGTGCGGCTCGTGAACGGCGACACCATCTTCGTGCAGCGCGCCGAAAGCGTGTACGTCTTCGGCCAGGTCAGGAACCCCGGCGCGTATCCCTTCCGCCAGAAGGCGACCACGGTGCTGCAGGCGCTGTCGCTGGCGGGCGGGGTGACGGACCGCGGCTCCACCACGCGCATCCAGATCGTCCGCATCGTCGACGGCGAGAAGAAAGAAATTCGCGTGGAGCTCGACGACGTCGTGGAGCCGCGCGACACCATCATCGTTCCGGAACGCTTTTTCTAAGGGTAAGACATGAGCCGAAGCGCGCCCTCGGTCGAGGCGATCCGCCAAGACGCCGGCGACGTCGCGCGCGACCGTTCGGCGGCCCGCCCGGTCCCGGTGTCCGTGGCGGCGGGCGACGACGACCGCATTCCGCGCGTCTTCCTCGGCGCGGCCGATCTCCTGGTGCTCGTGTTCGCCTTCCTGGCGGCGCATGCGCTGGCCCCGTCGCTGCAGCGCTCGCTGCTGCCCGGCGGGCTGCTCTACCCCGCGCTTCCGGCCATCTTCCCGCTTCCCGCCGCGCCGACATCAGCGTTCCCGCCGCTGTCGGAGGTGATCTGGCTGCTCGTGGCCACGGCGCCGGCCACGCTGGTCGTGATGGAGCTGGCGGGCGGGTACCGGCGGCTGCTCGGACAATCATCGGTCCGACTCGCCCTCAACGCGATGCTGTCGCAGATCGTGGCGATGAGCTTCGGGGCCTTCATCGGCGTCGCCCTGAGGCTGTCCAGCTCGAGCCGCGTCGTGATCTTCTCGTACGGCTTGCTGTCGGCCTTCGGACTCATCGCCTACCGCGGTGCGATCTGGACGTATCAGCGGCGGCGGCAGAAGAGCGGCGTCTACGCGAAGAACGTCCTGCTGGTCGGGCAGCCGCGCTCCGTCGAGTGGATGGTGCGCCATTTCCGTCGAAACGTGCAGGACACCCAGTTCCGGCTGGCCGGGTGGCTCAGCATCCACATCGAGCAGCCGCATGCGCCCGAACGCCGCAAGGACGACAGCCGGCGCGACATCCCGCTCGAGCGGCTCGGCCGGGTGGAGGACCTGGGCGTGCTGCTCGTGCACCATCCGGTCCACGAAATCATCGCCATCCAGTCGACGGTCGACCGCGACTGGCTGCGGCAGGTCATCGATCACTGCGACTACTTCCGAATCCGGCTGCGGATCGTGCCCGAGGCGCTGCTCGTGAGACGGGTGGGCGACCTGCAGCTGGCCTTCCGCGGCGACCCGCTGCGACTGCCCGAGGTCGTGCTCTCGCCCCGGTACCTCGATGAGGACGTCCTCTTCGTCAAGCGCCTGATCGACATCGTCGTCTCAGCGACGCTGCTGACGCTGCTGGCGCCGTTGTTCCTGCTGATCGCGATCGCCATCAAGCTGACCACGCCGGCGTTGTCGGTGTTCTACCCATGGCGGGTGATCGGCCTCAGCGGCCGCCCGTTCACAGGGTACAAGTTCACGACGATGGTGGCGGACGCCGACGATCAGAAGTCAAGCCTGATGTCGCAGAACGAGATGCAAGGGCCGGTGTTCAAGATCAAGAGCGATCCACGCATCACGCCGCTCGGCCAGTTCCTGCGCAAGTACAGCCTGAATGAGCTGCCGCAGCTCTGGAGCGTGCTGAAGGGCGACATGAGCCTCGTCGGCCCGAGGCCCGCGTTCCGGCACGAGCTCGAACGGTACGAGCTGTGGCACAAGCGGAAGCTCACCGTGAAGCCGGGCATGACGTGCCTGTGGCAGGTCAGCGGCCGCAACCGCATCAGCAATTTCGACGAATGGGTCCGCCTGGACCTCGAGTACATCGACCGCTGGAGCCTGTGGCTCGACCTGCGGATCCTGGGCCGCACCGTGTGGGCCGTCGTCTCCGGGTCGGGGTCATAAGGCAAGGGGGAACCCTGGCACACGCGAGCGTCACTCCATTAGAGCTATCGGAGACGCCTGGCTTCTCTCCCGGTGCTGCCGTGTTCGGCACAGCCACGGCAACGGCGGTCATCCTGGGGTGCGGCGTCGTGACCGGACTGATCGCGGCACGCAGCCTGGGACCGGCCGGCCGCGGTGAGCTCGCGGCCATCACCACCTGGGCCAGCGTGCTGCTGTTCGCCGGGGCATTCGGCCTGCCTGAGGCCGTGGCGTACTTCACGGCGGCCGATCGCGGGTCGCGCGACCGTGTGTGGACAACGGGGCAAGCCGGGGCGGTGGTACTTGGCGTGCTCGTCGCCATCATCGGCTGGTGGGCGATTCCTCTCGCCTTTCGCGCAGACGACGCCGCGCTTGCCGGCGCCATCCGGTGGTACCTGATTCTTTTCGCGGTGCCGTGCCTGGGATTCGCCTGTGCCGGCAGCTGGCTCCAGGGCGCGGGGTCCCTGCATGCGTTCAACGTCAGCCGCTCGTCACTGCACGTCATCAACGCAGTCCTCATGATCGTGCTCGCCCTCGCGGGCAGCCAGTCGGTGATGTACTTTGCCGGGGCAACGCTGGTGGGCACCACGGCCGGATGGTTCCTGTCCGCGGTGTTCTCGCCCCTGAGTCGACTGCTGCGGGCGCGTCCGTCCATCGCGATCGCGAAGCGCATGCTGCACTACGGGGTGCGCGTGCAGGTGGGCAACTGGTCCAATGCGGCCAGCCTGCGACTGGACCAGCTGCTCCTGTCGTTGTTCGCGGTGCCGGCCACGCTGGGCCTGTATGTCGTGGCCGTGAGCTATGCCAATATACTGCTGACGATTCCAGCCTCGGCCGCGATGGTGATGATGCCGCAGATCGTCGAGCGGCACGCCGCCGGCGGCGCACGAGAGTGTCTCCAGCGCTGGTACCGGCGAATGTTGTGGGCGACAGTGCTGGGAGCCATCGCGATCGGGCTGCTCGGCGCGATCATCGTCCCCGTCGCGTTCGGCAGCGCCTTCCAGGAAGCCGTTCCTCTCCTCGCCGTACTCGTGCCGGCCACACTGATGCTGGGCATGAACGACATCCTGTCGACGGCGTTTCACGGCATTGGCCGGCCGGACATCTCCAGCAAGGGTGAACTCGTCGGTCTCGCTGTGACCGTGGCAGCCCTGTCGGCGTTGCTCCCGCGATACGGCGTCCTCGGTGCGGCCCTGGCATCCCTGCTCGCCTACGGATCGGTCCACGTGTATCTGACGCGACAAGCCATAGTCATCATCGGCACCGACTTGAAGTCTCTCTGCGTCCCGACACACGACGATCTCGCCGCCCTGCGGCGGGTCAGTGTCCGGGCGCAGCAGCGGCTCGCGCGCGCGACATCCAGACGCCAGGTCCGCACTCACGGACTGTAATGGGCGATCCTGGAACACTGCTGGTCGTCGGCGTCGCCGTTCTCTGGCTGCTGGTGGCCTGGTTTTACACCTGGCCCGCCATCTGGTTCGTGCTGTTGTGGCTGCCCATCCAGGGCTGGATACAGCTGAACGTGTTCGAGGATTCGAGTGCCACCGTCCTGCTCTACGAGTTTCAGATCATCGGCCTCTATCTGGTCGTTGCGATTCGGGCGCTCCGTTCGCCCGACCGATTCGGCCCGCCGGCCGTGATGTGGTACGCGATTCCTTTTGCGCTCTGGGTGCTGCTCCTCGTCCCGCGCAGCCTCGCCGTCAACGGCGTGGTGCTCACGCTGGTCGGTCTTCGAACGGATCTTCTGCCGCTCCCTCTCGTCTGGATTGGCTATCGTGCGTTTGACTCGCGCCGTCAGCTCGAAAACGTCGGGTGGCCGCTCATGCTGCAGCTCGCGTTCGTCGGCAGCGTCGCGGCCGTGCAGTTTCTGAGCCTCAGCTCCGGCACCGGAGCCATCTTCGAGATTCCCACGGGCTATACACAGGCCGGAGTGATTCGGCCCCCGGGAACCTTTTCGACTTCCGCGCACTTTGGCATGTACATCCTCTTCTCGATTCCGTTCGCCATCGGGCTGCTGGGCCTGAACGTGCCGTTCTGGAAGCGGGTGTGCTTCGTCATCGGTCTCGGCGGCGCCACCGTCGGCCTGATGGCGAACACGCAGCGGGCGACCGTGGTCCTCCTCACGCTCACGGTGCCGCTCATCGTCCTGCTGGCGAGACGGCGCCGTGCCGTCATGCACGTGACGATCGCCCTCTGCGCCATTCTCGGCGGCGCGATGATTGGCAATCAGCTGTCGGGCGCGGCGTTCCAGGAGCGGGTCGCGTCGATCACGTACGACCTCAACAACACGCTCGTGCTCAATCCGATGGAGCGGTGGTACGACGCCCTGCGCGATCCGGTGTGGGGCGGCGGGCTCGGGGTCGCGTCGCCCGGAGCGAACCGCCTCGAGCCTGAGTCGGCGCTGAGAACCGAGCGCGAAAACGTCTTCATCAAGACCCCGGAAAGCTTCATGGCGGCCCTCATCTACGAAACGGGCCTGCCGGGGCTCATCTTCTACTACTTGTTCATCGCCGCCATTCTGTACTACGGCCTGCGGACGCTGCGCGTCCTGCGCCCGACCGACATGGGACTCTTCGCTGCCGCCATCATTGGTTTTCAGATCGCCATCCTCGTCCAGAGCTGGCCGTACGATCCCCTTCACTACCCTCCGAGCCGCGTGCTCTTCTGGTTCTGGGCGGGAGCGCTTATGAGTCTGCCGAAGCTTCTGGCGCAGAACACCGGGCAACAGCCGACGACCGTCCGTCGGGTGGCCATGGTGCCCCAGCGCCGCCTGGTGAGGCCGCTCCCGTCTGGCCGGCGCGCGGCGAGGGTGTGACCGCTTCCACCCAATCGTGCGCGTCGTCCACGTCGTTCCGGCAATCTCGCAGAGATTCGGTGGCCCCAGCAACGTGCCCGGGCTCGTCCGCTGCCTGGCTCGTCATGGCGTCGACGCGACGCTGCTGACGACGGACGCCGATCCCGAAGGACGGCTCGAGGTGCCGCTGAATGAGCGCAGCGTCCGGGATGGCGTCGCCTACCGGTTTCACCATGCCTGGCGAGTCAGCGGCCGCTATGGTCTGGCGCCGTCGATGCCCGCGGACCTTCACCGCTGCATCGCGGCCTCCGATCTGGTCCACATCCACTGGCTCTACAACTTTTCCTGCATCGCGGCGGCCCGGGCGGCCCTCGCCGCTGGCGTACCGTTCGTCGTGCAGCCTCGCGGCAGCCTCGACCCGCACATGTTCCGGAAAAACCACCTCGTGAAGCGCCTCTATCTGGACACGATCGGCCGGCCGCTGCTGACGCGCGCCGCCGCGGTCGTGTTTACCGCAGAGCAGGAACGCCAGCTCGCGCGGTACGCTCCAAGACGGCCCGAATGGATCGTGCCGAACGGCCTCGACATGGCGGGCTATCAGGACCTGCCTCCTCGCGGATCGTTCCGCGCCGCATTCCCTGACGTCGACGGGCCCTTCCTGCTGTTTCTCGGCCGCCTGAGCCGGCAGAAGGGGCTCGACCTCCTGCTCCACGCGTTCGAGCGCATCGTGCGCGCGCGACCGAATCTCTGGCTCGTACTGGCCGGGCCGGACCACGAGGGTTATGAGGCGCACGTCCGCGCCATGGTCCGGCAGCTGGATCTCGAGCGCCGCGTCGTGTTCACAGGAATGCTCACCGGGGCCCGCAAGCTCGCAGCGTTCGTCGATGCGGATCTGTTCGTGCTGCCGTCGTACTTCGAGAACTTCGGCGCGGTGATCATCGAAGCGCTTGCCTGTGGCCTTCCGGTTCTGATCTCGGACCAGGTGAACATCCACCAGGAACTGTCGGCCGCCGGCGTGGCCACCGTGGTGACCTGCACCGTTGACAGCGTCATCGCCGGCATCGAATCGGCGCTCGACGATGCGCACGCTCGAGGGCGCATGGCGACCGCCGGCCCTGCCGTCGTGCGCACGCACTACTCCTGGGACGTCATAGTGCCGATGCTGATAGATAGGTATACCCGTATCACTCGATGACCATGACCACGCCTCTCTCCGTGCTCATCATGACGATGAACGAGGAGCGCAATATCGGCGCGTGCCTCGACGGCGTCGTCGGCTGGGCGTCCGACATCGTGGTCGTGGACAGCGGCAGTACGGACCGCACTCTGACACTCTGCGCCGAACGGGGCATCCCGACCAGGTTCCACGCATACGTCGATCATCCGAGCCAGATGCGATGGTCGATGGCGTCGATTCCGTGGAAGCACGACTGGCTGCTCGTCCTCGATGCGGATCGCGTCGTCACGCCGGAGCTCAGGCACGAGATCGACGAGATGCTCAGGGGCGACACCGGCGTGATTCACGGCTTCTATAACCCTCACGTCCAGTACTTCCGCCAGCGTCCGGTGCGAGGGCTGAAGACGAACTACCTTCAACTGGTCCGCCGGGCTCGCGCCCGCGTCGACGAAAGCGAGCTGGTCGACGGCCGCCTCATCGTCGACGGCCCAACCGGCGCACTGCGGGGCGCCATCATCGAAAGCAATCAGAACGAGCTCGACGTCGACTTCTGGATCGACAAGCACCAGAAATACGCGCGGCGGATCGCGATCGAAGAGATCCTGCGCGCCGAACAACTGCTGTCACGGTCCGAAGGCGTGCGGCCGCGGTTGCTGGGCAACCCCGATGAACGCATGGTCTGGCTCAAGCACGTGTGGTTCAGGATGCCGCTGTATGTGCGTCCAGTGCTGTTCTTCTTTTATCGATACGTCCTGCGCCTTGGCTTCCTCGATGGCTGGAACGGCTTCGTGTTTCATTCCTTCCAGGCCTTCTGGTTCAGGCTGCTCGTCGATGTGAACATCGCGGAGTATCGCCGCAAGCTGAAACAGAACACGGTGTCGCTCGAGCAGCTGCTGGAGGCCGCTGGCCGGACGTCCGGGCGCCGCCCCGCTGAGAGCGGCGACAGAGTGGTGGAGTGCCCGAAATCGTGACCTGCCGGATGTGCGGAGGGGCCAACCTCTACAAGTTTCTGGATCTCGGCGCGACTCCTCCGGCCGATGACTTCCGCCGCGCCGAGCAGCTGCAGGAGCCTGAAACCTATTTTCCGCTTCAAGTGTTCATGTGTGCCGACTGCGGCCTGGCGCAACTGGGCCACGTGGTCCCCCCTGAGGTCCTGTATCGTCAGGACTATCCATACGAGGCCTCGACGACGGCCGCAGGCCGGGCGCACTGGGCGCGCATGGCGCAGGCAATCGTGCAACGCCTCGGCCTGGCCCCTGGCGAGCTGGCCGTCGATATCGGCAGCAACGTCGGTGTGTTGCTGGGCGCGTTCCGCGATGCCGGCATGCAGGTGCTCGGCGTCGATCCGGCGCCGAACATTGCGGAGATCGCGCGCGCCCACGGTATCGACACGATCTGCGATTTCTTTGGCGTCGACGCCGCCGCTCGAATCCTGAAGGACAAGGGGCCGGCCTCGGTGATCACCGGCACGAACGTGTTTGCGCACGTCGACGACCTGCGCGCGTTCATGTGCGGAATCGATCGGCTGCTGTCGCCTGACGGCGCCTTGATCATCGAGGCGCCGTATCTGGCGAATCTGATCGCCTACACGGAGTACGACACCATCTACCACGAACACCTGTCGTACCTGTCCGTCCGGCCGCTCGTGTCGTTCTTCGACAGCTGCGGCATGGACGTGTTCGACGTCGAGCAGGTCGAGATTCACGGTGGTTCGTTGCGGGTGTTTGCCGGACGGCGCGGACGCCACGCGGTGACGAGCGACGTATCCCGGCTGCTCGCGCAGGAGGCGGAGACGGGTCTTCATTCTCGAGAGACGCTGAACGCATTCGCGAAGGCCGTCGAGCAGAACCGCCGGGAGCTCGTCTGGCTCCTTCACCGGTTGAAGGCGGACGGGAAGAAGATTGCCGGCGTCAGCGCACCCGCGAAGGGGATGACCCTCCTCAACTACTGCAAGATCGACGGCCACATCCTGGATTTCGTCACCGAGAAGTCACCGCTGAAGATCGGACGCTTCACGCCAGGCGCCCGGCTGCCCGTCGTTCCCGACGATGAGTTGCTGCGGAACAAGTGCGACTACGGACTGCTGCTGGCGTGGAATTTCGCGGACGAAATCATCAGGAATCTGGACGCATTCCGGCGGCAGGGCGGGCGTTTCATCATCCCGATTCCCACCCCGCGAGTCATTTCATAAACGGAGATCGTGATGCGCGTGATTCGCGTGAAACCTGCAGTAGCGGACCGCCGAGGCACTATCACCGACGTCCTTGATGGCACCCCCGTGGAATGCGTCACGCTGGTCACGTCGAAAAAAGGCGCCGTGCGCGGCAACCACTACCACAAGAAGACCACGCAGTATACGTACGTCCTGCGTGGGCGCTTTCGTTTGTTGACGCAGCGGGGCGAAGGGCGCGTCCAGTCGCGCGTCGTGAGAGCCGGCGACCTGGTCGTCACGCCGCCGCTGGAACGGCACGCGTTCGTCGCGCTGGAAGACTCGCTGCTGATCGCCTGCGCCCATGGACCGCGTGCGGGACGCAGCTATGAATCCGACACGTATCGGCTGCCGGTGCCACTCGCCGGGCCGTCCCGCTGAGTGATTCCGCGAACATGCACACGTCAGCACGCCACATTCCAGTCTCGCAGCCGGTCGTCGGAGACCTCGAAATCGAGTACGTCACCGACGCGCTGCGTCAGGGCGCGATCTCCGGGTTCTACGGCGACTATCTGACGAGATTCGAATCGGAGTTCGCGGCCTATTGCGGCGCGGCGTGCGGCGTCGCCACCAGCAGCGGCACCACCGCCCTGCACCTGGCGCTCGCGGCGCTGTCCATCGGCCCGGGCGATGAGGTGCTCGTGTCGACGTTGACGAACATGGCGTCCGTGTTCGCGGTGCTCTACCAGGGTGCCACGCCGGTGCCGATCGACATCGAGAGCGAGACGTGGAACCTGGATGCGACGCTCCTCGACCGGCACGTGACGCCGCGCACGAAGGCGATCCTGGTCGTCCACCTGTTCGGCCATCCGGTGGACATGGATCCGGTCCTCGACGTCGCACGCCGCCACCGTTTGAAGGTCATCGAAGACTGCGCTGAGGCGCACGGTGCCATGTACAGAGGCCGGCGAGTCGGCGGCCTTGGCGATGTCGGCTGTTTCAGCTTCTATGCCAACAAGATCATCACGACGGGTGAAGGCGGAATGCTGACGACCAACGATCGGGATCTGGCGGAGCGAGCCACGTCCTTGAAGAACCTCGCGTTCGGACCGACGAACAGGTTCATGCACACCGCGGTGGGCTTCAACTACCGCATGACCAATCTGCAGGCCGCCGTCGGCTGCGCGCAGATGCGGTCGATTGACACCGTCATCGAGAAGAAACGTCGAATGGCCCGGTGGTACACCGAACGCCTGGCGGATATCCGGTGTCTCCAGCTTCCCGTCGAACGCGCGTATGCGCGCAGCGTGTACTGGATGTATCACGTGGGGCTGGCGGGCGACATGGCCGAACAGCGCGACGCCGTCCGGTCGCGCCTGGCTGCCGCCGGCGTTGAAACACGCGAAGGTTTCATCCCCGCGAATCTCCAGCACGTGTTTCAGCGCCAGGGCTGGGCACGCGCGGACAGCTGCCCGCGCGCCAACCTCGCGGCACGATCGACGTTCTACCTGCCGAGCGGGCCTTCGCTCAGCGAAGACGAGGTCGAGTACGTCAGCGCCTCGCTGAAAGACGTCCTTCAGGCGGTGTGAGCGATGCAGGAACCTCAGATTTTCGCGGACCTGTACGCCGGGAACTACGACAGCATGTACGCGGCGAAGGACTACCTGGCCGAGTGTGATGTCATCGAACGGGCGTTCGCACGCTTCGGAGATGGCCGTGTACACAGCATCGCGGATTTCGGGTGCGGCACCGGCAGCCACGCCATCCCACTCGCGCGCCGCGGCTATGCCGTGGTGGGAGTAGACAGATCGGACGCGATGCTCGCGGAGGCGCGAGCGAAGGCTGACGGGGCCGCGAGCGACGGGATGGGGACGCTGGCCTTTCGCCAGGGCGATCTGCGGGACGTCAGCCTCGAATCCACGTTCGACGCCGTGCTGATGATGTTCGCGGTCCTCGGCTACCAGCACACCAATCAGGATGTCACGCGCACGTTGACCAATATCAAAAGGCACCTGCGACCCGGCGGCTTGCTTGTGTGCGACATCTGGTACGGTCCCGCCGTTCTGCACGATCGGCCGGGGAAAAAGAGCCGCGAGATGCCGACCGCGCACGGACGAATCATCAGAATGGCGTCATCCGAGATTGATGTGCTCCGCCACCTCTGCACCGTCGATATCGTGCTGACCGTGATCGAACACGATCGAGTGGTGAGCCAGGAGACCGAGCGGCACGACGTGCGCTTCTTCTTTCCTCAGGAGATCGCCGCGCTGCTCGAGCTGACGGGCTTTCGAGTCTGCCGGCTTGGCGCCTTTCCGGATTTCGAACAGCCTCCGACCGAAGACAACTGGAACGCGATGGTCATCGCACGGGCCGAGGGCTGAAACAGCGTGAGTGCGGATGGCAGACTTCTGTTTCTGTACACCCCTTTAGTGCAGATGGGGGGAGGCGAACGCAATTTTCTTGAAGAAGTCCGTCAATTCAGGGCTCACGGCGTCCCCTGCGATGCCATCACCTTCAAGTCGGCGCCGGACGGTCCCCTCGGTGCGGCGGCGGCGAGCGCCGCGGTGGACGAGATCCCGCGTGGAGGTGCCCTCCCGGCAATCGCTGCACTTCGCAAGTACACGAGACACAAGCGGTCGCGCCTGTTGATTGCGCATACCAGCCCGCCCCTGGCGTACCTCGGCACGCTGGGAACAGGCGTGCCCTACGTGCTCTATCTGAACAGCCCCCCGTTCTACAAGGGATATCCGGAGAACAAGGTCATCTACTCGTGGCGATATTCCAGGCTGGTGAAAGAGACGATTGCGGCTGGCGGGCCGCGGTACGCGGATTTCCTGCCCGAGGTGAAGCTCGGTCCGATCGAGCGTGCGAAGGTCGAAGCCCGGGCCCTCCTCACCTCTCTGGCGGTGCGAAAGGCGCGGGCGGTGATCGTCTGGTCGCGCCGTGCGGCGGAAGAAGTCAAGAAGGTCTACGGCGTCGACCCTGTCGTCCTGCAGGGATGCATCCCGGACGCGCTCCGGGATTATGCGCCGCGATCGAATATCCGTCAGCTGCTCGGTATTCGCGACGACAGTCGCGTCGTCCTCACCGTATCGCGCCTTGATCCCATCAAGAGAGTCGATCTTCTCATTCGCGCCTTCGACACGCTCAAACGCCGTCATCCGGACGCCGTGCTCGTCATTGTCGGCATCGGGCCGGATGAACCGCGCCTGCGGACGCTCGCGTCCGAACTCGGCACCAGGGACATCGTCTTTGCCGGCTACGTTCCGGACCAGGCATTGTGGGACTACTATGCGACGAGCGACGTCTTTGTCACGCCTGCACTCGCGGATTTCAATATCGCTCCCTACGAGGCGCTCGCGCTGGGCTGTCGAGTCGTCTGGTCGAGCGAGATGGATCCCGATGAGGCGTTACGGCGGAACGCAGCGGTCGTGACAGTCGAACCGGGCCACCTCGAGTTTGCCGAGGCCATCGCACGAACGTTCAGCATGCCCGCGCCGGCGGCATCCGATATGACTCCGTATCTGTGGTCGACCCGGTACGCGCGTCTCGCATCGCTGTTTGACTCAATCACGCAAGGCGACGGCTGATGTCCAACGTGATCCCTGCTGAAACAGGTCGTCGCGTCAAGCCGCTGATCCGGGCATTGCTGCCGCGGACGATTCGTCCGCGCCGGATCCTGGCGGGTCCCCTCCGCGGCGCCTGGCTGGTGACCTCCTGGCACGACTATCCGGCCGGCCTCACCGGCCGAACGGAGCGGCCGCTGCTCGACTGGTTCGCCCGGCACGTCCAGCCGGGCGAGACCTGGCTCGACGTCGGCGCCCATTACGGCTATACGGCGTTTGCGCTCGCCAGACTGGTCGGCCCGGCGGGCCGCGTCTTCACGTTCGAGCCCGTGCCCGGCACCGCGGGGTGCGTGGACCAGGGGCGCGTGCTCAATGCGCTGCCTCACGTGACGGTCCTGCCGATGGCGCTTGGCGCATGCGCCACGCTCGAATTCCGCCGCCTGGCGTGCACGAGAGGCATGGCGGACTCGACGCTCTCACCGGACTCGTCGGCGTGGTTCGTGAACGTCGCCGTCGCCCGCTTCGACTGGCTCTGGCCCGCCCTGCACGGACGTGACGCCAGGATTCACGGCGTCAAGATCGACGTCCAGGGCATGGAGCTCGAAACGCTCGGCGGCATGCGCGATGCCCTTGCCCGGTGGCATCCGCGCATCGTCCTGGAACTGCACGCCGGCGTGAGCCGCGAGGCCGTCCTCTCGCTCCTGCGGGAATTGGGCTACTCGGGCGAGGCCGTTGCGATCGAACCGGTCCGCGGAGAGCGAACGCCTCAGTTCCTCGATAACCATAGTTACGCGTTTCATCCCGCGTGAAAGGAATCTGTCGTTCTCTCTTCTGCGTTCTTCCGTTCTCGGTTCGTGTTCAAGTTCGCCGGGTCCGGCTGAAGCCGGACACTACGAACGTTCGGAACGGCGTCCGTAGTGTTCGCCTTCAGGCGGACCGAACGCCGAACGCCAAACGCGTGAACGGCGAATTCCGAACCCGAACCATGAACACGAACCGAGAAGCGAGAACCCGGAACCGCGAACGACGAGGGGCGTAGTGCGGTGGCTCGCTTGTTCATCATCTCCATCAACTACGCGCCGGAACCCACGGGGTTTGCGCCTCACGCGGCGGCGCTTGCCGCGCATCTGGCCGGGCGCGGGCACGAGGTATCGG
>Ga0209640_10003753_pt1 | contig 13293 bp, 9 predicted proteins | sample RifCSP10_1_FD_184018 | JGI IMG/M metagenome (GOLD analysis project Ga0209640, IMG submission 184018) | Soil microbial communities from Rifle, Colorado - Rifle CSP2_sed 10_1 (SPAdes) (version 2) | ecosystem: Environmental > Terrestrial > Deep subsurface > Rock core/Sediment | place: Rifle...
TGGAAAAGGATTCTAGCGACGCTCAGGCTCGGCTTCGGTTGCTCAACTTGCTGGTGGTCGAGGACAGGATCACGGAGGCGGCGACTCACCTGGATTATCTCGTCCAGCAAGGCTACAGCCAGTTTGTCCTTTCGTGGGCCCGGGACGGTGACAATCCGCGTGCGATAGCGCAGGCCGCATTCGCGATCAGCAGTCCGGATCAACCGAATACGGTTCTGTTTAGCGCTTCGGTTGGATGGGCAGAGGCGGACGCGCAAGCCGCGCAGGACTGGATTCTATCTCTACCGGTAGGCGTCGCACGCGACTGGGCACTCGCGGGCATGGCCAGGGGAATGGCCAACGTTGGGCAGACGGTCACTCCAACGGCACTGGGCGCGTTCAGTAGCGACCGCACACGCCAGGAACGTTTGCTATTTGTGATACCCACTCTTGCGCGACACGACGCGTCTGAGGCGCGAGCGCTGATCGAAACCTACATCACTGAACCAGATATACGCGAGCGGGTGGAGCGCGCGTACGAGACGGCGCTCGAATTGCCGCCGCCTTGACGGCCGGATACGGATGACCACTTCTCGGCCGATCTACGTCGGATGAAAACGTGGCACGAAGCCGTTCCTTAATGATGAGACGCTCGTGCGTCTCAATCGAACGCTGACATTTGTGGTTGGGTTGGCCGGGTAAGCCGAACCGTTATCACGCGGCAACACCGCTGCCCTAAATCCGCAATGTGGCCGCTCTACCGTTGTCGGCATGCCAAAGCATGACGATGGGCGGCGCCGTTTCGTGAGGGATACGGGATTGCTCGTCGGCGCTGCTGCGAGCGGCGTGCTGAGCCGCGCGAAAGCACAGACGAGGGCCGGCAACCGATCCCTTCACGACCAGCCGTTGACGCGCATCGCTTTCGGCTCTTGCGCAAGCCAAGACAAGGAGCAGCCGATCTGGGAAACCGTGCTCGATGCGCGCCCCGAGCTCTTCATCTTTCTCGGCGACAACATCTACGGCGACACGCGCGACATGAGCGTGTTGCGCGGGAAATACGCGCAGCTCGCCGACAAGCCCGGATTCCAAAGCTTGCGCGCCTCCACGCAGCTCATCGCGGTTTGGGACGATCACGACTACGGCGAGGACGATGCCGGCGCCGACTATCCGCTCAAAGAAGAGTCGCGGCGCATCTTTCTCGAGTTTTGGCAGGAGCCTGGCAACTCACCAAGGTGGTCGCGCGACGGGATCTATACCTCGTACGTGTTCGGTCCCCGCGGCCGGCGCGTGCAGGTCGTCCTGCCGGATTTGCGCTACAACCGCACGCCGATCGTGCCGCTCGACCTGGGCGCGGTCAGCTACGAGGAATGGAGCCGCGCTAAGGAAGCGGCGGGCGCTTCCGTGCCGGGTCCGTACGCGCGTTCGCCGGACACGGGCGCGACGATGCTCGGAGGGGCCCAATGGCGCTGGCTCGAAGCACAGTTCGACGTGCCGGCGGAGCTCCGCATCTTTGCGTCGAGCTTACAGGTGCTCGCGGACTTCCCGGGCTGGGAAGCATGGATCAACTATGCGCGCGATCATCAGCGCCTCATCGATCTCATTCGTCGCAAGAACGCGGGCGGCGTAGTTTTTATCAGCGGCGACACGCACTACGCCGAGCTCACGAAGCTCGACGTCAACGTGCCGTATACGTTCTGGGATCTGACCTCGAGCGGGCTCACGGAAGTGTGGCCCGTGGATGTGCCGAATGCGAATCGCGTGGGCTCACAGCTCCGCGAGCCGAATTTCGGTTTCATCGAGATCGATTGGCGGCCTCGCGAGCCCATAGTTCGGCTCGAAGCGCGGGACGTGAGCGGCACGGCGCGCGTCGCGCACGAAGTCTCGACCGCGGAGCTGCGCGCGCCGACCTGAGACGCTCAGTCGCCGTGCCCGTGCTCCGAGACCCCGATCGGTAGCTCGGCTTGCGCGGTGCCGGGGAGCGCGACTTCGAGCACGCGTGCCAACGTCGGCGCGATCTGCCGCATATCGATGACGCCGAGCGCGCGGCCCGCGGCGATGCCGGCGCCTTGCACGAAAAACGCCGCATGCATTTCCGGACGCCCGGGCAGATATCCGTGCGTGCCCTTCGACGTTGCAGCCGTAAGGAAATCGCCGCGATGCGCAGAGCCGGCATAAAAGCCGGGCGCGAATTCGATGAGAAAATCCGCATCGGGGAAGCCGGCCGAGAGCTTTAGCTCCTCCGCGGGCAGCACACGCGCGATGCCGTTGTCCGCATCGGCCGCGAGCTCCGCGAGCAAGGCGGCGACGCGCGAGCGCAAGCCTCGGTCGGCACCGTCGCGCAGCACGATCGCCGCGCTGCCGCCCGCGGGCCACACTTGCGCGTCCCACGAAGCTACTTTCGCTGACGCGTCGGCTCCGGCTGCCGGCTCGAGCCGAATGAGCCCGGCAGCGACGAAGCGTGTGCGCAAGTTCACGGCCGTGTGCGTCGCGATGAAGCCGTGATCCGACACGACGGCGACGACGGTCCGCGGATCGTTCGCGAGCGCCGCCGTGCTCAACTCGCCGATCATCGCATCGATCGCCTCGAGCGTTGCGTATGCCGAGGCGACGAACGGTCCGTCGCGGTGCTGCGTGCCGTCGAGCGCGATCAAATGAACTGCGGTGAAGTAGGGCTTGTGCTCGCGCAGGATCGCAAGTGCAAAGCGCGCACGAATGCGATCCGACTCGACCGTATCCGTGTATCCCTCGATGAAGGGGCCGAGACGGGCCTCGAGCCCCTCTAGGACGCCTTCGGGCCGGCTCAACGCGCGCAGCAGTTTCAAGTCTTCCATGTTGCGCGCACGCCAATACTCGGGCACCAGCACGTCGATATCTCTGTCTGCGACGGTCACAGGCCAGTTGATGGCCGCGCTCCGATTTGTCGGCGCAAGCACACTCCACAACGTCGGCACGTGAATGTCCTCCGCGTACCAGTACCAACCCTCTTGATTCGAAGACAACGGGTCGAAAGGCGTGTTCGACACGATGCCGTGCTCGGCGGGCGCGACACCGGTCAGCATCGTCGTGTGACTCGGGTACGTGATCGTCGGCACGACACCGATGACGCCGCTCGCGTAGGCACCGGCGGTGACGAAGCTGCGCAGGTGGGGAATCTCGAGGTTGTGTCGATCCGCTTCGAGCACGTAGTCGGGATGAAGGCCGTCGACCGAGATCAGCAACACGGGCGCGGCGATGACGGACGTGGCAGCGCACTGACACGCGAGCAACAGGCAGCAAACGAGGTTGCGGGGCATCGATACCTCGGCGGTCTTTGGCGGGCGTTCGACGCTACCGCCGGACTGTTGCAGCCGAGTGACATCTCGGTAAACGCGGCATTCACCTTTCGGTCACGAAACGCTTACGTTCACGTCAACGATGTGTCATCGACGCGGCCTAGCGTTCTCGTCCTCAATCGCCCCACCACACTGACACGGAGCCCAACCATGAAGAGCAGGAATTCCATCGAGCCGATCGGACCGACTTTGCCGATGCTGCCGCTCGCCGCCGCAGTTGCGGGCGCGCTGCTCGCGCAGGCGGTCGAGGCGCAAGAAACGCCGACGTCGGACGAGCGCCGCCTCGAGGAAGTGCTCGTGACCGGCCGCGGCGAAACGCGTCAAGTGCAAACGATCACGGCCGAGCAGATCGCACAGCTGCCCCCGGGCACGAGCGCGCTCAAGGCGATCGAGTACTTGCCGGGCGTGAATTTCCAATCGGCCGATCCTTACGGCGCATACGAGTGGTCTACGCGGATCACAGTGCGCGGCTTCAATCAGAGCGCCATGGGCTTCACGCTCGACGGCGTGCCGCTCGGCGACATGACCTACGGCAACCACAACGGCCTGCACGTGAGCCGCGCGATCCCGTCGGAGCTCGTGTCGCGCGTCGTGCTCTCCCAAGGCGCGGGAGCGCTCGACACGGCATCGTCGAGCAATCTCGGCGGCGCAATCGAGTTCTACTCGCTGGATCCGGCCGATGAATTCGCCATCAGCGCCGAGCAGGCTTTCGGCAGCGATTCGTCGCGCCGGACGTTCGTCAAGGTCGACAGCGGCGAGCTCGGCACCGGCACGCGCTTGTATGTAGCCTTAGTCGACGGATCGACTGAAAAGTGGAAGGGCGCCGGCGACCAGCAAATCCAGATGTTCAACGCGAAGCTCGTGCAGCCGGTCGGCGAGGGTAGGTTCACAGCCTACTACAACAATTCCGATCGTGCCGAGATCGACTATCAAGATCTCTCGTACGCGATCATCGAGCGTCGTGGGCGCGAGTGGGACAACTGGTATCCGGATTGGAGCGCCACGGTTGCGGCCGGCCAGGCCTGTGCCGCGAGCGGCGGCAACGACACGGTTGTCTGCGACGATGCGTACTGGAACGCTTCGGGGCTGCGGAAGGACGATCTCGGCTACGTCGCGCTCGAGCTGCCCTTCGGAGGCGCGCTCACATGGACGGCGACGGCTTACATGCACCAGGACGAAGGCCAAGGATTGTGGGGCACGCCGTATGTGCCGACCCCGAACGGCTCGCCGTGGTCGATTCGCACGACGGAATACGACCTCGACCGCAACGGCGTCGTGACCGCGCTCACGTGGACGTCGGGCAATCACGAAATCAACGGCGGACTCTGGTATGAGACCAACGATTTCACGCAAGCCCGGCGCTACTATGGCGAGCCCTCCCTCACGGCGCCGACACGTTCGTTCGAGGACATGCAGAGCGGGCCGTTCCAAACGGACTGGGAGTACGATTTCGAGACGGAAACGATCACGTTCTATCTACAGGACACTTGGTCGCTGAGCGACGCCGTGAGCCTCAACGCGGGTTTCCGATCTCTCAACGTGGAAAACAGCGCCCAGACGATCGTCGGCGCCGTGAAAACCGGCACGATCGAGGCCGACGAGCCGTTCCTGCCGCAAATCGGTCTCACGTGGGAGCTCGCGGGCGGCACGGAATTGTTCGCGTCCGCGGCCAAGAACGCGCGCGCGTTCCCGAGCAGCGGCACGTCGGGACCGTTCAGCACGTCGGCTGACGGTTTCGCCGCGATCAGGGATACGCTCGAGCCCGAGAAGTCGACGAACTACGAGGCGGGCGTGCGGTTCACGGCCGCGGATGACATGTATGGACTGGTCGCCGTGTATTACGTCGACTTCGAGAACCGGCTGTTCGGTATTCCTCGCGGTCCCGGTATCGTCGGCAACCCCTCGGTGCTCGTCGACGTCGGCGCAGTAAAGACGAACGGTATCGAAGCGGCTCTCATGTGGAATGCAATGACGAATTTCTCGTGGTTCAACTCGCTCGCGTGGAACGACTCGCAGTACGACGACGACTACGTCACCACCGACACTGCCGGGATCCAGACGCTCGTACCCGTGTCCGGCAAGCAAGTTACGGATACGCCCGAGGTGTTGTACAAGTCTCAGTTCGCGTATGACAACGGGTCGTTCTTCGCGCGTCTCGACGTGAATTTCACGGACGACCGGTTCTACACCTACTTGAACGACCGCGGCGTCGATTCGTACACGTTGTTCAACTTGGGGCTGGGCTATCGTTGGACGAACATGAGCGCAATCGAGGAGCTCGTGCTGCAGGCCGACGCCATGAACCTCACCGACGAAGAGTACTTCAGCACGATCAATTCCAACGGCTTCGTGACGTCCGACTTGACCGGCACGGCACAGACGCTGCAGCTCGGCGCGCCGCGCCAATTCTTCGTGTCGTTGAAGGCGCGCTTCTAGCCGCCTCGTTTTTCAGGGGGGCCGCGCCGGTCGCGTTGGCGCGGCCCCCGGCGGGCAGGTGGCGCGGCCGCCCATTTGCGCCGTTCGGCGCCGCTCAAGTACGCTCTGGCAGAAAGTTGGCGGAAAATCCGCGATCGCGCGTATTAGAGCGGTAACGACAACTGAAGCGCCGCCCGCGGGCGGCCGAGCACTTTGGATGGTCGAGCCGCAATCTTCGTCGCCACCGTGCACCTCCCACGCGTCCGGCGCACTCGACGGCCAGTCAACGGTGCCGGCGCCCGCGGGCGAGCATGCGCTCTTCGTACGGCGGCTCTTCGAATGCTATCGGCACGCGCTCATGCGCTACCTTTTGGGCCTGCTCAAGCGTCGCGCCGACGCCGAGGATGTGCTTCAAGAAACGTATACGCGTCTGCTCGGCGTCGCCGATCTCGACCGCAGCGGAAGCCGGGCGCGTGCCTATCTATTCAAGGTCGCGACGAACTTGGCGCGCGATCGTTTTCGCAGGCGCGCCGAGCAATGCGCCGGCGCGACGTTTGCCGAGGACGATCTCGCGAGCAGCGACGATTCGCCCGAGCTCATCGTCGACTTTTCGCAAGGTCTTGCGATCGTCAAGAGAACGCTGCTCGAGCTCAAGCCGCGGTGCCGGCAGGTGTTCTTGCTGCGCGTATCCGAAGAGCTCGACTACGAGACGATCGCGGCCAGGCTCGGCGTCAGCAAACGCACCGTCGAGCGTGAAATGCAGCATGCATTGGAAGTCTGTCAGAAGAGACTCGAGAGATCAGGAAGATGACAAGCGACAACGACAATGATGTGAAGCGCGGCGGCGCCGCGCGAACGGCGGCGCAATGGTTCGTCGAGCTCGACGGGGCCTCCGTGGCTCCTACGCAGGAAGCGGCGCTTGCCGCGTGGCTCGAGGAGAGTCCCGCGCATGAACGCGAGCTCGAGCGCTGCGAAACCGCGGTGCATTTGGCGCAAGAGCTCGCGCACGACGCGGACGTGCAATGGGCGTTCGATGAAGCGGCGCATCTCGCCGCGGCTGTGCCGCCGCGTGCGGCCGCGTCTCGCGGCGTCAGGTGGTATCAACGGCCGGCGCTCTCCTGGAGCATCGCGGCGCTCGCCGTGGTCGTGGCCGTGCTCGCCGTCGTCTGGCGCGAGTCGCCGCCTGCAACCGCGACGATGACGGCCCTCGCCTCAGGCGAAGGGTTGCCTCCCGAGATCGTCATCGAGCTCGCATCCGCCGATCCCGTCGTCGTGCTCCCTGGGGAAATCGTCGTCGATGCGCGGTCCGTCGCCGTGCTGCCGTTCGTCGGCGTCGGCGACCGGCTTGCCGAGACGCGAGAGGGCGCGGCGACGAACGCGATCGCCGCGCGGCTCTACGACGAGGTCGTGCGCCAGCTTGCAACGATTCCGGGCGTGTACGTCGTCGGCCGCCCGTCCGTCGTGCCTTACGAGAATCGCGACCTGCGGCCCGAGGCAGTGGCCGCGCAGCTCGGCGTACGCGGCATCGTCGCGGCGCGCGTTGAGTCGGAGGACGGGCGCGTGCGCGTGCTCTTGCAGGTCATCGACGTCGCCGGTAACGGCGCACTGTCGGAAGACGCCTTCGATCGGCCGGTCGCGGAGCTCACTGCGATGCGGACCGATATCGTCACCAACATCGCCGCCGCGCTCGCGAGCCCGGCAGGAACGGCTGTGCCGGCGACAGGAAACTAAAGAGGAGAAGTCACATGCAGAGATTCACGTTGTTCGCCTCGATGTTGGCGGCACTTGTCGTGATCGGCGCCCCCGCGCACGCGCAAGACCGTCCCGCACAGGGCCGCGCACAGGCGCCGAGCCCGGCGCAAGCACCCGCTGCCGAGGCGCCTGTTTTCCCGCCGGCTCCGAGCGCTGCCGTGGCCGAATCCATGCAGCGCAGGGAGGAACGCGGCATCGACATCGAAGAGTTGCTGGCGCAGGTTTCGGCAAGCACGGGCAAGGAGTTTCTCGTCGACCCGCGCGTGCGGGCGCGCGTGTTCGGCGTGCCGGAAATCGAGAATCCGACTTACGCGGACTTGCTGTCGATTCTGAGGATGCACGGCTACATGGCCGTCGAAATCCAAGGCCGCGTCAACATCGTGCCTGACGCACTCGCGCGCCAAATGCCCGGGCGTCTGCTTCAGCGCGACGACGACAGCGTGCCCGACGACGAATGGGTCACGCGCATCATCACCGTGCCGAACGCAGCGCAGCTCGTGCCGATTCTGCGCCCGCTCATGCCGCAGCCCGCGCATCTGGCGGCCACTTTCCAGGAGGAGAACGGCGAGCCGGTCAGCAAGCTCGTGCTCGTCGACACCTACGCGAACGTGCGACGCATGACCGAAATAATTAATACGCTGTCGCGCTAGACCGGTAACGAAAGGTACGTTCGCCCCGGGAGCGCCCTCAGGCGTGCTCGCGCTTGACCGCGGCGCCATCCGCCGCGCGGACCGATCGCGACGCCGGCATGGCGTCGGCGCCGAGCGCTGCGATGCAGCGGCTCAAGTAGCTCTGCAACTTTGTCACTTCTGTTTCACTCAAAGCCGATAACATGCGCGCCACGACCGACCGGGCAACGCCCCGCGCGCGCGCGAGTTGCCGCACGCCTTCGTCCGTGACCTGCCAGCTGTCGGCGCGGCGGCTTTCGGGATGCGGCCGGCGCGCGACGAGCCCGTCGTCCTCGAGGCGGCGGAGCACCGCGTTCATCGTTTGCGCCGAGACGAGCGCACGTCGGGCGAGCTGGGCGCCCGTGATCCCGGGCTCGTAGTTGAGCCCGAAAAGCGCGGCGAAGTGCGCGAACGAGAGCTCGACGCCTTGGCGGCGCAGGGCCTCGTCGACGGATTGTCTGAAGCTGTGTTGCAAGGATTTGAGCAGGAAGCCGACCACGTCCTCGGGCTTGTCCGAGTCGAGCCAGCCGGGCAACTGAAATACTTGAGAATTCTTGACCATGTGCCCTTTGCCAATTATCAGCTTCCTGATAGCATATCAGGCTCCTGATTATTATCAAGGATGACTCCGTGAACCTCCATGTCGGCTCGACCTCCTGGCGAGCCCGTTTTTCGATCGCCGCAGCGCTCGTCGGCATCGCCGCCGTTGCCGCGATATTGATCGATGACAACGTACCGGCCGCCGATCGCGGGGCCGCGCCGGCGGATGCCGTCTCGAGCGTCGGACGCGACGCAGCCCTCACGGTCACGACCGTGGAGCTCGAGCCCGTGGAGCTCGCGCGCTCGGTGACTGCCAACGGCTCGATCAACGCCTGGCAAGACGTCATCATCGCGCCCGAGGTCGGCGGCTATCGCGTCGCCGAAGTTCATGTCGACGTCGGTGACCGCGTGACTGCGGGTCAGATTCTCGTCGAGCTTTCGACGGGGCTTCTCATGGCCGAGGTCGCGACCCGGCAAGCTCAGCTCAAGCAACGCGAAGCGGAGCTCCTGAACGCCGAAGCGTCGCTGCGGCGCGGCGAGTCGTTGGCGGCCATGGATTCGCTCGCCGAAGCCGACCTCGATCGGTTGAAGAGCGACGCGCTCGCGGCCGAGGCGTTGCTCGAGTCGGCGCAAGCGGATCTCGAGACGTCGATGTTGCGGCTCGAGTTCGCGCACGTGAAGGCGCCTGACCACGGCGTGATCACGTCGCGAACCGTCACGGTCGGTCAGATCGCGCAGGCCGGCGGCGAAATGTTGCGGCTGCTGCGTCAAGGGCGAGTCGAATGGCGCGGCGAGGTGCCGGAGTCGCAGCTCGCAGCGCTCAAGACGGGACAAACCGTGACGATCACGACGGCCGACGGCTCCGTGATTACCGGCCGCATCCGCACCGTCGCGCCGACGATTTCGAATGTGAGCCGAACCGCTCTCATCTATGTCGATCTCGAGTCGAGCGAACAGGTGCGTCCCGGCATGTTTGCTCGCGGCGCAATCGAGATCGGCCGGAGCATGGGCTTCACCGTGCCGTTGCAGAGCCTCGTGAGCGCCGACGGTTACAGCTACGTATTCGTGGTCGGCCACGACCGCGTGGTCGAGCGCCGCCGTATCGAGACCGGCGCCGTTTCCGACGACGACATCGAGGTCTTGTCGGGGCTCGAGTCAGGCGACCGAGTCGTCGAGAGGGGCGCGGGCTTTTTGAAGGACGGCGATCTCGTGAACGTCGTGGCGACGAGCCGCCCATGAACTTCGTCACTTGGTCGATCAGAAATCCCGTTCCCGTGATCGTGCTGTTCATCGCGCTCACGGTCGCGGGGCTCATCAGCTTTCCGAAGCTCGGCGTCCAGGACCGGCCGGACATCGAGTTCCCCGCCGTCGTCGTGACCGTGACCTATCCAGGCGTCGCGCCGACGCAGATGGAAAGCGAAGTGACACGAAAGGTCGAGGACGCCGTCACGACGATCGCGGGCATCGAGCAATTGACGTCGACGGTCGACGAGGGCGTGTCGACGACGAGCATCGAGTTTCGCTTCGGCACCGATTTGAGCGCCGTGCTCGACGACGTCCGCGATGCGATGACGCGCATTCGTTCCGATCTCCCGCTCGACGCCAACGAGCCGATCGTGTCGCGCGTGACGACGGCGGGCGGGTCTCTCGTGACCTGGAGCGTCGCTTCCGACAGCATGAGCGACACCGAGCTTTCGTGGTTCGTGGACTTGGTCGTGACGCGCGCGGTGTCGGCCGTGCCCGGCATCGGCCGCGTGTCGCGCGTCGGCGGCGTCGGGCGAGAGATCCGCGTCGATCTCGATCCGGATCGCATGGCGGCTCTCGGTGCCACGGCGGCCGACGTATCGCGACAGCTGCGCCGCATTCAGGCCGAGTATCCGGGCGGCGAGGGGCGCGTCGGCGGGCTCGAGCAGACCGTTCGCACGACCGGCATCATCACCTCCGTCTACGATCTCGCCGCTTTGCCGATCGCGCTGCCCGATGGGCGGTCGGTGCGGCTCGATACGATCGCGGACATCCGCGATCAGGCCTCCGAGCGGCGTGCGCTCGCGCTGCTCGACGGCGAGCCCGTCGTCGGTTTCGAGATCGTGCGCTCGTGGGGCGCGAGCGCCCTCGACGTCGCTAAAGACGCACGCGCGACGGTGGACGAGCTCGCCGAGCAATACCCGGACATCCGCTTCGCCGAGGCAAGCTCGACGGTCGGCTACATCCAAACGTCGTTCGATTCGTCGATGGAAATGCTCATCGAGGGCGCGATTCTCGCCATCATCGTCGTGTGGCTCTTCTTGCGCGATTGGCGTGCGACGCTCGTCTCGGCCGTCGCGTTGCCGCTGTCGATCATTCCGACGTTCTGGGCGATCTACGTGCTCGGCTATACGCTCAACATTCTGACGTTGCTCGCGCTCACGCTCGTGGTCGGTATTCTCGTCGACGACGCGATCGTCGAGGTCGAGAACATCGTGCGGCACTTGCGGCAGGGCAAGCCGCCGCGGCAGGCCGCCATGGAAGCCGCGATCGAGATCGGCCTTGCGGTCGTCGCCACCACGCTCACAATCTGCGCCGTGTTCATTCCGGTCGCGTTCATGAGCGGCATCGCGGGCCAGTTCTTTGCGCCGTTCGGCTTCACGGTCACGGTCGCCGTGCTGTTCTCGCTGCTCGTCGCGCGCACGCTGACGCCGATGATGGCCGCGTACTTTTTGAAACCGCACGACGAGCCGGTGACGACGCCGCGCATCATGACGTGGTATCTCGGCCGAGTGCGCTGGTGCCTCGCGAACCGCTGGAAGACGCTCGGCGTTGCGAGCGTCATCATTTTCTCGATGCTCGCGCTGTTTCCGCTGTTGCCGCAGGCGTTCTCGCCCGCGGGCGACAATGGCTTTACGCGGCTCACGGTGGAGCTCGCGCCGGGCGCGGGGCTCGAGGATACGCTTGCCGTCGCCGAGGAAGTGCGCACGCGTCTTGCCGCGTTGCCCGAAGTCGGCAGCATCTACACGGCCATCGGCACGCAGGGGCAGAGTAACTCGCCGAGCGGCGGCGGCTCGGCGGGGGCCGTGCGGCGCGCGAACCTCACGATTCAAATCGACAACGAGGACGGCACGCGCGGCGCGCAACAGGCGTTCGAGCGCAAGGCGACGGAAATGCTGCGCGACGTTCCCGGCGCCCGGCTGCAGTTCCAGGGGTCGGGCGGTGACCGCTTGGAGGTGACGCTCGCTGGCGATGCGCCCGAGCGTCTGGCGTTGGCGGGGGCCGCGGTCGAGCGCGAGCTTCGTACCATGCCGGGGCTCGGCACGATCACGAGCAGCGCGGCGTTGCAGAAGCCGGAAATCGTCATTCGCCCGCTGCCGGACCGCGCGGCAGAGCTCGGCGTCACGACGGAGATTTTGAGCCTCGTCACGCGCATCGCGACGAGCGGCGACGTCGAAACGGGCCTCGCCAAGTTCAATCTCGACAACCGGCAGATTCCGATTCGCGTGCGGTTGAACGATGCATCGCGCGGCGATCTCGAGCGCCTGCGCCTGCTGCCGGTGCCGAGCAGCGGCGGCACGGTGGCGCTCATGAACGTGGCCGACGTATCGCTCGGCTCGGGGCCGGCCCAGATCACGCGCGTCGACCGCAGCCGCAACATCACGATCGACGCCGACTTGGCCGGGCTCGCGCTCGGCGACGCGCTCGATGAGGTCGAGCGGCTGCCGTCGATGCAGAACCTGCCCGAGGGCGTGCGGCATCTCGCCACGGGCGACGCGCGCTGGATTGCCGAGATCTTCGATCAATTTGCGCTCGCGATGGGGATCGGGATTCTCTCGATCTATGCCGTGCTCGTGATGCTGTTTCACAAGTTCGTCCAACCGATCACGATCCTGTCCGCGCTGCCGCCGTCGGCCGCGGGCGCCGTGGTTGCACTGCTTCTCTGCGGCTACGGGCTCGCGATCAACTCGCTGATCGGCTTGCTCATGCTCATGGGCATCGTCTCGAAGAACTCGATCCTGCTCGTCGAGTACGCAATCATGGCGCAGCGCGATCACGGCATGTCGCGATTCGACGCGTTGCTCGATTCGTGCTCGAAGCGCGCACGGCCGATCGTCATGACGTCGATCGCGATGCTCGCGGGCATGACGCCGGTCGCAATGGGCTGGGCCGGAGACCCGAGCTTCCGCTCGCCGATGGGTGTTGCGGTCATCGGGGGGCTCGTGGTCTCTACCATCATGAGCCTGTTCATCGTGCCGGCGCTCTTCACGGTGTTCGACGACTTTCAACAGTGGCTCGTGCGCACGTTCTCCCGCTTGCCGCAACCGGCGCCGCTCGCCGCCAGTCGCGTGTGAGCGAACGACGTGCGAGCGCCGTTGTGGGCATTCTTGGCTCAGTAGCGTCGGGCATCGCCGCCGCCCAGAACGTCGCGGCGCCGGCCCCGATCGAAGTGTTGACGTGTCACTATGCCGAGGGCAAAGGTCCCGCGGATCTCGAAGGCCTGGCGACAGGATTCAACGCCTGGATGGAGCGTTACGACGCGCCACCCTATACGGCATACACATTATCGCCGCTCTCGCACAGCGACGAGATCGACTTCGATTTGGCGTGGGTGGGCGCGTGGCCGGACGGCGCGACGATGG
>Ga0209640_10003754_pt1 | contig 13292 bp, 10 predicted proteins | sample RifCSP10_1_FD_184018 | JGI IMG/M metagenome (GOLD analysis project Ga0209640, IMG submission 184018) | Soil microbial communities from Rifle, Colorado - Rifle CSP2_sed 10_1 (SPAdes) (version 2) | ecosystem: Environmental > Terrestrial > Deep subsurface > Rock core/Sediment | place: Rifle...
GAACCCCGCCGCTTTGGGCGTGCTGGGCCTCTCCTTGGAACTCCTGGCGCTTTCATTCCTGCGCGCCGACCCGGCAGTTGCCTGGCGCGGCCTGCGCCTGGATGCCTGGGCCGCTCTGGCGATCGTTGCGTTCACGACGCTGTTCTTAATCTTGTCTGCCCTGCGTTGGGTGCACAATTCAGAGCAATGGGAGAAGGGATAGGGGATAAGGGATTGGCTCTTTTCCCTGATTGCTAATTACTAATCACCGATTTTCTGCTCTATCGATGAAGATAACCATTGCTCTTGCCCAACTCAATACGCACCTGGGAGACGTGGAATCCAACCTGGAAAAGCACCTCTCCTTGATCAAGGACGCTCGCAGCGCAAACGCCGATCTGATTGTTTTTCCGGAACTTTCCCTGACCGGCTATGTCCTGCAAGACCTGGTTCCAAGCGTGGCGCACCCGCCGCGCGCCGACGATCCGGTATTCAGCCAGCTGTTGAGCGCCAGCCAGGATATCGATCTGGTCGTGGGCTTCGTGGATGAAGACCGGCGCCACCGCTTTTACATCTCCTCGGCTTACCTCTCCAAGGGCGAGATCGTTCACGTCCATCACAAAGTCTACCTGCCGACCTACGGGTTGTTTGACGAGGGGCGTTTCTTTGCCTGGGGAGATGATGTGCGCGCTTTCAACACGCGCTTCGGCCGGGTAGGCATTCTGATCTGCGAGGACTTTTGGCACGCCTCGCCGCCTTACCTGCTCTGGTTGGACGGCGCGGATATATTCCTGTTCTCCTCGGCCTCTCCCGGTCGCGGCCTGCGAGACGAACCCCAGCTCGAATCGGCCCGCTGGGTGGAGCACATCAACCGGGCCTACGCCAGTTTGTTCACTTCCTTTGTAGCTCACGCCAACCGGGTGGGATACGAGGATGGCCTGAACTTCTGGGGGGGATCTACGCTCTTCGACCCCAACGGAGAACTGCTGGCGAAGGGACCTTACCAAAAAGAAGCGCTGACTCTGGCGGAGATCGACCTCAACCAGCTGCACCGCACCCGCACGCGCCTGCCGCTGCTGCGCGATGAACGCACCTCGTTGGTGCAGCGGGAGCTTGCCCGCATTATCCGCGAGAGAATCCCTGGCGACATCGGAAGCAGGTAAAAAAGGTAGCCGATTATGGTTCGAAAGAAGATTGATTTAACAATAAATACCGGCCTGGCCCGGGAAATACTGACCGGCTTCCTGCACACCGAAATCACCCGGGCGGGCTTTTCCCGAGGGGTGATCGGGCTTTCAGGAGGCGTGGACTCCTCTTTGGCATGCTATCTGACCGCTGAGGCCCTCGGTCCGGAAAACGTGCTGGCGGTGCGCATGCCGTACAAGACTTCCTCACCTGATTCGATGGAACATGCTCAAATAGTGGTCGATGCATTGGGGGTGCAATCGTTGGATGTACCGATTACCGAGATGGTTGACCCGCTCTTCAACCGCTTTCCGGATATGGACAAGGTTCGCCAGGGCAACGTTATGGCCCGTGAGCGCATGATCATTCTCTACGACCAATCCGAGGCCTTCAATGGTCTGGTCATCGGCACCGGAAATAAGACCGAGATTCTGCTGGGGTACACCACTTTGTTTGGCGATGCAGCCAGCGCTTTGAATCCCAATGGCGACCTGTACAAAACGCAGCTCCGGCAGCTGGCCCGGTCGATGGGTGTGCCGGCGGCGGTCATTGAAAAGCCGCCTTCCGCCGACCTGTGGAAGGGCCAGACCGACGAGGGGGAACTGGGCTTCACATATGAAGACGTCGACCAGCTGCTCTATCTCCTGGTGGACCAGCGCTACAGCCCGGAAAGCTGCATCGAAGCCGGCTTCCCGGAAGGTTTCGTCCGAGACGTGGTCGAGCGGGTGCGGCGCAACCACTTCAAACGCGTCCAGCCGCCGATTGCAAAACTGAGCAACCGCACGATCGGTTACGATTTTCTCTACCTACGGGACTGGGGAACTTAGGGGGCAGTTATCAGTCATAAGTTATCAGTAATCAGTATCGGTTAATTGGTTACTGGTCACTGCTTACTGGGAACTGATCACTATGCTCTTCCACGTCCCGCCTTCACTGCGCCACCGGAAATTCCGCCTGCTTTGGATCGGACTGGCTATTTCCATGGCCGGTTCACAGATGCAGGTCTGGGCCTTGTTCTGGCACATCCGCACGCTGACCGACCAGCCCATCGCTCTAGGCGGGGTTGGACTGGCGCGCATCGCGCCGATTATCGTCTTTTCGCTGGTCGGCGGAGCTGTTGCCGATGCGCTCAACCGGCGCCGCGTGCTCTTCCTCACCCAGGCCATCATGGTGCTGGTCGCATTGGCGCTGACCTGGCTGACCTTTAGAGAAGAAACGACGCTCTGGCACATCTACGTGCTCACGGCCATCCAGGCGGTTGCCATTTCCTTCGACTCACCTGCCCGCCAGGCATTAGTCCCCAACCTGGTGCCGAGCCGAGACCTGCCGAACGCCTTCAGCCTGACTTCCATTGCCCATCAAAGCGGCGCCATTGTAGGGCCCGCCCTGAGTGGGCTCGTGATCGCCTATTGGGGGCAGGCTTACACTTACCTGATCAATGCAATCACTTATCTGGCGGTGATCGTGGCGTTAATATGGATGGGGACCGTCGCCCAGGAGGTCCTGCCCACACGGCGTAAGGCAGTCAGCTGGGTATCCATAATAGAAGGGGTGCACTTCATTATCGGTCACCCGATCATCCTTTCAACCATGCTGCTGGACTTCTTCGCCACCTTCTTTTCTTCGGCCCGGACGCTGATGCCAATCTTCGCCCAGGATATCCTGCACGTTGGCGCAATTGGCTACGGCTGGCTTTCAGCTGCCGAATCTATCGGCGCCATGGCGGCTGCGCTGATCATCTCCCAAATGATTGAAATTCGCCGGCAGGGGAAGGTCTTTCTGACCTCCGTCCTGGTGTTTGGCCTGGCGACGATTGGTTTTGGGCTGGCACGCACTTTCTCTCTGGCCATGCTGGCGCTCATCCTGATGGGCGCATCCGACTCCGTCAGCACGATCATTCGCAATACCATCCGCCAGCTGCAAACTCCCGATCACATTCGCGGTCGGATGACCAGCGTAAATCAGATTTTCTTCATGGGAGGGCCACAACTAGGGGAAGTAGAGGCTGGCGTGGCGGCGCAGCTGTTTGGCGCACCTTTTGCGGTAGTGAGTGGGGGGATCGGATGCATGCTGGCAGTCAGCTGGGTAGCCCGGCGCTGGACGCAGATGGTCTCTTATAATGGTGATGAACCGGTTCGGGCGGGGGCAACCGCCGACTAGAGGATCTTCTCCTGAGTCGACTGCAGGCGCTCCCAATCCTCTAAAAGACTGTTGATTTCATTCTCCACATCAACGTAATCTTCACCCAGCTGCTGAACGCGTTGCGGGTCTGAAGGAGGGTTTCGAAGGATATTGGAAAGCTCTGCCAGCCGGTTCTCCAAATAGGCGATCTCCTCCTCGAGCTCGTTCAATCGCATCCTGCGCTGATAATCGCTCATCTGCGGGCGAGCAACCTGGCGCTGCCGGTGATTCGTTCTGGCTTCCTGCCAGGAAGCCTCCTCCGTTTCTCGCTCAGCGTCGCGTTGGGCGCGGTATTGGCTGTATGAGCCCCGGAACACCCGCAATGCCTGGTTGGCTTCATCGATATCCCAAATCTGCGATGCTAAAGCATCGATCAAGTAGCGATCGTGAGAGACCAGAATGATCGTGCCCTGGTAGTCGGCCAGCACCCCCTGCAGAATTTCCTGGGAGGGGATATCCAGGTGATTGGTGGGCTCATCCAGGAGCAAAAGATTGGCATCCATCAGGGCGAGCTTGGCAAGAGCCAGCCGGCCGCGCTCGCCTCCCGAAAGCGTGGCGACCTTCCGAAAAACGTCCTCGCCGGTAAAGAGAAAGCGCGCCAGGTAATCGCGAACATCCGCCAGCAGCATCGCGGGGGCAACCGATTCGATCTCCTCCACCAGGGTGCGCTGCGGGTTCAGGTCCTCGTGAGCCTGCGCGAAGTAGCCAATTTGCAGGCTGGCTCCCAGCGAGATCTCGCCCGCCACCGGCTCAATCTTTTCAAGGATGGTCTTTAGGAAGGTCGTCTTGCCGGCGCCATTCGGACCGATCACGGCGGCGCATTCCAGCCGGCGCAGCTCGATATCGCCGGCCCTGAACAGCTCTTCGCCCGGATAGCCCACCACCAAACCCGAAGTGCGCAAGACAATCTCACCGCTGCGCTGCTCAGCTTTGAGGTTTAGCTTGAGGATGGGAGGTCGCCTGACCGGATCTCGCAAAGCGCGCAGCCGCCGAGTGACCTCTTCCAGACTCATCATCTGGCTGCTGGCGCCGGTCTCAGCGGTGATCTCAGACCATTTCCTGTCCTGGACTGCTTGAAATCCGCCCTTCTCAATAGCATCCAGGTAACGGCTCAGGCGCTTGAGACGCCCTTTAGCCTGCAGCGTGTTTTGACCGGCGATATTGCGGCGGATATAGTCGAGATCTTTCTCCAGGCGCTCTTTCTCCGCCTCAAAGTTCTGCTGGCGCAGCTGCCAGCGCTCCTGGCGCTGCTCGACATAGGCACTGTAGTTGCCCCGATAGACTTCAATTCCCGCCCGGCTCATCTCCCAAATATTGTCCACCACCCTGTCCAGGAAATAGCGGTCGTGCGAGACCAGCAGCGCCGTGCCATCCCAGCTGGAAAGGTAACCTTCCAGCCACTCGACTGCGGCGATATCGAGATGGTTCGTCGGCTCATCCAGGATAAGCAGATCAGGATCCGATAGCAATAAGCGGGCCAGCAAGGCGCGGGTGCGCTCGCCGCCAGAAAGTTGGGCGAGGGGACGATGAAAGTCGCCTTCATCGAAACCCAAACCGCCCAGGGTGTGGCGAATGCGAGTTTCGTAGGTGTAGCCACCCTGTCGTTCGAAGGCCTCTTGCAGCGGACCGTAGCGCTCCAGAGCTTCTTCCGCCTGGCCGGGGTCGCTCATGACCGCCTCGAGGCGAGCCAGCTCCGACTCATGGGCGCGCAGATCAGCAAAGGCGAACAGGCATTCCTCCCAAAGAGAATGGGCAGCCGTCAATTTGGCTTCTTGAGGTAAATATCCGATTGTCAGGCCGCGGGCGCGATGAACGACCCCCGAGCTGGCTTCATCCAGGCCTACGAGAATGCGCAAGAGGGTGGTTTTCCCCACGCCATTCGGCCCAACAATGGCGATGCGCGCCCCGCGCGGGATGCTGAGGGCAACATTGAAAAAGATATCGTCCGGACCAAAGGATTTGGCCAGTCCAGAAGCGGTAATCAAAGACATAAGCGTTAATCTGGCATAGTTTTTGCAACAAGTTCCAGGCTACTATTTTACCGTGTTGGCGCCAGTATTGGCGGGTCCAATACTGGCGGCCAATAAAGGTATAATGCGCCCCGTGATATAATAGCGCCTTAGTTTCTTCAGGATCTAACCATATGAAGTTGAATCTCAAATCCAAATCTTCCATTATTTTATTAGGAATGGTGGGCGCCTTCCTGCTGATCGCGGGCGTTACAACGCTGGTGGTCTTTAACGCCGTGCGTAATTTTGTGATGTCTTGGGATATCACCGATTTACCCGGCATCGTCGTCAATGCGAATGCCACCCCAACGCCGTCCGACCCTTTGGCTGTGCCGGTCATCGAGGACCAGCCCTCAATCCAACCTGGAGGCGGACCGACCCCTGAACCCTGGGATGGCGCCAGCCGGGTCAATGTACTGATCATGGGATTGGACTACCGTGATTGGGAAGCAGGCGAGGGCGCGCCACGCACCGATACGATGATCTTGCTTTCGCTGGATCCTTTAAGTAATTCCGGAGGTATGCTCTCCATTCCCCGAGATCTATGGGTTAACGTCCCCGGCTTCGATCCTGGACGGATTAATACCGCATACCGTTTCGGAGAGCTCTACGATATTCCGGGCGGCGGCCCGGGCCTGGCGATGAAGACCGTTGAGGAATTGCTCGGTCTAAAGATCGACTACTACGGGTTAATCGACTTCGGCGCCTTCGAACGCTTTATCGATGAAATCGGCGGGGTCAAGATTGATATCGAGAACAGGATCCGGGTGGACCCAATCGTTGGAGAAACCAAAACATTAAAGCCGGGCGTCCAGGTCTTACCGGGCGACCTGGCCCTGGCTTACGCCCGCGCCCGCTACACGAAAGGTGGCGACTTCGACAGGGCTCAACGCCAGCAGCAGGTGATTATGGGCATCCGCAATCGCATCCTCGAGCAGGATTTTTTGCTGAGCCTGATCCGTAAAGCGCCGGTTCTCTACCAGGAATTGTCCTCAGGCATCCATACCAACATGTCGCTGGACCAGGCAATTAAGCTGGCCTGGACCGCCGGCAAAATTCCGGAAGAGAACATCAAGAAGGGTATCATCGGCACTGAACACGTAACGCTCAACCAATCGCCGGAAGGGGACGACGTGCTCAAGCCCAGACCTGAGCAGATTCGCTTGCTGCGGGATGAGATTTTCACAGCTTCTGGACCGGTGAGCCCTGCGGCTGCCGGTGCAGAACCCAAGGAACTGGTGACCACCGAGAAGGCAAAAGTGGCCATCTATAACGGATCAACCACGCCGGGATTGGCTTCCCGGACGACCGACTTCTTGAAAAACGAGGGCGTCAATGTGGTCGAGCCGGCCGATGCCCCTGAAGCTTATTCCTATACAACGCTGGTTTCCTACACCGGAAAGCCCTATACCATTAAATACCTCATGGAGCTGATGAATATCGCGCCAAACCGTCTCTACCTGCGCTACGATCCTGCCAGCCAGGTGGATATTGCGGTTTACCTGGGTTACGACTGGGCAAACGATAATTCAATGCCGTAAAGCATGTACCAGCATCATAATCTCGAACCGAAAAGAAAAGCGCCGCCCAGCTGGCTCATGATCGGTCTGGCTATCGCATTCGTCATCGCTGCCAGCGCCACTACCGTTTTAACCTTCCTGGCGGTGCGCGATTTTGTCATCTCCCGGGGCATCAGGGGCATCCCTGGCATCAATATCGGCTCCGACCAGGCCAATTCTCCGGGGGGTGGTCCCTTTGGAATCGCCGACAACGTGCCCCTGCAGCCAGAGAACGGTCCCACCCCGGAACCCTGGGATGGATCAAGCCGCGTCAATATTCTGATCATGGGTGTGGACTACCGGGACTGGGAAGATGGCAGCGATGCGCCGCGCACCGATACAATGATCCTGTTCTCAGTGGATCCAGCCACCCGGTCGGCCGGAATACTCTCGATCCCGCGGGACATGTGGGTTACCATTCCTGGATTCGATTCGAATAAGATCAACATGGCATACCGCCTTGGCGAACTCTACGATGCAGAGGGCGGCGGTCCAGGCCTGGCAATGCGCACCGTAGAGCAACTTTTGGGGATGAACGTACATTACTACGCCCAAATCGAGTTTCGAGCATTTGAACGGGCTATCGACGAAATCGGTGGCGTAAAGGTAGAAGTTCCCGAGGAAATTGAGGTCGACCCGCTCGGGGATGGCAACACGACACTGTTGAAACCAGGCGTCCAGGTTTTGGCGGGCGACCTGGCTTTAGCTTATGCCCGCTCTCGCAATTCGATTGGCAGCGATTTCGACCGGGCCGAGCGCCAACAGCAGGTTATCTTGGGCATCCGCAACCGCATCTTGAGCAAAGATGCATTGCTCGGCTTGATTCAAAAGGCCCCGGTTATTTACGATGAAATCTCCTCGGGAGTGCGGACGAATATGACCCTGTCCCAGGCTATCCAGCTGGCCTGGTTAGCACCGCAAATCCCGGAGGAAAGCATCAAGCGCGGCGTCATTGGGCCCAATCAGGTTGAATTTGCCACCTCATTCGACGGCCAGGATATCCTCAGGCCTCTGTACGAGGAAATCCGCTTGCTGCGGGACGACATCTTCACGGCCAACGGCCCAGTCACCCCGGCAGCAACGGAAGTTGACCCGCAAAAACTGATGATGGCTGAAGCTGCAAACGTCTCTGTTCTGAACGGCACCCAGACGATCGGACTGGCTGCCCAGACTGCCGATTACCTGGTAAACCAGGGAGTCAGCATCGTGGAGCCGGGCAATGCCGGTGAACTGTACGATTTCACTACGATCATCGATTACACGGGGAACCCCTATACGCTAAGTTATTTGGTCGAGCTGCTGAACATCTCTGCGAACAATATCTACCACAGCTACGACCCGGAAAGTCAGGTGGATATCGAACTCTTCTTGGGCGAGGACTGGGCTACCAACAATTCTCTGCCGTGAGCGCGCATAACAAGCAGGGTACGGAGACTTTCACCGGCCTGGTAGAACGCGTCACCTACTTCAACCCCGAGAACGGCTACAGCGTGCTGCGCGTGCGCCCAGATCGCGGCAAACCGCCGGGCGCCAACCGCGAGGGCCTGGTGACCGTGACCGGAAACCTGCCCGAGATCTCACCGGGGGAACATTTACGCCTGAGCGGCCGCTGGACCAACCACCCCAAACACGGTTTACAGTTTCAATGCGAAGTATGCGAACAGACTCTGCCAGCCACGGTGGCTGGCATTCGTCGTTATTTAGGTTCGGGCCTGATCAAGGGGATCGGGCCGCGGCTGGCCGAGCGCATTGTCGCCGAGTTTGGCAAGCAAACGATGGATGTTATCGAGCTGGAGCCGGAACGGCTGCGCGAAGTGGCGGATATCGGGCCGAAACGCTCCCGCCTGATCGCCCGGGCCTGGGAGGAGCAAAAACAGGTCAAGGAAATTATGCTCTTCCTGCACAGCCACGGCGTCAGCACCAACCTGGCGATCAAGATCTATAAGCAGTACGGCGACCAGGCTCTGGAAACTGTGCGGAATGACCCGTACCGGCTGGCAAGAGACATCTACGGCGTTGGATTCAAGACCGCCGACAGAATCGCCCAGGCGCTGGGATTGCCAAAGGACCACCCTTCCCGGATTGAAGCCGGTCTGGTCTATGCGCTGAACGAAATGATCGAGGAGGGACACGTTTTCGCCCCGCGCCAGGCCCTGAGCGAGCGCGCCGTTGAGCTGCTGGAGGTAAACCAGGAGCTGATCCCTCCCGCCCTGGAGAACCTGGCGCGGGACGAAAGGATCCGGCAAGAGCTGCTGCCTTTCCTGGAGCCCGGGGCCTCCGAACGGGAAGGCTCCGCGCCGGGGAAGGTCGGAGAAGCAGCCGGCGAATACGGCCAGAGCGCCGTTTACCTGGCGCCGCTGTACTTCAGCGAGACCGGGGTAGCCGACCGCTTGCGAAAACTGGCCGATGTGCTGCCTTCGCGCCTCAGCGATATACCACCGGAGTTCCTGGCCCTCGACCGAACGCTCTCCCAAGAACAGCAGGATGCCATCCGGACCGCCTTGAGCCACCCGGTGAGCGTACTGACCGGAGGCCCGGGAACTGGAAAAACGACGGCTCTCAAAGAGCTGATCGCTGCCCTGGATACGCAGCGCAAACGCTATGCGCTGGCGTCTCCGACCGGACGGGCCGCCAAGCGCCTTTCGGAGGCAACCGGTCGACCTGCCAGCACGATTCACCGACTGCTGGGGTTCTCGCCCAACGAGGGTTTCAAGCACAACGCGCAGAACCCGCTGCCGGTCGACCTGCTGGTGGTCGACGAGGCCTCGATGCTGGATTTAATCCTGGCAAACCACCTGCTCAAGGCGCTGGAGCCGGGAACGCACCTGCTATTGGTCGGCGACGTCGACCAGCTGCCCTCGGTAGGCGCCGGAGATGTACTGCGAGACGTGATCGCCAGCCAGTTAGCCCCGGTAACGCGCCTGAGCGCCATCTTCCGCCAGGCGGCTGGCTCACAGATTATCCTCAACGCTCATCGCATCAACCGCGGCCAACCGCCCCTCTTTGACAAAGATAGCCAGGATTTCTTCCTTTTTCCGGCAGAGACGGCCGAGGAGGCGGCGAACTGGATCACGGAGGTAACCTGCCAGCGCATCCCGGCGAAATTTGGCTTTCACCCACGCGATGATATCCAGGTGCTTTCGCCGATGTACCGGGGACCGGCCGGTGTCAGCGCCCTAAACGAACGCCTGCAATCCATTCTCAACCCTTCCTCCTTGAAGACGCCGGAAAAGAGCCTTTTCGGTCAGGTCTTTCGCCTGGGCGATAAGGTCATGCAAACCCAAAACGATTACGACAAGGACGTTTACAACGGGGATATCGGTATTGTGGCAGGGATCAATCCGGTCCAGCACACGCTAATGGTAGACTTCGAGGGGCGGAGGGTAAGTTACGACTGGAGCGAAGGCGACCAGCTGGTGCTGGCGTACGCAGTTTCCGTGCACAAAGCCCAGGGGGCAGAATTCCCGGCGGTGGTGGTTCCGGTGGTGACAGCCCATTACATGATGCTGCAGCGCAATCTGCTGTATACGGCGGCAACCCGGGCGAAAGAGCTGTGCGTGCTGGTGGGCAGCCGCCGGGCGATCGCCATCGCCGTGCGGAATGACAAGGTGGCGCACCGGTATACGGCGCTGGATTGGAGGTTGAGGGGGAGTTGATTGGGCGATTGGTTGATTAGAGCGTGTTATGCACTTTTAGGCGGATGATAGACTCTGGGCATGAGCCGCAAAGCCTATCCCAGCGATGTCAGTGACGAAGAATGGGCCTTCGTGGCCCCGTACCTTACCTTGATGAGAGAAGATGCCCCGCAGCGAGAGCACTCCTTGCGGGAAGTCTTCAACGGCCTGCGCTGGATGGTGCGCACCGCCGCACCCTGGCGCATGATGCCGCATGACCTGCCACCCTGGCATACGGTCTACCAGCAAGCTCAGCGCTGGTTCAAGGCCGGCGTGTTTGAAGAGATGATCCACGACCTGCGCGCCCTGCTGCGCCTGGCCAAGGGCAAGCACGAGCAGCCCACAGCGGCCATTTTTGACGGCCGCACGGTGCAATCGACGCCCGAGAGTGGTGAAAGAGCCGGGTATGACGGCTACAAACGCAAAAAAGGCAGCAAAATCCACCTGGCGGTCGATACCCTGGGCTATCTGCTGGCCTTGAAGGTCACGCCGGCCAACGAGCAGGAGCGCCAACAGGTGGAGGACCTGGCTGCCGAAGTCCAGGCAGTGACCGGCGAGAACGTCGAGGTGGCCTTTGTCGACCAGGGCTACACTGGGGAGCCGGCCCAGCAGGCTGCTGAAAAGGCCGGCATTGACCTGATCGTCGTCAAGGTGGAGGCAGCCAAGAAAGGCTTTGTGCTCCTGCCCAGACGTTGGGTGGTGGAACGCAGTTTTGGCTGGTCGGCCCGCTTCCGGCGCCTGGTCCGGGACTTTGAAAGGTCGGCGGAGACCCTGGCCGGGCTTCATTTTGTGGCCTTTGCCATGCTGATGCTGGCCAAATTCGTCAAAACCATCGCTTTTGTCTTATGAAAGTCCATTACAGGCTCTAGTAGATCCGTCCAGGCGGTTCAGCGAATTCGGGTGTAAGATGGAGAGCGGGCCGCTCAGCTCGAAGGCGTTCGGCCGCCCAAACCGACGACTCGCGTCCACCAAGGCTGCTGGTTGCATTCCCGGAGGTCTGAGGCAACGCTACCCGCATGGCGAAGCAGCGATCATTGGAGAAACGACTACAACACCGTCATGCCGCACAGCAGCCTTGGAGGTATCCCGCCGAGCGCCTTCGCACTGGCTAATGCGACGGCACTCGGCTAACTACAAATGTCCACTATGCGCTGGACCAGAGATCGATGGCACGACATATGTCAGAAGAAGACCCGACGTTCTTCCCCGAAGCGGCCGACTTTCGGGCTTGGCTCGAAGAGCACCACACCTCGGCGGACCATATCTGGGTGGGGTACTACAAGAAGGCTACGGGTAAGCCCTCGGTCACCTGGGAAGACACCGTCGCCGAAGCGCTCTGCTACGGCTGGATCGACGGGATTCGAAAGTCGCGTGACGACGAGAGTTATGTGATCCGCTTCACACCCCGGAAGCCGAAGAGCGTGTGGAGTCAGCGGAACATCGATCTCGTGGAGCGGCTGACGGCGGAAGGTCGGATGAAGCCAGAGGGGTTGGCAGCCTTCGCCCACAGAGACGTCCACCAGGACAGCGGATATCGAGTCGCCGACCTTACCGAAGAGCTCACAGCCGAGATGATCGAGCGCTTCAAGGCTACCCCCGGCGCCTGGGAGTTCTACCAAGAGCAGCCACCGGGGTATCGGCGTCACGCGGCCAGATGGGTCATGGGCGCGAAGCGCGAAGAGACACGACAACGTCGACTCTCGACGCTGATCGACGACTCAGGGAACCGACTGCGGATCAAGCAGCTTCGTAACGGCTGAGGAGCTAGGTCGCAGTTCGCGCACTTCCCGGTAGGAAGGTTGTCCGTTGTCGATCACATGTTGGTTCAAACGCAACACGAACGCCGCCTCTGCATTTGGAGTGCTCGCGTTCGCCCTCACCGCGCTCCAGACTTCCGACCATGGACGGCCTAGCTGATGCTGATCCACCTCCTCTGGCAGCATCAGCAGGACGGTGTCAATCCATCCGCGTTGAGCTGGCCCTAGTGACGAAGTGCCGCTCGCTTCCGTCGAGTGGAACACCATCATTACGGAAGCGGCGCTTGTGGCCAAGCTCTGGAGATTTTCGCTGAAGCATCGACCCGCCAACTGCGATGGTGGTAACGGAATCGTGGTCCAGAACTCGTCCGCGACGCGGTATGGGCAGTTGTTCATCGTACCAGTAGCACCGAATGTGCTGTTGCAGCCTCAGTGACGCACCTCTAGCCGCTGGTAGCACGGGGCTGCGTGAACGGGCGGCCGAACAAACCGTTGAAGCTGACGGACGGCCTGCTTCGCAGGCCGCGCTCCGCAGCTTAACTAGGAGACGTTAGCCTGCCTCAAAGGGGAAACCAATGCTCTAAGAGCGTGTTATGAAAGTCCATAACAGGCTCTAAGGGAAAAATGATATACTAAATTTGATTAACGCCTTCGTGCAACATTTTCTGTCAGCTGTTCAAGTCTTAGTCAAAAGAATGGCCGAAACGACTACCCATTCGGAAATTCTGGATGAAGTTGTTGACCGCCTGGTCAACGGTTTGCATCCGGAACGCATTTACTTATTCGGTTCGCAGGCGCGCGGCCAGGCCGGTGCAGGCAGCGATCTTGACCTGCTGGTAGTCGTGCCCGAATCGGATCTGCCCCGCCATAAGCGCGAAGCCCGATCTTATGACCTGCTATGGGGGATCACGCAGCCGGTGGATGTCATCGTTCTCACGCATGAAGAAT
>Ga0209640_10003755_pt1 | contig 13291 bp, 10 predicted proteins | sample RifCSP10_1_FD_184018 | JGI IMG/M metagenome (GOLD analysis project Ga0209640, IMG submission 184018) | Soil microbial communities from Rifle, Colorado - Rifle CSP2_sed 10_1 (SPAdes) (version 2) | ecosystem: Environmental > Terrestrial > Deep subsurface > Rock core/Sediment | place: Rifle...
AGCGCCGGCAATGAACGTCACCAGCAACGAGGCGATGAAAAAGCCGATGACGAACTTGGGGAAGCGCCACCAGATCTGCGCCATATCGGGTCTGGCGGCGCTCGTGCCCTCCGTTTCCCAGCGCGTGGTGGCGATGATGGAGAGGATCAAGGCCCAGATCCCGATCCAGATGTCGCGGCCCACGACTTTCATCAGCGTGAAGGCCTGCACGGCATCCTCTGATTTCCCCTCGATCTCCGGCAAGGTATCTGCGAGATTGCCGTAGGCCTGGGCCGCAGCAAAGCCTGCCGCGTCGGCGAATTCGGAAGTTCCGATCCAGGCCCCGGCCACACCCGCGGGTAGTTGTAACCAGCGGCTGACCAGCGGCAGGGCGAAGATCATGATAATCGCCCAGACGATCACCAGTGTTATGGCAATAGGGGCGTGTTCCTTCTTCGCGCCCACGGCGCCGGCCACGGCAATGGCCGCGGATACACCGCAGACGGCGCCGCCGGCGCCCAGCGTGGCGCAGAGACGGCGATCCAGACCCAGGTACCGGCCGGTAAAAAAGATCACCATAAAGGTTGTGATTGACACCACGGTTGCCTGGAGTACGGCCACCGGTCCGGCCCAGAGAATCAGGGTGAAGGGCAGAGTGGCGCCGAGCAGGACGATGCCGGTCTTGATGTAATATTCCACGCGGAACCCGGCATCCAGCCAGCGTGGCAGGCCGATGACATTCGCCAGCAACAGTCCCAGCAGCAGCGCCACCAGCGGCGGTTCCAGGTTATAGGCAGCGGCATACTGCCAGGAGCCGATGCTGTTGATGATCACGGCTGCGACATACACGAACACGAACGCGGGGATGAACTCGCGTAATTTATATCCCATTACTTTCAGGCTCAGGCTGAACACCACCAGCCAGACGGCGAACTGCGCCAGGTAACGAGGATAATTGGCGATGAAGTGATCGGCTAACTCCGGCAGGCGGTTCCATTTCGCCGGCGTCACGGCCAGCCATTTAATCGAGGAACCATTCGCGAAAAATGCCCAGGCCACCAGCACGATGCCCAGTCCCAGCCAGATGGCCCACCAGTCCTCCTTCAGGTACAGCTCACGCCAGCCCTGCTGCGGTCCGGATCGACTATCGGTCATTGCGTTAATGGCAAGGATCCTCCCGAAACTTGAATTAAATAATGTACAGGAGTCCTGATCCGGTTACCACAGGTCGCGCAGGTAATCGATGATGGCCTTGCGCTCCTCCGGGTCGGTAATGGTCATGGTGTTCATGGCCGTGCCGGGCACGAAGGCGTTCGGGTTTTGCAGGAACTTGTCCAGCCGTTCTTCCGTCCAGTTACCGTCCAGTTTCCGGAAAGCATCGGAATAGGTAAAATCGGTCCGTACCGCCATCTTGCGGCCCACGATCCGGAACAGGGACGGCGCCAGTCCGCCCGAGGTGACACCGGTAGAGTGGCAACCGGCGCAGGTCTGGAACAGGATGGCGCCGCGATCCTGGTTATCGGCAATCGACAGGGCGACCAGATCGCCGCGTTCACCCCATAACCAGATCTGGTCCTGCGGTCCGATGATCAGGTCGCGGATGCGGCGTTTAATCTCGAGTGGTTCATTGTAAACGACGCGGTGTCCGTCCAGGACCAGGCGCTGCAGGGACTGGCTGGCCAGGCCGGCCACCAGCAGGTTGCCCTGCCAGCCGCTGAACTGCGTGCCTTCGACCCGCATGAGGTTCGACGTACCGATGGAGGGAACGAAGGCGTAGACCGGCTGTTCATAACCGTTGTGATCGCCAACCTGTCTGGCCGGGGGCCAGACAAAACGGCCATAGTCCGTCCCATAGGTGACGATGGGCCAGCCATAATTCCGGCCTTTCTGCACCAGGTTGATTTCATCCCCGCCGCGCGGGCCGTGCTCCGATTCCCAGATGTTCCCGGTTTTATCGATGTAGAGTCCCTGCGGATTGCGATGGCCTTTGGAATAAACAGTCCCGGTACGTTTGGCGATATCGACCTGGATGATCTTGCCATACATATGCGCATCGCTCTGTGACAGGACCAGGGGCTGGTTCCAGCCGTCGTGTTCCTGATCGCCGGTGCTGAATAATAATTGCCCGGGCGCCAGCCAGGCCATGCGCCCGCCGGATTCATGCCCGGCGAAAATCCGGCCGCGGTTGCCGGTGTCAAGGCTGAGGCAGGGCGTGGTGTCATAGATGGTCTGCCAGGATCCAGCATCACCAGCGGCCGGTTGCAGATCGGTATTGAGAGAGATGGCGGAAACTTGCATTACCAGACAGTTCTGATCCGGCAGCCATTGATGATGCGAGGCGAATAACTGCCAGCCGGTCTCCGCTGGTCTGGCGACGATATCGATGACCCGGAAGAATTCCCGGTTGATAACGGGATCGGCGGCTTGATTGAAGACGGCGGCATTGTGCGGGGAAGGGATCGGCAGCTTTTGTGCGACTATACGGTCGGCGGCCTGATCCAGGGTGATCCGGAAGAAGGCGCCGGCGCCGGTTACGCCGATATAATCAGCGCCCAGTTTTTCGATCGCGCCGCCAGCCTGAATGTCGGCAGCCGGCAGCAGATCGTCGTAATAACGCACCCGCACCGGATGATAGGCCGAGCTGATAACTTTGGTGGTATTTTTATCCTGAATCGGCGGCGGAAAATCCTGACTATGCAAAGGAGCCGACAACAGCAGGGATACCACGCCAACATTCAATGCCGGGAGGAGTCTACTGATCCACACTGGACGCTGTGTTATGAAGGTTTTGTTCAAGTTGTATAAAATTTCCCGAGGAAGTTCAATTATCAGAAACACTGGTAACGCCACAAGAGTTTATAGGATTTGCTTGTTAAGTCCAGACTGACTCTCTATATTATTTCAGCAACGAAATTGCCGACGGTGACTAATGCGATGATTGCGACGTATCCAATAACTTCGAGTATTTTACTGCTTTCGTTAAGCAATGTTTTCATGACCTTTGCCTGGTATGCCCACCTGAAAGATCTCAGCCACAAGCCCTGGATCTATGCGGCGCTATTCAGTTGGGGCATTGCGTTTTTCGAGTATATGTTGCAGGTGCCGGCCAACCGCATCGGCTTCAATGTGCTTTCGGTCGGCCAGTTGAAGATCATGCAGGAAGTAATCACCCTGTCGGTATTCGTGCCGTTTGCCCTGTATTACCTGAAAGAGCCGCTCAAACTGGATTATTTATGGGCAGGGCTGTGTATTCTGGGGGCGGTCTATTTTATGTTCCGGAGTAAATGGGGCCTGGCCTGACGCTGATTGCAGAGTGCTCTGGCTGCGGGGAGCTGTTGATCGTTACAGGCTCCCGGTTTTTGACCGAGTCTCGCCTTACGCCCATCCAATAATCAAGCTAATGAGGGTTAAAGTATGACTCCAATTTTTTCGCGTTCGTTCAATAATGCTGGTAGGGGTGTTATTGCCCTCGCCTTTGTTCTGATGGCTTCCATCACCGCTGTCCAGGCGCGGGATCTGCCCGGCAGTTCACCGGAGCAGGTCGGTTTAGCACCCGCACGGCTGACGGCGCTGGATGCGGCCATGCAGGCGGAGGTCGATGCCAAACGCAAGGCCGGGATCGTGGTGCTGATCGCCAGGCATGGCAAGGTCGCCCATCACCGGGCCTATGGCATGGCCAATATCGAGGCCGGCAAACCCATGCAGCCGGATTCCCTGTTCCGGCTGTATTCCATGACCAAACCCGTGACCAGCGTCGCCCTGTTGACGCTGTACGAACAGGGCAAATTCCAGTTGTCCGACTCCCTTGAACAATATATTCCCGCGCTGCAAGACCTGCAGGTTTATACCGGCGAAAACGCCTATGGCAATATGGAAGCGGAAATACCGAAGCGCAAGCCGACCATCGAGGATGCATTCCGGCATACGGCGGGATTCACCTATGGCCTGGGCCAGTCATCCGTCGATTTCATGTATCAACAAAACGGCATCAGTTATGACACAGCCCTGTCCCTCAGGGAAATGGTTACGGAAAAACTGCCCATGATGCCCTTGCTGTATCATCCGGGTGAGCAGTGGGTCTACAGCGTCTCCCATGACGTCCAGGCATATCTGGTGGAATACTTCTCCGGCATGTCCTATGCCGAATACGTGCAGAAAACCATACTCAATCCCCTCGGCATGTCCGCTACATTTTTTGGTGTGCCGGATAAAATCGTCGATCGCTATACGGCCAATTACGGCCCGGACGGGCAGGGCGGATTGAAACAGATCGAGGGCCAGGATGGTAAACGGCCGGCAGGCGAAACCGGCTCTTATCAGCGTTATACCACCATTCCCTTCGGCGGCTCCGGCCTGTCCGCGACGGCCATGGATTACGCGAAGTTCGCGCAGATGCTGGTCAATGGCGGCGAACTGAACGGTGTCAGGATTTTAAAACCGGAGACAGTGAAATTAATGACTACGAATCATCTACCAGCCGGCATCGGCTATCTCCAGCCGCCCAGCGCCGGCGGGAATGGTTATGGTTTCGGTGTTTCGGTTTTGGTTGATGTCGCGGCTTCCGGTAACCTCGGTTCAGTCGGGCAGTTCGGCTGGGCCGGCGCTGCTTCCACCTTCGTGATCATGGATCCCAAGCAGGATATGGTCGCCATCTTACTGACCCAGTATATGCCCAGCGATGTCAATATCAGGGACCTCTGGCAGCGACTCGTTTATGAAGCAATCGTGGAATAAGAAAATGTAGCCCGGATGAAGTGAAACGGTCGCTCATGTGCATCCATGCACTCGCGACATTCGGACTCCTGTCCATCAATTCCAGGAAACTATCCCCGGATTCCGTTTCACTTCATCCGGGCTACATTTGTTCGATTTCCACTTTACGCCGATAGGCGGGAATGCCGGCGCTCAGGATTACGGCGCTGAGGATCACCGCTGTCGTTGCGACGATCGCTATCGATGAACCCACGGCGACATCGTTGTTGAAATAAAAGTCAGTAACGGCGGCGACCGCCGACGGACCGGTGGCGACACCGAAGATAGTAACCGTGAAGAGATAGATGGCGATGACCTGCGCGCGCATTTCATTGGGAGTGATAGCCTGCAGAGCGACCTGCACCAGGCCTATCGGCGCGCTCAGAAAAAAGATCATCACGGCCAGGCAGCTGAGTGTCCAGATCGGATTGTAGACACTGACCAGCAAGGCGGACGCCGGGATGGCGCAGCACAGGGTTGCGATCATCAACTTATTGTAGGGCGCCGGTCGTCCGGCCCTGATCAGGGCGTTCGCGATCAATCCGCTCAGGACCAGCCCGGTGGTGCCCAGTATCAGGGTGATGAGTCCGAATGACAGCCCGATCCGGGCACTGCTCCACTCATAGCGCCGTTCGAACAGGGCCGGCACCCAGCTGAAGGTCCCGTAACTGGCCAATGACGACAGGGCCGCGCCGACTATCAGAGTCGAGTAGACGACCCAATACCGGCGCAGGTAGCGAAGAGTATCGCTAAAGCTTACATTGCTGTCCTGTCCCCGTTTTTCCCGCCGGACGGGTTCCCGTACCGTGAACATCAGGGCCGCAACCAGCAAGCCGGGCAGGCCGACCATGATAAAGGCCATCTGCCAGGGTTTGAGAGTACCGATCAGGGCGAGATCCTGGCCGCCGCCAGCCATGGTGTAGCCGACGATCATGCCGCCTAAGATATTCGCCAGTCCGGCACCGCCCTGTACGCCGGCCGAATAGATATTGATCGGCAGAGCGCGTTTGTCCTTCGGGAAATAATCAGCAATCATGGAGATCGCAGCCGGCGACAGGGTGGCTTCGCCGACCCCGACACCCAGACGCGCCAGGAACAGTTGCCAGTAGTTGGCCGTCATACCGCACAGCGCGGTCATCAGACTCCATAAGCCGATGCCGGCGGCGATGATGTTTCTGCGGTTGCGGGTATCGGCGAGACGCGCTATCGGTATCCCCAGCGTTGCATAAAATACCGCAAAGGCCAGGCCGGAAATGAGACTGAACTGGAAATCCGTGATGGCGAAGTCAGCGCGAATTGGACCCACCAGAAAAGCGATGATGATGCGATCGATGAAGGCCAGAGTATAGGCGAGATAAAAAACAATCACTGCATACCAGGCATGTATTGCGGCCGGATAGCTGTCATTCCCTGGTGTTCGCGTTATGGACGCTGAGTTCAATATTGTTGTATTAAGTTTTTTATTACAGCATTTGCGTGTCGAATTAGATAATCATCCTACCTGCCAATTTCCAGCAACAATTGATCCACAACAATAATTAATCATCTTCGCCAGACTTACAATTTAATTAAACGTCATTAATTAATAAATGGAGGAGCCATGAAAACACCCTGCACGAAAATTATCAGCGCGATTATTTCACTTGCCTTTTTATACCTGAGTCCCGGCCAGTCCGCCGAAACAGGTGATCGGGAAATCCAGATAGGTGGAGGATTTTTTTTGGCCCAAGGGGATGCCGCGACGGGGACCGCACAGTTTGAAGCAGCGTATGGCTATATGTGGACGCCGACCTGGCAGGTTGGCGCCAGGCAACTGGCCAGTTACGGCATGAACGATCCGATCGAGGACGTCTGGACCGGCAGCACCACCGGATTTATCAATTATTACCCATGGGGTGGTAACCCCGACCGGCAGTTACAGCCATTTCTGGGAACTTTTCTGGGTTTAGGCTATAGTGACGTCGATGTTACTGGAACTGCCGGGCCGACTATCGGTCTCAAGTTCGATATAAGTGATGCAGCCTTCTTTGTTACGCAATACCGTTACGAAGCCTTCTTTACGGAACTCGATGCGGGTGGTGAAACGGATGATTTCGATAACGGCAATCACATTTTTACCATGGGCCTGGGCTTGCGCTGGTGAGGTTACATAAACCGTCATTATTTAAATGTTATTACTAAATCTTAACTATTGGCGGTTATTTTTGTTGCTATCATTGCTGGGTGCCAGTCATGCTCAAGCCGATGATAGCAGCGGTGTTTGGCAGTCACTGTCGAAAGAGGAGAAGGCCGTCTCTCTGAATCTCGGTCTGGCTGGCTTCATCACCATCTGGGGTGTAACGCACTGGGATTATTTTCAAATCGCGCCCACGGCCACCTCGGAAGGCTGGTTTGAAAATACCAGCGGCGAAGGCGGTGCCGATAAGATGGGCCATGCTTTCACCAGTTACGCTATGTCGCACGCCCTGATGGCGACTTACGAAGGCTGGGGATTTGGCTTCGAGGACGCCGCCCGTTATGGCAGTTTATCCGCCCTGGGTATACAGACTTTCATGGAGTTCGGAGATTCGTTCAGCCGGTTTGGTTTTGCCTATGAAGATTTTATTGCCAATGCAGTGGGCAGCGCCGCTGGCTATCTGAGCTGGCGTTTCCCGCAAATCCGGGACAAGGTCGATTTCCGGCTCGAGTATGCCCCAGCATTCGATAACGCCGATGTCTTTACCGATTATGAAGCGCATAAGTACGTCGTGGCCCTGAAGCTGGCCGGTTTCGATGCCTTCCGGGACGGACCACTCAAATACCTGGAATTACATACGGGTTACTATACCAGAGGTTATGAAAACACAATTCGCGCCGACAACGAACGCGTGCTGTATTTCGGTATTGGTATTAACTTCTCGGCGATAGCCAAAGCCAGGGGCTATAAAAAAATCGGCACCTTCCTGAATTATTACCAGGTACCCTATACCTATCTGCCGCTGGAGCATGATTTCAATGATTGAGAAACATACCTGGCTCTGAGCTGCCAGTCTCTTTGGCCGGACTCCCGGTCAGACAATACTGTATAATTTACTTATTTAACTAATCCGCAATAATGGCATCACGATGCTATTGAGTACATATCATGAGCGAGCCTTCTGACAAATCACAGGGTCCTGACAGGGATACGCTGTTTCAGGTCGACCAGCGCTCCCATGATTTCGATTTTGATGCCAACACCGCTGGCGTCTTTGACGACATGGTGCAGCGCTCCGTACCGTTTTACGAGGAGATCCAGCGTATGACCTGTGAACTGGCCCGGGATTTCTGCGTGTCAGGCAGCAGTTTATACGATATCGGCTGTGCGACCGGTACCACTCTGGAAATACTGGATCCCGAATTGGACCCGAGTATTGCCTTCGTCGGAGTCGACAATTCCGCGGATATGCTGGAGAAAGCCAGGCAAAAACTGCGGCATGTCGCGGGTCGCCGGCAACTGACGCTGATCAATTCTGACATACATGCGCGCTTCAGTATCGACAATGCGTCAGTGGTCATGATGCTCCTCACACTGCAGTTTATACGCCCCTTGTACCGGGAGGAACTGCTGCAACGGATCAATACGGCATTATGCGTTAACGGCTGTCTGCTGCTGGTCGAGAAAGTGACGGGTCCTCACTCCCTGCTCAACCGGTTGTTCATTGAACATTATTATGACTTCAAGCGGCGCAGCGGCTATTCCGAAATGGAAATTTCGCGAAAACGGGAATCCCTGGAAAATGTCCTGATCCCTTACCACATACAGGAAAACCGGGAGTTGCTGTTCAAGACCGGTTTTACGCAGATTGAGGAGTTTTTCCGCTGGTACAATTTCTGCGGTATCGTTGCAATCAAGTAGACGGGAGACTTGCGCGGATATGGTGGCGAAATAATTTATGTCTGCCGTCCGCAAGCTGTACATAGCATACGGAAATTTCCTGTTTCGTTATCGAAACTATATTTTTCCACTGGTCCTGCTTGCAATCGTCGTCGTAACCACTCCCGGCACAACAGCCCCTGATATTCTGTCAACGCTGGTTGGCATCGCCGTTATCCTGTCTGGCCAGATAATCCGGGCTGCCGTCATCGGGCTCGATTATATTAAACGGGGCGGCATCAATAAGCAGGTTGCGGCGGAATCTCTGGTCGTGACCGGGATCTTCGCCCACTGCCGGAACCCCTTATATGTAGGTAATCTTTTAATACTCTGCGGGTTGCTGATAGTCTACGGCAACCTGTGGGCGGGCCTGGCCGGTGTATTGTTTTTTTATTTATCTTACAGCGCTATCATCATGGCGGAAGAGTATTTTCTGGCCGCGAAATTTGGCGGCGAATATCACGATTATTGCAGCCGTGTGCCCAGGTGGTCATTTCACCTGGCTGGTCTGTATTCAACCTTGACCGGCAACCGGTTTAACTGGCGTCGTGTCGTCAGCAAGGATTATTCGACGATGACGACCTGGATGATCTCCCTGGTGCTGTTACTGACGGTCAAGGAGAGTAATATGCATACAAATTGGCCGATGCCGCTCATAGCGGTAATTTCCGTCATTGCCGTGATAGTCATACTTGCCTTGTCTTACAGTATCAAGCGACTGAAAAAATCCGGATTTTTTGCCGATATCTGAAGACAGCAGTTGACCCTCCGGCTAATGCCTCCTGCAGCATCCATTTCTGATGACTATGATGAAGCCGGTTGTTATACGGATAACTCAAGTGTTGGATCGTTAATACTGAATGTAAATACTTATCCGATTGCCGATATTTACTAAACAGTTTAAACTCTGCGCCCAAATTACGACTAACCATCACATAAACTGACGCATGTTAAAATTTTCCCCAGCCCCGGCCCAACAGGGATCACAAGGATCCGGCCAGAGATGAACCGTTATCCTCTCTGGAAATACCTGCTGGTCGTCGGTGTGGTCATCATCAGTTTGTTGTATGCCTTGCCGAATATTTATCCCCAGGACCCGTCGGTGCAGATTTCGGCGCGGCGTGGCGCTGCGGATCCGGGACTGACCGGACGCGTCACTAAATTTCTGGATGATAACGACATAGCTTATAAAGCCAGCGAATCGACCGAAAACCGCTTATTGATCCGGTTTGCTGACAATGAAACGCAGCTGCAAGCTGCCGATCTGCTGCAAGCCGAGTTGGGCGCCGATTACACAACGGCCCTGAATATTGCGCCCTCGACCCCGGCCTGGCTGCAGGCGATCGGCGGCCGGCCGATGTATCTGGGTCTGGACCTGCGCGGCGGCGTGCATTTCCAGATGGAAGTGGATATGGACGCGGTCATTAATCAGACCTATGAACGGTACATTTCCGAATTACGCAACGGACTGCGGGAGGAAAAGATCAGATATCAGGGCATCGCCAAGGAAAATGAAAGCTTGCTGCTACGATTCAATGACCCGCAACTCCGCGATCAGGCCCGGGATTACATCGCCATTCAGTATATCGATTTGAAGGTCGAAGAGCGGGAGCAGGGCGGGGAATACAATCTGGCGTTGACGGTAGTCCCGGCAGCCATGACGGAGGAACAAAGGAACGCGCTGCAGCAGAACATCGCCACCTTACGTAACCGGGTGAATGAACTCGGTGTCGCCGAACCGATCATCCAGCAGCAGGGCGTGGACCGCATTGTCGTGCAACTGCCCGGCGTGCAGGATACGGCGCGGGCCAAGGAGATACTGGGTGCGACCGCAACACTGGAATTCCGCATGGTCGATCCGGACGCAGACCCGGCTGAAGTGGCGCAAGGGAAAGCTATTCTGGGATCGGATGTATTCCCGGCGCGCCCGGGCGTCGTGTCCCCCGCCGCCGGTTACGCAGCACTGGAAAAACGGGTCATACTCAAGGGTGACCGCATCATTAACGCCGCCTCCGGTATCGACTCGCAGTCACAGTCCCCCGCGGTTTTCATCACCCTGGACGGGCCGGGAGCGCAGCAGTTTCAACGCGTTACCGGCGATAATGTGGGCAAACCGATGGCTGTGCTGTTTATCGAGAACCGGAGTGAAATGGTCCGCGACGAGGCCGGTGAGTTAACGTCCAGGACCCGGACAATCAGGGAAGTTATCAATATCGCCACCATCCGCGAACAGTTAAGCAAGCGCTTTCAGATCACCGGCCTCGATTCCACCACCGAGGCGCGGGACCTGGCCTTGCTGTTGCGCGCCGGCGCCCTGGCCGCGCCGATGCAGATTATCGACGAACGATCCGTGGGTCCGAGCCTGGGCGCCGAGAATATCAAACGCGGCATCCAGTCCGTGGTTATCGGCTATGCGCTGGTGCTGCTGTTCATGGTGATCTACTACAGTTTTTTCGGGCTTATCGCCGACCTTGCCTTGAGCTTGAACCTGGTGCTGCTGGTTGCTCTGCTGTCGGGATTGCAGGCGACACTCACGATGCCCGCTATCGCCGGCATCGTACTGACCGTGGGTATGAGCGTGGATGCCAACGTGTTGATCTACGAACGCATCCGCGAGGAGTTACGTAATGGGAATTCCCCGCTTGCGAGTATCAACGCGGGTTATGAGAAGGCGTTCACCACGATACTGGATTCCAATATCACGACCCTGATTGCGGCCTTTGTGTTGTTCATGTTCGGAACGGGCCCAATCAAGGGTTTTGCCATAACCCTGTCACTCGGTCTTTTCACCTCGATGTTCACGGCAATCCTGGGCACACGTGCTGTCATTAATCTGATCTACGGCGGTCGCCGGTTGAGCAGACTTCCGGTATGACGGCCAGGTATCGATAGCGGAGTCACACGATGGAATTTTTTCACAAAACCAATATCGATTTCATGAGTAAAAAGCACATCGCCTTTACGGTTTCCGGATTGCTGATCCTCGCCGCCATCGGGTTACTGATATTTAAAGGTTTGAACTGGAGTATCGATTTCACCGGCGGCACATTGGTTGAGGTCCGCTACAGCGGACCGGTAGAGCTGGAACAGGTACGCGCCGATCTCGCCAACGCCGGTTTCGGCGATGCCATGGTGCAGAACTACGGGACTATCCGGGATGCCCTGATCCGGGTACCGCCACGCGCGGACACTACCAGCGCCGAGATCAGCGACCAGGTGCTGGCGGCTTTGCCCGGCGCCGCGAAACGGCGTGGAGAATACGTCGGTCCGCAGGTTGGCGAAGAATTGAAAGAACTGGGCGGGCTGGCCATGCTCTTCGCGATGATAGGCATACTCATTTACATTGCCATCCGCTTCGAGCGGCGTTTCGCCCTCGGCGCCGTGGCGGCGATTGCTCATGATGTGATCGTTACCGTCGGGGTGGTGTCCCTCCTCGGTATGAATTTTGACTTGCAGATCCTGGCTGCGCTGCTGGCGGTGATCGGTTATTCGTTGAACGACACCATCGTTGTTTATGACCGGATTCGCGAAAATTTCCGCAAAGTGCGTCAAGCCGGTCCGGAACAGACGATGAATACAGCCATCAACGAAACGCTGTCGCGCACCATCATGACGGGCGTTACTACCCTGATGGTGCTGAGCGCGCTGTTTGTATTGGGGGGTGCATCGCTGCAGCCATTCGCGGCTACGCTCATCATTGGTATCCTGTTCGGCACCTATTCCTCGGTCTACGTTGCCAGCGCCATTACCCTGGTGTTGGGGATATCGCGTCTGGATCTCCTGCAGGTCCCGAAAGAAGGCGCCTGACAAACCGGTTAATCCCGGCCTTTCGCCTCCCTCACGATAGCGCTGTGGCGGTTTAAGCAGGAAATATAAATCACCATGCCGATCGCGTGCCAGATGAAAAAACCGCAAGCAGGTAACGAACGGCAATGCTTAAGATTCAGGTAGTCTTGTCCACCGGTTGCCTTTCGTCTATATTCGCCTTTATCGGCATCAGCAAGGTCTCATTCCAGAAGAACAATTTGAGAGAATTCGTCCGGTGGCCGTACGCAAGGCGCGCTACCGAATGTAACTTAAGCTCATCCTGGTATGCTGTCCCACAAGGATCTTAAATAAAACATTCCCTCTCCCCCGCTCGCGGGGGAGAGGGTGAAGGGTGAGGGGGTACCGAAAAATTAGGAATCTTCGCCCTCACCCGGCCCTGGAAAATCAGTTCCAGACGTTTTCAACCGACCGCATCCTTGCAGTCGTCTCCCGGAGGGAGAGGGAGCTGAATTATGAAGGTTTTTTATGGGACAGGACACTGGTGTAAAGTTCGGCCATATCTGAAGAGGTGATGAAGTGACAAATTCGGAAAAACCAGCGGGGATGCCGCCGGTCGCGCCGCTGAACCGCTTGTTTCAGCGCAAGAGCGTGGATCAGGTTCAAACCGAATACGCTCATAGCGAGTTGAAGCGTTCGCTCGGTCCAATCAATCTTATTCTTCTTGGTATCGGCTGCATTATCGGCGCCGGCATCTTCGTGCGCACGGGTAACGCCGCAGCACTGCATGCCGGACCGGCCGTCATTCTGTCGTTTGTGATTGCGGGTCTCGTCTGTGCATTCGCGGGTCTTTGCTATGCCGAGCTTGCTTCGGTACTGCCGGTATCGGGCTCTGCCTAT
>Ga0209640_10003756_pt1 | contig 13290 bp, 10 predicted proteins | sample RifCSP10_1_FD_184018 | JGI IMG/M metagenome (GOLD analysis project Ga0209640, IMG submission 184018) | Soil microbial communities from Rifle, Colorado - Rifle CSP2_sed 10_1 (SPAdes) (version 2) | ecosystem: Environmental > Terrestrial > Deep subsurface > Rock core/Sediment | place: Rifle...
GGCGGCGACGGGGCGCCGGCGCGCCCCGCCGTCGGAGTTCCGGCGGTCGGGGTCCCCGCCGTCGACACCGCCGGGGTCGACGTTCCTGCTGTCGGCGCACCCCCGGTCGACGCACCCCCGGTCGACGCACCTTCGCTCGACCCACCGCCGCTCGACGTTCCAGCGGGGGAGGTGCCGCCCACCGGCGTTGACGGGATGGTCGGGACCGCGGCTCCCGACGCCCCCGACCTGACTCACCTCGCCGACCGTGTCCCCACCGACGCGCCGTCACCTAAGGTCCCACTCCCCGACACGCCGGCGCCCCCCGATCCGCCCGCCCCAGATGCGGTTCCCGAGACCGACGCCGTCACCCAGAGCGAGCCACCGACGTTGATGGAGAGCGTGGAGCACGCGGGGTCGATGACCGTGCACCCGCCGCAGGAGGTCGTCGATTTGAGCGGCGCAGATCCGTTGTCGACGACTGCTCAGCCGATCACCGATGGAGCCGAGGCCACCACCCAACTCGCCGGTGACCTTGCGGAAGACTCCGCCGAGCTCGTGGCCGACGTCATCGGGGACAAGGCGGTGCACGCCGGGGCGACCACTCCGCCTCCTCCGCCTCCGCCTCCGCCTCCTCCGCCCCCTCCGCCCCCTCCGCCCCCGCCTCCGCCAACCGATGAGGAGGACACCGAGCGCGACGGCTGAGGTGGGCCTAGAACAGGAAGTTGGCGCGGTCGGCGATGTCGAGGAGGGCGTTGGGCGCCACGCCGATCGCCAGGGTGAAGGCAGCGCAGATGGCGAGCGCGAGGCGGGCACCGCCGTCGACGTGCACGCGCCCTGCGGTGCCGTCGCTATCCGTGTCTTCGAGATAGGTCACGACCAAGAGCCGGATGTAGACGAAGGCGGCGACCACGGCGACGAGCACGGCGACGATGACCAGCGCGTACTGCTCGTCGTTGACGGCGGCCCGGAAGACGGCCAGCTTCGCCACGAACCCTGACGTCAGCGGAATCCCCGCCTGTGCGAACAGCAAGAAGGCGAGCAGGGCGGCCACGACGGGTTGACGGCGCGAAAGACCTCGGTAGTCGCTCAGGTCGTGACCGACGTCGCCGCGATGCGCGAGAACGGTGACGACGCTGAACGTCCCCACCACGATGAACGTGTAGGCGAAGAGGTACGCGAGGGCGGCCGCCACGCCGTCGTCGGTGCCGGCCTGGACCCCAATCAGCACGAACCCGGCGTGGCTGATCGACGAGTAGGCCAGCATCCGCTTGACGTTGGTCTGCACGATGGCGAGCACGCTGCCGACGACCAAGGTCAAGACCGCCAAGCCGAACACCAGCGGCTCCCAGTCGAGACGCTGGGTCTCGAGGCCGGTCTGGAGCACGCGCAAGAGGGCGGCGAACGAGGCCACCTTGGTCCCGGCGGACATGAACGCGGTCACCGGGGTGGGCGCGCCCTCGTAGACGTCGGGCGTCCACATGTGGAACGGCACGGCCGAGACCTTGAACCCGAACCCGACCAGCAAGAGCGCGAGCCCGACGAGCAGCCCCTGGTTCTCCACGAGCGTGAAGTTCGACAAGAACTGCGCGATGCCGGTGAGCGACGTGGTCCCCGTGGCGCCGTAGACCCACGCCACGCCGTACAAGAAGATCGCCGACGAGAAGGCGCCGAGAACGAAGTACTTGATCCCGGCCTCCTGGCTCTCGAGCCGGTCGCGATGGAAGGCGGCAAGCACGTAGAGGGCGATCGACAACACCTCGAGCGCCAGGAAGATGACGATGAGGTCGTTGGCCGACGCCATCATCAGCATTCCTGCCGCCGACAAAAGGATCAGCGCGTGATACGCGCCGGCGTCCAGGTTCTCGCGGCGCAGGAATCCCTGCGCGATCAGCAGCCCGAGGAAGGTCGCCACGAGCACGAGGAACTTGTTGAACAACGCAAACCCGTCGACGGCCACCATGCCGCGAAGCGTCTGGTAGGAGCCGAACGTCATCACGTCGCTCCACGCGCCGGCCAGCAGCACACCGGCGACGGCGAGGCCGACGATCGACACCCAGAACGTGGCCGACCGCAGCCGGGGCCAGCGCTGCGAGAGGGCGAGCAGACCCACGATCACCAGCGCCGTGGTCGACACGACGACCTCGGGGCCGATCCCGGCGAACTCGAGATCCGGCGTGGGGATCGTCTGGGTCGGTTGGCCCTCCACGGGGATCTGATCGACGGGGATCTGGTCGACGGGGATCTCGCCCTGGCCGAGGCGAACCGTCACCGAGATCCCTCCGGCGTCCATCACGGCACGACCTCCTCGTCATGCACGACGGGCGGCGCGCCGGGTTCGTCGTCGGACTCGGTGATCAACACCGGCGCCGACGGCTCCCGATAGTCGGTGCGGGCCTCGATGTGCTCGATGGTCGTCTTCAGCGACGGCTCGATGCGCTCGAGGATCGGTTTCGGGTACACGCCGATCACGAGGCTGAGCAACACGAGCGGGAGCACGGTCACCATCTCGCGGCCGTTGAGGTCGGCCATCGCGGCGTTCTCACCCTCGGGCTCGCCGGTGAAGACCCGCTGGTAGGCCCAGAGCAGGTAGACGGCGGCGAGGATGACCCCGCTCGCCGAGATGATGGCGTACGGCCGCTGGGTGAGGAACGTCCCCAACAACACGAGGAACTCGCCGACGAATCCCGAGAGACCGGGAAGGCCGACCGACGCGAAGGCGGCCACGAGGAACAGCCCGCCGAGCCGCGGCGCCACCTTCCAGAGTCCACGCAACTCCGCGATCTGACGGGTGTGACGGCGCTCGTAGATCATCCCGACGAGCAGGAAGAGCACGCCGGTGTTCAGGCCGTGGGCGATCATGGTGAAGACGCCGCCGGCGAGACCCTGGGTCGTGAGCGCGAAGATGCCGAGGACGACGAAGCCGAGGTGGGCGACCGACGAGTAGGCGATGAGCCGCTTGATGTCGGGCTGCACCGTCGCCATCAAAGCGCCGTAGATGATCCCGATGGTCGCCAGCACGAGCAGGAGCGGCGCGAGGTCCCGCGTTGCCTCGGGGAACAGCGTCATCGAGAAACGCAAGAAGCCGTAGGTGCCCATCTTCAACAGCACGCCGGCCAGCACGACCGAGCCCGCCGTCGGCGCCTCGGTGTGGGCATCGGGAAGCCACGTGTGGAACGGGAACAGCGGAACCTTCACGGCGAAGCCGGCGAAGAAGGCGAGGAACAGCCACTTCTCGGTCGAGCCCGAGAGCCCGTCCCAATTCGCGAGTTCGACGAAGTTGAAGGTGAGGGTGCCGGTCGCGGAATCGTGGAGGAAGGCCAGGCTGAGGATGCCGACCAACAGCAGCGCCGACCCGGCCATCGTGTAGAGGAAGAACTTGATCGCCGCGTAGATGCGCCGGTCGTAGCCCCAACCGCCGATGAGGAAGTACATCGGGACCAGCGTGATCTCCCAGAACACGAAGAAGAGGATGAGGTCGAGGCTCATGAACACGCCGATGATCCCGGCCTCGAGCATGAGCATGAAGAAGAGGTACGCCTTCAGGTTCTTGCGGACGTTGGCCGAGGCGAGCAGCACCACGGGGAACAACAGCGCCGTCAGCACGATCATGAACAGGCTGATCCCGTCGACGCCGAGCGTGTACGAGATCCCGAAGTCGCGGATCCACGTCTTGTGCTCGACGAACTGGAACGCCGCGGTGCCGGTCTGAAACTCCACGAGCAGGTACCCGGCGAGCCCGAGGGTCGCCATGCTGAAGATCATGGCTGCCGCCCGCTGCAGGTCGTCGCGCTTGGCCGGGAGCGCGAGGGCCACGAGCGCGCCGAGCATGGGAACGGCGATGAGCGCGCTCAGCAGGGGGAAGTCGGCGGTCATATCACCACCCTCGCCCGGATGAGCACGAACGCCAGCAGGAGGGTCGTGCCTGCGAAGACGGCGAAGGCATAGCGACGCACGTGACCCGTCTGCAGCTTGCGGGTCTCTTCCCCGCCCAACTGGAGCGCGCGCGCGATCCCGTTGACGGCGCCGTCGACGATGCCCAGATCGAAGTGCTTGCTGGCCCACTCGAGGAAGCGTCGCCCGGGGGCCACAATCAGCGTCTCGTACACCCAGTCGAAGCGCCATCCTCGCTCGAGGAACGTCGCCGCCGAACCGAGCCGGGCGCGCACGGGGTCGGTGTCGGTCACCGTCGCGTACATCCGGTAGGCGAGGCCGATCCCGACCACGCCGACGATGACGGCGACGGTCGACAACGCGAAGCCGAGGCCGAACGAGTCGACGTGCACCTCATGCACGCCCTCGAGGACCGGCTCGAGCCACTTCCCGAGAAACGCCAAGCTCGTGAAGGGAAGGTTGAGCAGACCGCCGACGACCGTCAGGCCCGCGAGGGCGACCAAGGGGAACACCATGGTGGGTGGCGACTCGTGCGGCGTCGCCGGCGCCTCCCCGTCGGCGGGTCGGCGTTCGCCGTCGAACACCATGCGGACTTGGCGGGTCATGTAAAAGGCGGTCATGAGCGCTGTCGCCGCGCCGACCAACCAGAGCGCATAATCGTCGCGGACCCACACCGCGGCGAGGATCTCGTCCTTCGACCAAAAGCCGGCCAACGGCACCATGCCGGCGATGGCCAGCCACGCCACGATGAAGGTGCGCGCCGTCCACGGCATGTACTTGCGGAGCCCCCCCATCCGGCGCATGTCCTGTTCGCCGTGCAGACCGTGGATCACCGAACCGGCGCCGAGAAACAGGAGGGCCTTGAAGAAGGCGTGAGTCACCATGTGGAACATCGCCGCGGTGTAGGCGCCGACGCCCGCCGCCATGAACATGTAGCCGAGCTGGCTGATCGTCGAATAGGCGAGCACGCGCTTGATGTCGTTGTGGACGAGGGCGATGGAGGCCGCCACGAAAGCGGTCAACACCCCGACCCAGGCGACCACGTCGCCGGCGACGGCCGACATCTCGAAGAACGGGTGGGTGCGAACGACGAGGTAGACGCCCGCCGTCACCATCGTGGCCGCGTGGATGAGCGCCGACACCGGCGTCGGACCCTCCATCGCGTCGGGGAGCCACACGTGAAGCGGGAGCTGCGCGCTCTTCCCCATTGCGCCGAGGAAGAAGAGCAGGGCGATGGCCGTCGCCGTGCCCTCCGCGAGGTGGGACGCACCTTCGAGCGCGGGGACGACTTCCAGCGTGCCGAGGTGGGCGAAGATCAGGAACATGGCGAGCAGGAACCCGAAGTCGCCCACGCGGTTGGTGACGAACGCCTTCTTGCCGGCCACCGCAGCGCTGTCGCGCTCGAACCAGAAGGAGATGAGGAGGTACGAGCACAGGCCCACGCCTTCCCATCCGAGGAAGATCAGCGGGAAGCTGCCGCCGAGCACCAGGATCAGCATGGAGGCGGCAAACAGGTTGAGGTAGAGGAAGAACCGGCTGAACCGCGGGTCGCCGTGCATGTAGCCGACGGCGTAGAGATGGATGAGCGCGCCCACGCCGGTGACGAAGAGGATCATCGTCACCGACAACGGATCGATCAACAGGCTCGCCGAAACCTCGAGCGACCCCGCCGGGATCCAGTCGAACAACTTCACGACGTGGAGGCGCTCCTCGGAATCGAGACTCCACAACGTGGCCAGGGTGACGAGCGACCACGCGAACGAGCCGCCCATCATCAGGGTGGCGAGCATGCCGGGACCCGGCTCTCGCATCCGCGAGCCGAACAGCAGCAATAGGACGGCTCCGGCCAGCGGCAGGGCGGGAATGATCCACGCCAGATCCAGGACGTCGTGGGCGCTCATCGTCGTCAGCCCTTGAGCAGGTTGAGGTCGTCGGCCGTCGCGCCCTGCCGGCGACGGAAGATGGCGACGATGATGGCGAGCCCGACCGCGACCTCGGCGGCCGCCACCACGAGCACGAAGAACACATAGACCTGCCCGCCGATGTCGTCGAGCTGTCGCGAGAAGGTCACAAAGGTGAGGTTGACGGCGTTGAGCATCAGCTCCACGCACATGAACATCACGAGGGCGTTCCGCCGCAGCATCACGCCGGTCGCACCGACGGTGAAGAGGATCGCCGCGACGAGGAGGTAGGGACCCGGTCCGACCCTCACGACGCCGACTCCGGCTCGCTGGAGTCGGCGTCGTCCCGGCGCCCGTCGCGCACGAGGACGATCGCGCCGACGACGGCGATGACGAGCAACACCGAGGTGATCTCGAACGGCCAGATGAAGTCGGTGAAGAGGCTCTTGGCCACGCGTTCGACGTTGCCTCCTTCGTCGCCACTCAAGGCCGGGCCCCGGGCCGAGAGCCCGCCCGTCGCCACCGTCCCCTGGATCAGCACCGACAGGCCGAAGAGCGCGACGCCCCCCGCCACCAGCGCGATCGGGCGCTGGAACGGAAGCGGATCGTCGAGCATCTCGTCGCGGTCGACGCCGAGCAGCATGATGACGAACAGAAACAGGACGACGACCGCGCCGGCGTAGACGATCACCTGGACAGCGGCGAGGAAGTGCGCCTCTTGGAGCACGAACAACACGGCCACCGAAAACAGCGTGCCCACGAGGTTGAGCGCGGCGTGCACGGGGTTCCGCGAAACGACGACGCCGATGGCGCTGAGCACCGCGGCCACCGCGGCCACCGTGAACACGATCCAGGTCATCATCAGTGGTGTCCCGCCTCGTCGGCGTGGGCGGGTGCATGCTCGGGCGCCGCGTCCGGGTCGGATTCCGCGGCGGTCTGTCCCGCCTCGGCCTCGCGCACCCCGAAGCCGAGTTCGGGACTCCACGCGACGACGCCTTCGTATTCGGCGCGGCCCGAGGGGGCCGTGGCGCGAACCCAGCCCGACGTGTCGTGGTCCTCGTGGCCCATCCAGTGCTCCCACGGGAGCCGGCGCGCCCGGCCTTGGTCGTCGACGAGCAGCTCGTCCTTGGTGTAGATGGCGTCCTGGCGGTTGGTGAACGAGAACTCGAAGAGCTTGGTCTCGGTGATGGCCTCGGTTGGGCATGCCTCGACACACAGATCGCAGTGGATGCAGCGCAGGTAGTTGATCTCGTAGATGAAGCCGTACCGCTCCCCGGGGCTCACCGGGTTGTCGGGAAGGTTGTCGGCGCCGCGCACGTAGATGCAGCGCGCCGGGCAGACGCCCGCGCACAACTCACACCCGATGCACTTCTCCATGCCGTCCTCGTACCGGTTGAGGACATGCCGGCCGTGGAAGCGCACGGGCTTGTCGCGCTTCTCCTCCGGATACTCCGTGGTCACGCGCTTGGCGAACATCTGCCGGAACGTGACGCCGAACCCACTCCACTTACCCATGCCGCACCCCCGGTGCAACCACGCGCGCGGGCGGTTGTGGTGGGCGCCGGAGCGAGGTGGCGGGTGGGTGGGCGAGCGAGCGAAGCGAGCGAGGGCGAGCGACGGCGCCCACCACGACCGTCCGTACCCGCACGCTGTTGGCGCCGGGAGCAGCGACCATTGTCCGCCGGGGATCAGCCATGGTGGACGTCCTCGTTGGGCGTGTTCGCGCCACGGATCAGGGGCTCACGTTTGGGCATCGAGTTCCAGAGGAACCCCATGATCACCAACGCGCCGACGACGACCACCGGGAGCGTGACCGCAATCGGCCAGTCCTGGTCGTTGCCGACCCGGAAGACGGCGACGGCGGCGAGCCAGAGGATGGCAGCGGGGATGAGCACGCGCCACCCGAGATCCATGAGCTGGTCGTAACGCAGACGAGGCAGCGTGGCGCGCAGCCAGAAGTACAAGAAGATGAAGACCGAGACCTTGGAGAGGAACCACACGACCGGCCAGATGTGGGGGAACACGTCGATGTGCGGGCCGGCGGGGCCACCGAGGAAGAGCGTCACCGCCATGGCCGACATCGTGACCATGTTCATGTATTCGGCGAGGAAGAAGATGGCGAAGCGCACGCCGGTGTATTCGGTGTGGAACCCACCGACGAGCTCCTGCTCGGCCTCGACGAGGTCGAAAGGAGCGCGGTTGGTCTCTGCGATCATCGCGACGACGAAGATCGCAAAGCTCACCGGGGTCGCGAGGAAGAACCATTGGCCCACGGTGCTGAGGCCTTCCCACGGGCCCTGTTCGATCACGAGTCCACGCGTCGACAACGTGTTGGCGTGGAGGATCGCGCCGACGGTGGCGAGACCGAGGGCTGCTTCGTAGCTGATCATCTGCGCCGTCGCCCGCACCCCGCCGAGCAGCGGGTACTTCGATCCCGACGCCCAGCCCGCCAGCATCACGCCGTACACGCCGATGCCCGACATGGCGATCACGAAGAGCACGCCGATCGGCACCTCGGCGAGCTGCACATAGGTGGTGCGGTTGCCGATGGTGATGGTGTCGCCGAGCGGGATCACGCTGAACGCCAGGAACGCCGGCACCACCGAGAGATACGGCGCGAGCCGGAACACCGGCTTGTCGGCGGAGTCGGGGATGGACTGTTCCTTGAAGAAGAGCTTCACGCCGTCGGCGAGACTCTGGAGGATGCCGAACGGCCCGGCGCGGTTGGGGCCGATGCGGTTCTGCATGTCGGCGACGACTTTGCGCTCGAGCCAGATCAGCATCAGCACGGTGACGAGCAGCAGCACAAAGACGAACCCGGCCTTGCCGACGACGATCAGAACGTCGGCGAGATCGACCTTGCCGTCGGAAAAGAGCGGGTCGGTCATCAGGTGAGCGTCTCTACTTGGATGTCGGTCACGGGGCTGCTCGCGTCGATGAGATCGGCGGCGGTACTGCCGGGCTGGTTGAACGGGAGGTAGGCGACGCCCTTGGGCGTGCCCGCGTCGCTGCGAACCGGGAGGACCACCGATCCACGCGACGACGTGATCTTCACCCGTTCGCCCTCGGCCACGCCAAAGCTCTCGAAGTTCCACGGGTTGACGAGCAGGACGGCCTCGTCCGCGAGCTCTGCGGTGGGCGCGGATTGGGTGACGGCGAGCCCGTTGTCGTAGAGACGACGACCCGACACCAGGCGTAGCGCGTACGAATCCTGCGGCGGAATCTCGAGGCGCTCGAACGAACGGTCCCACACGAGCAACGCCGGCGGTTCCCCGCCGACCGCGACCGCGGGCGACGCCTCGTCCTCAGCCGCGCTCTCGGCTTCGACGGCGGCGTCCACGTCGGGGACGGATGCCTCGGCGTCGTGTTGGTCTTCCGGCGGAATGACCCGACCTTGGATGATGACCTGGGTTTCCTGGAGACCGGCGAGCCCGGGCTCGGCGTCGGCCCACGGCGTGATCGGATGACCCGGACGCCCCATCACGGGTTCCTCGCGGCCGGGCGGCACCACGACGCCATCGCGCGCGAACAGGAGCGTCTGCGGGGTGGCCTGCACGTAGGCCGGGGCGACGCGAGCGATGTGGGCCTGCACCTCGTACACGCTCTCGAGATCGAGGTCGACGTCGAAGCGCGCCGCCAACTCCACAGCGATGCGCCAGTCCTCCATCGACGTCCCGGCGGGGGTGACCTTGCGGGCCAGCCGCATCACGCGGCCCTCGATGTTGGTGGTCGTGCCGTCCTTTTCCCCCCACAGAGCAGTCGGCAGCACCACCTTGGCGTGCTTGGACGACTCGGTGACAAAGCTCCCGACCGCCACCACGAACGGGACCGATTCGAGGGCCTGGCGGGCGAGGTCGCGGTCGGGGAAGTCGACGGCGGGGTTGGAGCCGAGGATGACCAGCGCCTTGATGTCGCCGACCACGGCGGCGCGGAGAATCCCCTCGGTGGATCGTCCGCGCTGGAGCGGAACGGCACCCCAGTGCGCGGCGAACCAACCGCGCCCTTCGTCGAGCGAGACCCGTCCGGGGAGCACCCCCGGGGCGAGCCCCATGTCGAGCGCGCCGTGCACGTTGCCGCGGCGGAGCGCGGAGAGCACGCGGGTGCCCGGCAGGCCGGCGAGTGCAGCGAGGGCCCGGGCCGGCGCCTCCGAGGATTCGGCGAGCGACGGGCGGCCGGCCACGACCACCGTGTTGACCTTGCCGGCGAGGATGTTGGCGGCCTGTGCGATCTGACCGTCGGAGTCACCCTTGGGGGCCTTCCCCTGGATTGCGGCGAGCAACTGCTCGCACACGCCTCCCTCCTCACCGGGGCGGTAGCGGACCTTGGCGGTCGCGTACGGCGAAAGACCGTGGTCACGAGGAGCGACGTCGATGATCGGTACGCCGAGTTCCACCGCGGCGCGCCGGAGGCGCAGGTAGAGGACCGGCAGCTCCTCTTTGAGGTCGGGTGCCATGAGCACGATGGCGCGCGCCGTGTCGCAGTCGTCGATGCGCGCCTGGGGCAGTCCGAGGACGGCCTCGGCCGGCAGGCCGTCTCCGACCTGACAGTCCACGTTGTCGCTACCGAGCACGCCCTTCATCAGCCGCGCCCAGAGATAGGCGTCCTCGTTGGTCCCACGGGCGCCGCCGAGAAGCGCCACGGATTCCGGCCCGTGGGTCGAGACGGCTTCGGTCAGCCCGTCGGCGGCGGCGTCGAGGGCCTCGGGCCAGCTCACGTCGACGAACTCGCCCTTGCGCTTCTGGATGGCGGGCGACGTCGCCCGCTCCGCCGAGTGGACGTACTCAAAGGCGAACCGGCCCTTGTCGCACAGCCATCCGTGGTTGACCGGCGACGAGTCGACCCCGAGCAGCCGCACCATCACGTTGGTCGAGCTTTGGAGGGCGCCGCGGCAGCCGACGGCGCAGAGCTGGCACGAGGTCTCGACCGTCTCGAGGTCCCACGGCCGGGCGCGGAAGCGGTAGGGGTTCGCGGTCAGGGCGCCGACGGGACAGATCTGCACCGTGTTGCCCGAGAAATAGGAGAGGAAGGGCTCGTCGGGGAATGTGAGCACTTGCATGTGCCCCCCGCGCTCAACGAAGTCGATGAGGGGGTCGCCCGCGATCTCGTCGGCGAACCGCGTGCAGCGGCCGCATTGGATGCAGCGCTCGCGGTCGAGGTCGACGAGATCCGAGATGGCGATCGGCTTGGCGAAGTGGCGCTTCTCTTCGACGAAACGCGACTCGCCCGGGCCGAACGCCAGCGTGTGGTCTTGGAGCGGGCACTCGCCGCCGCGGTCGCACACGGGACAGTCGAGCGGGTGGTTGATGAGGAGGAACTCCAGCACGCCCTCTTGGGCCTTGCGGACTTCCTGCGACTCGGTCTGCACGACCATCCCGTCGGTAACACGCGTCGTGCATGCGGGTGGCAACCCGCGCACGCCATCGACCTGCACGAGACACATCCGACACATCCCGACTGGCTTCATGCGCTCGTGCCAGCAGAACCGAGGGATATAGACGCCCTGATCTTGCGCGGCCTTGATCAAGAGTTCCCCGGCCGGGGCCTGGAACTCCTTGCCGTCGACGGTGAGGGTGACGAGGTTCTGTTCGCCCATCTCCTCGGTCCTCTTCCCGCTCATGACGGCCCTTGCTCTTGATGACGGGCCGCCGGGCCGCGAGGCCCGGCAAACGGGCACCTCGCCTCGGTCACGTGCTGGTGGACCTCGTCGCGGAAGAACTTGTCGAGGCTCACGACGGGCGACACCGAGCTCGGCCCAAGCGGGCAGATCGTGGTCTGACTGAACGGCGCGTTCAGCCCGGGGCTGATGTTGTCGCCGACGTCGAGAAGAAGGTCGAGGTCCTCGGCGCGGCCGTCGCCGGTTTCGATGCGGTGCAGGATCTTGGTGATCCATCCCGTTCCCTCACGACACGGCGTGCACTTGCCGCAGCTCTCATGAGCGAAGAACTTGGCCAATCGCCATGCGACGCGCACGGCGCATGTCGTGTCGTCGAAGACCATGACGGCGCCGGAGCCGAGCATGACGCCATAGGTCTCCTGGACGAAGTCCATGTCGAGCGGCGCGTCGAGGTGTTCGTCGGACCCCGTGAGCCACTGCGATGACGCGCCCCCCGGCACGAAGAACTTCACGGAGCGATCGTCGCGAATGCCGCCACCCAGGTTCTTCTGGTACATGAGGTCGCGGAAGGTGGTCCCGAGCTCCACTTCGTAGTTGCCCGGTCGGTTCACGTGGCCCGAGAGCGAGAACAGCCGCGTCCCCGTCGACCGGTTGACGCCGAGCTTTCCGTACTTCGCTCCCCCCATGGTGATGATGGCGGGCAGGGTGCACAGCGTTTCGACGTTGTTGACGACGGTGGGCTTGGCGTACAGACCCTCGATGGCGGGGAACGGCGGGCGGATGCGCGGCATACCTTGACGTCCCTCGAGGCTTTCGAGCAGCGCCGTCTCCTCGCCGCAGATGTAGGCGCCGGCGCCGCGGTGGACCACGATCTCGAGGTCGAACCCGGACCCGAGGATGTTGCCCCCGACGTAGCCGCGTCCGCGTGCCTCGTCGATGGCGGCGACGAGGCGGTCATAGCCGAGGGCGAACTCGCCGCGGACGTAGACGAAGGCAAGATTGCAGCCGACGGCGTAGCTGGCGATGGCGATGCCCTCCACCAACTGGTGCGGGTCGCGCTCGAGGAGCATGCGGTCCTTGAACGTCGAAGGCTCGCCCTCGTCGGCGTTCACGACGAGGTATCGCGGGTAGGAGCCTTCGGGAAGGAAGCTCCACTTGCTCGCGGTCGGGAATCCGGCGCCGCCTCGGCCGCGCAGACCCGCGGCCTCGACCTCGCCTCGGATCTTGTCGGGCTTCATCTTGAGCGCGGCGCGCAGCGCGTCGTAGCCGTTGGTGGCGAGGACCGCCTCGATGGTCCACGAATCGTCGGGTCGATCGGCGAGACGCTTGGTGATGATCGTCTTTTGGCCCATCAGCTGGGGCTCCCCGACACGCTGCGGGCGCGCCGCTCGCCCGAGCGGTACGACTCGACGATCTCCACCGCGGTCTCCGGCGTCAGCCGCTCGTGGAACTCGTAGTTGACCTGGAGCGCGGGTGCGCCGCCGCAGGCGGCGAGACACTCGACCTCTTCGACGTGCACCTCGTCGCTCTCGGCGTACTGACCCCGGAGGTGCTCGTAGATCTCGGGCCCGCCGGTCACGAGGCAGGAGACGTTGGTGCACACCGATACGACATAGCGACCGACCGGCTCGCGCTTGTACATCGTGTAGAAGGCGCACGTCCCGAGCACTTGCGCCGGCTCGATGTCCACCAGCGCGGCGATCTCGCGCATGGCGTCGGGGCTGACCCAACCCTCCTGGTCTTGCGCGAGGTGCAACAGCGGCATCACCGCGGAGCGCTTCACGGGGTAGCGGTCGACGATGGCCCGCGCGCGCTGGCGATTGTCCTCGGTGAAGAACGTCATCGGCGACCCTCAACAGAAAGTAGCGATGGCCGTGGCGGGCGCCGGAGGGAGGTGGCGGG
>Ga0209640_10003758_pt1 | contig 13290 bp, 11 predicted proteins | sample RifCSP10_1_FD_184018 | JGI IMG/M metagenome (GOLD analysis project Ga0209640, IMG submission 184018) | Soil microbial communities from Rifle, Colorado - Rifle CSP2_sed 10_1 (SPAdes) (version 2) | ecosystem: Environmental > Terrestrial > Deep subsurface > Rock core/Sediment | place: Rifle...
CACCGTGAGCGGTCAGATCCAGATGACGTTCTCCAATACCGTTACCAGCGGCGCGCACATCAAGAGCGGCAGGTTGCGCGGCCTCGCCATCACCAGCCTGCAGCGCGGCAAGATGTTTCCCGACATGCCTACGGTTTCGGAGGCGGGCGTGCCGGGCTTCGAGCTCTCCAACAGCTACGCCTTTTTCGCGCCCGCCGGGGCGCCGCAGGGCATCATCCGGGAGATCAACGGGATCGTAAGCCAGGGCATGAATTCGCCGGCGACGGTGAAACTGCTGGCCGCCGACGGCTCGGAGGCGCTTCCCCCAGCCACGCCCGAGGCGTTCAAGGCGCAGTTCGACCGCGAGTACGGGGAGCTGGAAAAGACCGTGAGAGCGGCGAACATCAGGATCAACTGAGTCGAAGGAGCCACCCATGGCGCTCAAAAAGACCCGGATCGAGGTCAACAACGCAGTTTTTTCGCTCCCCTACCACGTGGCGAAGGAGGAGGGCTATTTTGCCGAGGAAGGCTACGACGTCGAGCTTGTCCCCGCGGGCTCGGGCCGCGACCGCGACAAGGAGGTCCCCGAGAAGCCGATCGAGGACCACCGCCTGGTCAAATCCTACGGCTGGCACGAGGGCATCGAGAAGGGCGAGTTCTGCATGTACCGCGCCTGCGAATGGGGGCAGATCCGCCGCACGCAGGACAGCGCGCGTAACGTCAAGGTGATCAGCAAACGCGCCGCCGTCGCCACGCAGGCGATCGTCGTGCGCGCCGACTCGCCTTGCAACGTGCCGCAGGATCTGCGCGGCAGGACCGTCGCCGTCAACTTCCACGCCGGCTCGCACTACATCACGCTGTCCATGCTGGGCGGCGCGATGCTCGGCAAGCACGAGGTGCGGGCCGTGCACGTCGGTGGCCCGAAGCAGCGCCTGCGCTTTCTCGACGAAGGAAAGGTCGAGGCCGCCGCGGTGATGGAGCCGTGGATCACGGTCGCGGCGAAGATGGGGCTCAAGATCATCTGCGAGGCGTTCTACGAAGGGGCGGAGGTCGCCACGCCGGATGTGGACCCGGAGATGTACGCCGCGATCAACCGCGCCATCGTCAAGGCCGTGAAGAAGATCAACCAGGACATCCGGCCCTACCTCAAGTACATGATCCGCGAAGTGCCGGCGGACGTCATGAAACTGACCGAGGACGATTTCTATCTCCCCCGCTTCCGCTACGTCGCCCCGCGACCCTACACGCGCGAGGAGTACGAGCACCTGCACGAGTGGATGACCGACTGGGGCCTGCTCGATCCGGAAAGCGGTTACGACAGCATCGTGAACGCACAGCTCACGGCTGCCGCGCGCTGACGATTCTTCCCCTCATCCCGCGCGGCGGCGGAATTTCTGGAAGGCGTGCGGGGTGAGCGGCGCCATGCGCTTGACCGCGCCGGACTGGACCACGACCTCGCCAACATAGAGATCGCCCCGGCGGTCCGCCCAGATGCCGTGCGGCGCGATGAAATTGCCGGGGAGTATCGGGTTCTCGCCACCGATCTGAGAGACGATGGACGCGTCCGGCTCGCAGACGGTGACGCGGGCGATGGGGGAGTGGCCCTCGGGAGGATAAATCATCGTTTGGTCGTGCCCGGGCAAAGGACCCTCCGCCCGCTTGTGCATGTAGTTGAGGAAACCGCCTTCGGCGATGTGCAGCCGGTCCTGGTCATCGATGAAGATGTCGTAAGGGCGGTTGAGGAACGTCCACTCGCGCAGGTACTCGCCCCCGGGGCTGAAGACCTGCACCCGCGAGTTTTCGCGGTCGGCCACGTACACCAGCCCCGCGCTGTCGACCGCGATGCCGTGGGGCAGGATGAATTGACCCGGCCCGCGCCCGGGCTCGCCCCAGGAGAACAGCAGCTTCCCCTGCGCTGAAAATTTGTGGACCCGGGCATTGCCGTAACCGTCGGCGATGTAGAGATCACCGCCTGGCGCCACCGCGAGGTTGGTGACGCGGTGAAAGGGTCCCGCCGCGCGCAGCACGGGGCTCACGCCGATCTTGTAGCCCGTATCCGCAGCTTTTCCCGACTCGCCGAGCGTCATCAGCTTCCGGCCGTCGGGCGTGAACTGGTGCACCGTGTGGTCCTTGTCGTCGGCGAGCCACAAGTGGTCGTTGCGATCGATGAAGATGCCGTGCGGGCCCTTGAACATCCCTTCGCCCCAGGCGTTGAGGAACCGCCCGTCCTTGTCGAACACGATGATGGGGTGCGCGCCACGGTTGAATACGTACACCCGGTCGCTCGAATCGCAGGCGACGCCCGCGACCTCGACGTAGCTCCAGCCTTCGGGCAGCCGGTCCCATCCTTCCAGCACTTCGTACTCGATCCTGTGTTTGCCCAGCGCCATGTCAGAACTTCTCCACCCACGGCCGCAGCTCGATCTCCCACGTCCAGGCGCTGCGGGGCTGGCGCAGGACGTGCAGGTAGTTCGCCGCGATGGCCGCGGGATCGAGCAGCGCGTCGGGCGCGTCCGACGGCGCGGGCCGGCCCGGGCGGGCGATGCCGCCGTCGATGACGAAGTGGGCGACGTGTATGCCCTGCGGCGCGAGCTCGCGCGCCATGCTCTGGGCGAGCCCGCGTAGCGCGAACTTGCCCATCGCGAACGGCGCCGACTGCGCGTAGCCCTTGACACTGGCCGAGGCGCCCGTGAACAGGATCGCGCCGCGCTTTTTCGGAAGCATGCGCCGCGCCGCCTCCTGCGCCACCAGGAACGCGCCGAAGGCGGTCACGGCGAGCGCCCGCTCGACTTCCGCCGGATCGAGCTCCACGATCGGCCCGCGCGCGCGGGCGCTGGCGTTGTAGACCACGACGTCCGGCTCGCCCAGCTGGCGTTCGACTTCCGAAAACAGGCGCCGCACCTGGTCCACGCGGACGGAGTCGCACGCGAATGCGCGTGCCCCGGTTTCCGCGCAAAGCGGGGCGAGTTTTTCCGGGTTGCGCGACGCGAGCGCGACTTTCATCCCTTCCCGGGAGAAAAGCCGGGCCAGCGCGGCGCTCAAGCCCGTGCCGGCGCCGACGATCAGGGCTCTCTCGAGGCGTGTTGTTTCCATGGCAGCCGGGTCAGATTGCACGTTCCGCTGGAGGCGGGCGAGTGAATTCTATGCCCTTCTCCCATGAACGTGGGATACCGGAGGACCCTGCGACCCGGCAGGATAGGCGCGATCGGAGAAACCGTTCGGATGGTGCGGCTCCGACCCCGGCTTGCATCGAACACCATCGGCCTGTTGACGGAAGGAGATTGAGCCATGAGTCCAATCAAGCTGGTTGCGGCCGCGCTGCTGGCGCTGGGCGGCCTGGTCGCCGCTTCCCAGACTGCCGCGCAAGGTTTCTATATCGGCGGCAGCGTGGGCAAGAGCGATTTCGACGACGACAACGCCATTCCCGACCTCATCACATCGGGATCGGTCGACGGCAGCGACACCGGGTTCAAGATCTTCGGGGGCTACCAGTTCAACCAGCATTTCGGGGTGGAGCTCGCCTGGGTCGATCTCGGCAAAGCCGGCTACAGCGGCACTTTTTCCGGCCTCCCCGTGACCGGCGGCACGGTCGAGACTTCGGGCCTCAATCTTTCCGCGGTCGGCATCCTGCCGCTGGGCTCGGGCTTCGCGCTCTTCGGCAAGGCCGGATTCTTCGCTTGGGAATCCAAGGCCAAGGACGTCACCGGCGGCCTGCCATTTTCCGGGAAGGAGGACGGCACGGACCTGTCGCTCGGTATCGGGGCGAGCTACGACTTCACCAAGAACTTCGGGATCCGCGCGGAATGGGAGCGCTTCAAGGCGGTAGGCGACATCGACCTGCTGTCGGTCGGCATCGTCTACAAGTTCTGATTCATCGCTTGGCGCGCCGCGCCGGCGGGCGCGCCTTCCCATTCTCCACCGGCAGGCGCAGGAGCTTCAGCGCGTTGGCGGAGTAGATCTTGCGCTTTACCGCCGCGGGGAGCTTCAGGTCCTCGATCGAGCGGATGCCCTCGCGGATGTACATCGGCCCGCCCTCCGGATCGAACGGGCAGTCGCTCGCGAACACCACGCGGTCCGCGCCGAAGAAGTCGAGGCCGCAGCGCAGCGCGGAGGCCGACCCCCCGAGCACGGTGTCGCCGTAGAACATCTTGAAGTACTCGATCGGCTTCTTCGTCATGCGCCTAAGCAGCTCCTCGTAGTTCTCGTCGGCGGTGCGGCTGCCCAACTGCGCCCACAGCGTCTCGCAGCGGCCCGCGAAATAGGGAATCATCGCGCCGCAATGATGGGTGATGAGGCGCAGGTCCGGCAGCCGGTCGAACAGCCCCGAGAACACGATGCGCGCCATCGCCACGCTCGTCTCGTACGGCCACCCCAGCACCTGCCAGATTTCGTACTTGGATTTCTGCTCGTTGACGTAGTCGGCGCGCGTCGCCGGCCGCGCCGGGTGCATCCAGATCGGAAGATCGTGCTTGCGGGTGACGCGCTCGAACACCGGGAAGAATTCCGGCTCGTCGAGCGGGCGGCCGTTGACGCTGGTGAGAATCTGCACGCCGCGCGCGCCGAGCTTGACGATGGCGCGATCCATCTCCTCCAGCGCCGCCGGCACGTTGTTCATGGGGAGCGAGGCGACGAACGCGGGAAACTTCCGCGGCCAGCGCGCGCACATCGCCGCCATGTCGTCGTTGGCGATGCGCGCGAGCTCGGGCGAGAGCTCCGGCCCGCCGAGCAGCTCCGGCGACGGCAGGGACAGCGTCAGCACCTGGCGCACGTCAGGCCACTGATCGAGCATGCCGACGCGCGCCTCGATGTCCCACAGCATGCGCAGGCTCCCCATGCGCTTGAGAATGCCCGCGTCCTTCGAGTGCAGCTTCATCCTCTCGAGGTAGCGCGGCGGCATGACGTGATTGAAGATGTCGATTTTCATGGTCCTCCTCGTGCGCGGTCGATGAGATCGAGGCAATCCTGCGGCAACTGGTTGCCGCGCCAGGCGACGTGCTGGTCAGGCCGCACCAGCGCGGTGCGGGCCTGGTAGAGCGTGGAGAATCGCGGATCCGCGAGCGTGAGAACCTTGAGCGGCACGGTCCGCTGTGCTGCGGCGCGCTCGAGCCGGGAGATCTCCGTGGGCGGGGTGTCGCGACTGGCAAGCAGCGTGAAGCCCGGGCCAAAATGATCGTAGAGTGAGGCGCCGTCCTGCAGCCAGAAGTGCGGCGCAAGACAGCCCGGACCGGCGCAAGGCTCGTATTCCGTGACCTGTTCGCGCGGCGGCGCTGTACCGTCCGGGATGATGGCCGGCGAATCTCGGTAGCAGCCGCCGAGGACGACGCCGAGGCTGCGGAATTCGTGCGCCTTGCCCTTCAGGATGAGCTCGCCCACTTCCTTGCGCACCCGGTCGCCCCCGGCTCCGGGCTGCTCGATGCCGTCGCGCGCGAGCCGGTCGCCCACCAGCTCGTAGTTCTCGACCGCCTCACGGATGACCCGCCGATGCTGCGGCTTGCGCTCGATCTCGTAGGTGCCGAGAAGATGCGGGCCGCCCCAGCCCTGGAGCGTGGCGGCGAGCTTCCAGCCCAGATCGGCCGCGTCGGCGATGCCCATGTTCATGCCATGGCCGCCGGAGGGCGGGTGCAGGTGGCAGGCGTCGCCCGCCAGGAAGACGCGCCCGATGCCGTAGCGCTCGGCGATCAAGCGGTGCGCGGTCCAGGGGTCCACATGCACGACTTCCAGGTCGAAGCGCAGGCCGCACGAGCGGTGCACCACCTCGCGCGCATCGCCGCCGCCGGGATCCACGCCGCCGGGAAGACGCGGGGCGATGAGAAACCAGAGGCCGTCGCGGTCGAGCGGCCCGAGGTAGGCGGGGAGTTCGCGGTTGACCATCCAGTACATGACGGCGGGGCCCTTGTCGTGCAGGCCCGCGAGCGCCGGAGCGCGGAAAACCATGTTGAGATTCGGCGCGAGCGCGCCGTCGCCCTCCATGCCGATGCCGATCAGGGCGCGGACCGTGCTGCGCGCGCCATCCGCGCCGACCAGGTACTGTGCGCGCAGCGTGCTGCGGGCCCCGGTCTTCACGTCCTCGACTTCCGCGGAAACGCCTGTCCCGTCCTGCGCGATTCTCTCCAGGCGGCAGTCGAAGCGGATCTGCACCCCGGACAGGCGGGCCGCGTGTTGCCGCAGCACCTCCTCCAGCGTGTATTGCGGCACCCATTGGCCGGGCTCCGAATAGAGATCGCTGCGGGTGCGCGCGCAATAGAAGGCATCCTCGAAGCGCGCGAGGGTGTAGCCGTTCAACCGTGTCGCGAACACGATGTTCGCGGGGTAATCCGGCGGCAGCGGCGAGGCGCGGCGGAGCGCCTCCGCGAGGCCCCAGCGGCGCAGCAGCTCGCGGGAGCGGACGTTCGTCAGCTTCGCGCGGGGTTTCAGTCCGACCCGTTCGTGCTGCTCCACGACGATGCAGCGGACGGAGCGCAGTCCAAGGTCGATCGCGAGCGCAAGCCCCACCGGGCCGGCGCCGACGATCAGGACGTCCGTTGTGTGCTCAGTCACGCATCATCAGGTCGCGCGCCACCTAGCGCGCGAGCGGATCGGGGCGCAGCTGGAACTTCACCACCCGGGGCCGGTTTTCCGTGCCGCCTTCGACGTGGAACACCGTCCGGTTGGAATAGGTCGCCCAGAGCGACCGCCCCTTCCAGCCCGCCCGGGGATCGTCGATCCGCCCTTCCCCCCATTTGGCGAAAAACCCCATGGGGTAGGGGACGCGTATGGTCACGAACCTGCCCCTGACCAGCGCGAAGTAGGCGTCGCTCATGTTGCCGGTTGCGATCGGAACATTCGCGCCCAACCCGAAAGTGTTGAAGTGGTCCACCCAGACGTAATAGCTTGCCTCGGCGCTGCCGTCGTCCGTGACGTCCCGGAACTGCGGTCCGGGCAGCCGGTAGAGTGTCCAGCCCTCCGGGCAGAGCCTACCGGTTGCGTTCGGCCCGTTCAGCGGCCCCTTGCACTTGTTGCGGTCGAAGCTCCCGAGATGGCCGCTTGCGAACGCCGCCCAGAACACGCCATTGCGGTCGATGTCCCCGCCGCGCGCGCCGTAGGCGGGGAACGGCGGCTCGTAGATCTCGGTGAGCGCGGTGTGCGTCGGGTCGGCGCCCGGAGCAACCCGCACGACGTAGCTGGGCCACGGCGCGAGCGACGTCCCCCAGACCGAGCCATCGACCGGGTTCACGGCCACCGAGTAGAGGTTGACCGCGACCCGCTTGTCCTTTTTCGGGTCCACCGGCGCCTTGGGCTCGACCCATACATCACGCTTGCCGTTGCCATTGGTGTCGAGGATGAATGGCGTCCACCCCTGTGCCCTCGCCTCGTCGCCGGTCTCCTCGAACACTTTCCGGTTGAGCCAGCCGGCGACGTTCAGGCCGCCGACCCCGCTCGATGTCCACACCGTGTTGCTGGCGTCCTCCGCGAATATCAGGTGGTGAGTCGGGAAGCAGGTCGAGATCAGCGTCCACTTGTCCGATGCCGGGTCGTACATCGAGAGGTGCCGCGTCGCGCGGTTCAGCGGATACACTTTTGCCGACGGATGATTCCCGCCTTTCTTGCAGTAATCGGGATTGTCCGGGTGGCGAATCCGGGCCGCGGCCCATACCCGCCCTTTCTCGTCCATCACCTGGTTGTGCGTGCTGGTCTGGCTGTCCCAGATCGGCTTCTCTCCCCAGTACGGGGACGGCGCCATGGCGTCGGTCCGGTGCGACGGCGTCTTGGGGTCGCGCACCGGGTGCTTGACTTCGGTCGCGGTGTGCCGCATCGGGTCGAGCACCGGCCACATGTCGGTGCTGTTTTCGGGCGCGCCGTAGAGCTTGCCCTTGGCGTTGATCGTCGGCTTGCGGCGGTCGGTCGAGATCAGGTCATGCAGGTACGCGGTGGGCCGGCTCCAGTCCCACAGGGTGAGCACCACGTTGCGCTCGACGCCTTGCGGCCGCGCCGGCTTGGCGAACGGCAGCTCGCCCGCGGCGATGCGGTCGGTCCAGTCCGCCCACAACCCGATCGCGCGCTCGAAGCCGATGCGGTTGGCGGCGTTGATCATCTGGGTCATGGCCTGCCCGGAGGTGATGCGCCGCGCCCACGCCTCGGTGGACTTCATGTGGGCGAAATCCCTGGGCATCGTGCGCGTGCCCTTGGTGCCGAGCGCGTGGCACGACATGCAACCATTGGTTTTCACGGTGTTCAGCCACTGGGCCTGGATTCTGATGCCGGGATGGATGCGATTGCCCTTCGGCCCCGTGCCGGGAAACTCCCATTTGGCGGGGATCTTGAGCATCGAGTACCAGTAGATGGCCGGGTAGTACTCGGCCGCCGCGGCCGCATTCGGCGCCTCGATCGCAGTCAGGTTGAGGAGCTTGCCGGGCACGGTGCGCTGCTTGGGCGAATCCACCAGGCCGTAGCCGCGCACCCATACGCTGTAGTTCGCTGGCGGCAGATCGGGCATGAGATAGCGCCCGCGTTCGTCGGTGACGACGATCCGCGCGAACCGGGTCGGAAGATCGGTCGTTTCGGCGATGACCCAGACGCCGGCTTCGGGGCCCTGCGCGCTGTTGACCACGCCGCCCAGGTCGGCCGCGCCGACATGGATCGCTTCGTCGGCGGGCTGTGGCTTGTCCATCGGCGCCGCGCACGCAGCCAGAATCGCGGCGATGCCGGCCGCCGCCAGCCCCCTGTACAAACTGTTATTTGAACTCATGCTACCGCCCCTTCGGTAAGTCTCGATGAGTTTACATAAACCATCGTGCCCGGATGCTTTCTCCTTCCACCAGCCCCGCCCGCCGCGCCGCGGCATGCTACGAGCGCGAGATGCGATCCTTGTTCCTCGCGAGCCAGCCGCCGAAGGACTGCAGCGAGGGGTTGAGTGCGCGCGCCGAATCCAGGTTGCGCACGGCGCAGAAATCCGATTCGAACTCCTGCATGAACTGGAACATGTTGCCGAGCTCCTCGGCGCCGGGGGTTCCGAGCAGACGGTACTGCGCGGGAGACATCGGGTTGTAGGACACCGGCTCGCCCAGCTCCTTGGCGAGCGCGGTTGCCATCTGCGGCCCCGTCAGGTGGTCGCCCGCGACGCCGACCGTCTTGCCGAGCAGGTCGAAGCCCGACTTGAAGATGCAGAACGCGGACTTGCCGACGTCCTCGGCGGCGACTCCCGCAAGCCGCTTGTCGCCCATCGGCAGCGTGAGCTCGAGCTTGCCGTCCACGCCCTTCTTCGGCCCCATGCCGGAGTAAATGAGGTTCTCCCAGAAGAACGAGGTCAGCATGTACGTCACCGGCACCCCGAATTGCGCGAACGCCCGGTTGGCCTCGGCCTTGGCGTCGAACTGCGGCACCTTGTACTTCTCCATGAGCGTGGGCATCCGGTCATCGGTGAGGGGCACGAACTTGCGCGAGTCCTCGAGGGTGGACCACACCACATGCTTGAGACCCGCCTGCTTCGCCGCCTGCGCCATGGCGCCGGCTTGCACCAGCTCCCGTTCCGGCACGAAGTGCTCCCAGAAGAACGTGACGCAAAACGCCCCGAACGCGCCGTCGAACGCGGCCCTCAGGGTCGGCCCGCTGTCGAGATCGGCCTCGACTACCTCGGCGCCGAGCTTCGCCAGTTCCCGCGCCTTCTCGGAATCGGCGTTCCGGGTCAGCGCTCGCACGGTGAAGCTGCCGCCGGTGTCGCCCAGTATGGCGCGGACCAGGCCGCCGCCCTGGTTACCGGTGGCGCCCACCACCGCGATGATCTTCTTGTCAGCCATGTAACGCGCTTTCTCCTTTCGGTTGGCAAGCGATGAGTGGCAACGAACGGGGATGACTGCTGATGCCGTCGACCGTCATACACATGATGTCACGCTTTGTGGTATCGCGCATCCTCATGTGACGAACCATCGCGTCACGCCCCGTCCAGGGCGGACACATCCGCAGCCGAGAGCACGAGCCGCGCCGCGGCGGCATTTTCCTCGAGATGGGCGATCGACGCGGTGCCGGGGATGGGAAGCATCACGGGCGAGCGTGCAAGCAGCCACGCGATCGCAACCTGGGCCGGCGTCGCGCCGAGCCCGGCCGCAACGCGCTTCACCTGTGCCGAGCGCAGCGCGCGGCCCGCGCCGAGGGGGTACCACGGGATGAAGGCGATGCCGGCCTTCTCGCACGCTGCCAGCACGCCATCGGATTCCCGGTTCTCGACGTGGTACTCGTTCTGAACCGAAACGATGGGCGCGATGCGGCGGGCCTCATCGAGCTGCGTTACGTTCACGTTGGAGACGCCCAGGTGCCGGATCTTGCCGGCGCGCTGGAGCTCCGCGAGCGCCCCGAGGGACTCGGCGTAGGGGACCCTGGGGTCGGGCGCGTGGAACTGGTAGAGGTCGATGCGGTCGAGCCGCAGCTTCTTCAGGCTCCCGTCCACCGCGTGGCGCAGATGCTCCGGCCGGCCGTTCTCGTCCCAGCGGTTGCGGCCCGGGCGCACGAGCCCGCCCTTGGTGCCGATGACGAGCTCCTTCGGGTAGGGGTGAAGCGCCTCGGCGATGAGGATTTCGGAAACGTCCGGGCCATAGCTGTCCGCGGTGTCAAAGAAGGTGTGGCCGATCTCGAACGCGCGCGCGAGGAGCCTGCGCATGGCGCCGCGGTCCTTGGGTTCGCCCCAAATGCCGGGGCCGGCAACGCGCATCGCGCCGAAGCCCATACGGTTGACGGTGAGCTCGCCGAGCCTGAGCGTGCCCGCGGCGGCGGCGGGTCGGGTCGCTGGTTCCACGATTCGCGAGGGGGGATCAGTGATAAATTGGGAGATCAGGATATATCATCGAAGTGGTTCTTGTGCAGGCGCGCTCGCGGGAGGATCGAGGCATGAAAGTCAAGTCAACCCTGAAGGTGATCAACGTGGCCGACTGCAAAGGGCGGCGGGGCGTGACCGACGGGCAAACCTACCAGCGGCTCGTCGGATGGCCCGAGGTGCAGGAGACCGACCGCGTGCGGCTGGGCCGCGCGACCTACCAGCCGCGCACCTGCGAGCAGCTCCACTGGCACCCGATCGAAGCTTGCTATTACGTGATTTCCGGGCATGCCACGGTGCGCGACATCAACGGCAAGGAGTATCCGGTTGGCGCCGGCTCGATCATCTACGCTCCGGCCGGAATCGCCGGCGCGCACGAGTGGGAGGTGAAGGAATCGCTGGAGCTGCTCGACATCCGCGCGACCAACGAGACTCACCGCAAGATCCAGTTCACGGTGGACAAGAAGAGCAAGCGCTCGTACATCGATTTGAAAGATCTCGCCTATCGCGAGGCGATCAGCTTCAAGTCTCACTACTGACGAGTGGCGAGAGCGGAGTTGGCAGTTGGCAGCCGTCAGTTGGCAGCAACTGCAAACTGCCCACTGCAAACTGCAAACTTGTATTCCCTCATCCCTCGGGCTTCCCCCATGAAGCCCGAGAGCCCGCTCTCGTGATGCCCGCCGCGCCCACCGGAGCGCGCCTGCTCGCGGGCGTTTTCCTGCCGTTCGCGGCGGGCTATTACGTCTCGTTCCTGTTCCGCAACGTCAATTCGGTGGTGTTTCCCGAGCTGACTCAGGCGTTCGACCTGTCGCCCGGCACGCTCGGGCTGCTCACCAGCATCTATTTCCTGACCTTCGCCGGGGCACAGCTGCCGCTCGGCATGCTGATCGACCGCTACGGTCCGCGCCGCGTCAACGCGGCGATGCTGCTGGTTGCCGCGCTGGGCGGAGTGGTGTTCGCGCTCGCGGCCGGCCTGCCGGCACTGCTGGTCGGCCGCGCGCTGATCGGCCTGGGGGTCGCGGTCTGCTTCATGTCGTCCCTCACGGCATTCGCGCTGTGGTTCCCGCTGGAGCGCATGGCGACCCTGATGGGCTGCATGCTGCTCGTCGGAGCGATCGGCGCGCTGTCCGCGACCAAGCCGGTGGAATTGGCGCTGCGCGTGATCGACTGGCGCACGCTGTTCCTGGCGCTGTCCGTGTTTGCCGTGTGCGCGAGCCTGGCGATCTTCCTCGCCGTGCCGGAGAAGCCCGCGGCCGCGAAAGCCGGTGCTTTGCGTCAGCAGTTCGCGGTCGTGGCGGGCATTCTGCGCAACCGTGGCTTCTGGTCGATTGGGCTCACGGCCGTGTTCGCCCAGGCCATCGCCCTCGCGCTCCTCGGATTGTGGGCGGGACCGTGGATGCGCGACGTCGCCGGGCTCGACCGCGCGGCCCTGGCGCAGGAGCTGCTGTTCGCGGCCGGCGCGTTCGGCGTGGGCGCCGTGCTGTTCGGGACGCTCTCCGACGGCCTCGCGCGGCGCGGCGTGGCCCCGCTCGTGACCTACCTCGCCGGCTGCATTGCATGCACCGTGGCGTTGATCCCGATCGCGCTCGGCTACGGGGCGGCGAGCCTCGTGCTCTGGATCCTGTACATGGCGCTGTCGCCGTCCGGCACGCTGGCCTATCCCCTGCTCACCGCGCGCTTTCCGAGGGAGATGACCGGGCGCGTCATGACCGCGCTCAACATGTTCACCTTTCTTCTCGCGTTCGCCGTGCAATACGGCGTGGGCGCGATCATCGGCCTGTGGCCGGTGACCGATGGACGCTACGCCGTCGAGGGATATCGCGCGGCGTTCGGGCTGTGCTGGGTGCTGCAGGCGGCGGCGGTGGCGTGGCTGGCGTACGCTGAGCGCGGCGCTCTGCGCCGCTGAAGCCGAAGTCAGAAGGCGGAAGGCAGACCCAAAGGGGACGTACGCCTTTCTTTATGTAGAATCCGGAATATGGCGATCAAGTTACGAGGCGTGATGCAGAGCCCGGTCACGCCGCTCAAGGACGATTTCAGCCCGGACCTGCCGACCTTCGAGCGGGTGCTGGACTTCCACGTGCGCAGCGGCTCCCCGGCCATCTCGTGGCCGCACCACAAGGGCGAGTCGCTCAACCTGACGATCGCGGAGCGCAAGCGCTTCGCCGAGGCGGCGGTAAAGGTGGTCGCGGGCCGGGTGCCGGTGACCATTCACGTGAGCGCACTCGCCGTGGAGGACACGATGGAGCTGGCGCGCCACGCGCAGGCCATCGGGGCCGATGGCATCCTCGCCATCACGCCGTACTTCTGGAACCCCTCGCTCGAGGCGATCCACGACTATTTCGTGCGGCTCTGCACCGCGATCGACCTGCCGGTGATCTCGTACAACTCGCCGAGCTACCTCGCGGGCGTGGAGATCACCGGCGAGCTGATGTCGCGCCTGATCGAGCGGCTGCCCAACTTCGTGGGCGTGAAGGAGGCGAGCTTCAACAGCGAGAAGTTCATCGAGCTCTCGCGCGCGGCGCTCGCGC
>Ga0209640_10003759_pt1 | contig 13288 bp, 14 predicted proteins | sample RifCSP10_1_FD_184018 | JGI IMG/M metagenome (GOLD analysis project Ga0209640, IMG submission 184018) | Soil microbial communities from Rifle, Colorado - Rifle CSP2_sed 10_1 (SPAdes) (version 2) | ecosystem: Environmental > Terrestrial > Deep subsurface > Rock core/Sediment | place: Rifle...
CCCGTGCGAGTCGTGCGGCGAGCCGATCTCGCCGCTTCGCCTCGAGGCGCAACCCGCCGCCCGGTACTGCATCGAGTGCGCCTCGAAGCGATCCTGACTTGGACCTCTCGCTCCCGGATCAACTGATCCTCTACGGGGCACTCGTCATCAGCGTCATCCTCCACGAGGTGAGCCACGGCGTGGTCGCCCTCGCTTTCGGCGACGACACGGCGAAGCGGGCGGGGCGGCTCACGCTCAATCCGATTCCCCATGTCGATCCTGTGGGTTCCGTCTTGCTTCCGGCCATGGCGGTGCTGTCGGGCTACCCGGTGCTCGGGTGGGCGAAGCCGGTGCCGGTCAACCTGTCCCGGTTGCGCAACCCCCGTCGCGACGCGCTCTTTGTCGGGTTGGTCGGCCCGTTCACGAACTTCACGCTCATGGTTGGCGCCGCCGTCGGCACGAAGGTGCTGATCGACGTGAACACCGGGGCCGGCCTCGACCCCACCGGCGCCTACGGGCTCGAGCTGGTCCCGTCGATATTGCTCTCGCTGGCCCTGGTCAACCTGTTCTTGGGCGTCTTCAACATGCTGCCGATTCCGCCGCTGGACGGGTCGTCGTTGATCGAACGGGTCGTCCCTCACCAGCATCTCGGCACGTGGCATCGCTTCCGTCCCTACGGGTTCCTCGTCATTTTCGCCGGCCTGTTCCTCTTCGATGTGTTCGAAACCATCATCCAGCCCTTCCAAGAGCGGCTGTTCGACTTCATCGTCTGAGAGGCCGGCCCGTGCATGCCGTTCATCTCACCCGCCGCTTCTTCGGATCGGTGTTCGCCCGGTCTCTCGCGCCCGACGAGATCGACTGGGTGGCATCCACGCTGACTCCGGCGGAGTTCGACGTGTGGCGTCGACAGCCCCGTTACGACCTCCGCCACAGCTTCGGCGTCGCCCGGCGCGTCGAGCAGGCACTCGACTCCGAGGCGGAGTCGCAGTGGCTCGCCGCTGCGCTCGTGCACGACGTGGGCAAGGTCGAGGCGAGACTCGGCATCGCCGGACGGGTGCTCGCCACGATCTTCATGATCGTGCGGGGCCGCGCCGCCGTGCGGGCGTGGCGGGATCGTCCGGGTTGGCGGGGCCGGTTCGGCCGGTACGCCGACCACGGGCCGATCGGGGCGGCGATGCTCCGGGCCGCCGGTGCCCGGGCCGTCCCTGCAAGATGGGCGGAAGTGCACCATCAGGCCAATGCTGACCATTTGGGCACGGGCCTCGATCTGCCTGAGGCGGTCGTACTTGTGCTGCGGGACTCGGATCGGGACTGAACGGCCGCCCTCGGCGTGCCGATACTCCCGGCATGGAAGAACGGCACGCCGACGACTATGTCGTGCGCCTCGCCGTGCGACCGCGCCCCGTGATCGGTGATGTGGCGCCCAAGCCCGTCACGAGGCGACGGCTCCGCAGGTTTGTTTCCCCCCGCCTCTTCGTGCTGGCGGTGGTGGCGGTGGTGGCCCTCGGCAACCGCTCCGCCATCGTCGACTGGGCCGATCGAGCCCTGGCTGGCGCCAAGAAGCCGGTGCAGGCGCTCCACGCCGAGCAGCATCTCGACCGCGCCGTCGACGTTCTCGGCACCCAGTGGAATCGGAACCACACGTTCAACGTGGATGTCGAACAACTCGCGGCCCTCGACGCCTCCGTCGACTGGGATGAGATCGTGCGGTATCGGAGCTGTCTCAACGGAAGGGCCGCCGTCATCACCGCGGACACTGCGACGGGCACTCAGGCGCGCCTCATCGTGGAAGGTGGCGAGCGCGGCACGGTCGTGGGGGACCCCGGGTGTCCGAGCTCGCGGGCCAACCTGGCGCCCTGGACGGGCTTGAACTGACCTAGGAGAGCAACCCGAGGGCGCGCCGAGCGCGGGCGACCACGCCGGATGCGAGTTCGCGGGCCCGGTCCGCTCCCGCCACGAGCGTCTTCTCGAGCCCGTCAGGATCGGCCATGAGGGTCTCGTAACGCTCGCGGACCGGGGTGAGGAACTCCACGACCGCCTCGGCCACCGCCGCCTTGAAGTCGCCGTAGCCCGAGCCCGCGAACTGGCGCTCGGAATCGGTGATGGCCTGGTCGGTCACCGCGGCATGGATCTCGAGGAGGTTGGCGACGCCGGGCTTGTCGCCGGGGTCGTATTCGACCTCGCGGCCGGAGTCGGTGACCGCCGAGCGGATCTTCTTGCGGATGACGTCTGGGGCGTCCGGAAGCCACACGATCCCTTGAGGCGCGCTCGTCGAGGCAGACATCTTGGCGGCGGGGTTTTGGAGATCCATGATCCGCGCCCCGACCTCGGGAATGACTGCTTCAGGGACGACGAATGTGTCGCCGTATCGGTGGTTGAAGCGCTGCGCAACGTCTCGAGTGAGCTCGAGGTGCTGGCGCTGGTCGTCGCCCACGGGCACCCGGTCGGTGTCGTAGAGGAGAATGTCGGCCGCCATCAGGACCGGGTACCCGAAGAGCCCGACGCTCACGGATTCGCGCCCCTCTGACTTCTCCTTGAACTGCGTCATGCGCTGGAGCTCGCCGTAGGTGGCCACGCAGTCGAGCAGCCACGCCAGCTCGGTGTGCTCGTGGACGTGGCTCTGCACGAACAGCACGGAGCGATCCGGATCGATCCCGCAGGCGAGAATTAGCGCGGCCATCCGCAACGTCTGCTCCGCGAGCTGGGCCGGATCGAAGTCGGCGGTGAGGGCATGCAGGTCGACGACGCAGTAGATGGCGTCGTGCTCGTCCTGGTCCCGCACCCAGTTCTTGATCGCCCCGACATAGTTGCCGAGATGCATCTCGCCGGTGGGTTGGATGCCTGAGAAGACCCGCGCCATGACTTGGGAGCGTAGTGGCGAGACCACGATGGGCCCGAGCGGATTCCCCGAGGGTGGGGGGTCCCGCCGGTAGCCTGGAGGCCAGATGTCCGTCACGGTCACCACGTCCGTCTTCGAGGGTCCCTTCGACCTGCTCCTGCACTTGATCACGCGGGAGGAGGTCGACATCTACGCGGTCACCCTCTCGGACATCGTCGACGCCTACATCACCGAACTCGAGCGCATGGAGTCCCTCGATCTCGAGGTGGCGACGGAGTTCCTCCTCATCGCCGCCACCCTCATCGAGCTGAAGGCTCGACGGCTCCTTCCCGGGAGCGCGGAGCTCGAACTCGACGACGAGCTGTTGTTCGAAGAGCGCGACCTCCTGCTCGCGCGGCTGCTCGAGTGCAAGACCTTCAAGGACGCCGCCGCCGCCCTCGCCGCGCTCCGCCGGGATGCCGCCCGATCCGTCGCCCGACGGGCCGGACCAGAGGAACCCTTCGCCTCGATGGCGCCCGATCCCCTCGAGCGCACCGGCCTCGAGCGCTTCCTCGCCGCGGCCCGCCGGGCCTTCACGCCCAGAGAGAGCGTGCAACTGTCACTCCACCACGTTGCGCCGATCCGGGCCAGCGTCCGCGACGCCATCGACGGAGTGCTCGCGGCCATCCCCGAGACGGGCGCGGTCACGTTTCGCCAGCTCACCGCGGGCATCACCGACCGCATCGAGATCGTGGTGCGCTTCCTCGCCGTCCTCGAGCTGTACAAGCGGGGCATGGTTGAACTGGATCAGGCCGACGCGCTCGGCAGCTTGTCGATCAGCCGTTGCGACGGCGATTCTGACGCCCTCGATCTCACGGGTCTCGACGAGTGGGACGCCGACGTCGACTTGGTCGACGGCGAAGAGGACTTCGAGATCGATCTCGACGGGGCCGACGCACGCGATGGCGACGAGATCCGCCTTGACCCGCTCGCCGACGCCGACACCACCATGAGGGAGACGTGATGGAGCCGCGCGACACGGAACTCGAACGCGCGATCGAGGCGATCCTCATGGCTTCGACCGAGCCCGTTGAGCCGTCGACGATGGCGCAGCTCCTCGAGGTGCCGAGAACGCGCGTCGAGGCGGCGTGTGAGGCGCTGAGCGCCGACTATGCGTCGGCGCGCCGCGGCTTCGTCCTCGCCCGCGTGGCGGGCGGCTTCCGGTACCAGACCCACCCGGAACTCGCGGAGTTCGTGGAGCGGTTCGTCCTCGAGGGCCAGCACGCTCGACTGTCGGGCCCCGCACTCGAAAGCCTCGCCATCGTGGCCTACAAGCAGCCGGTTTCCCGCGCTCAGCTCGCCGCGATCCGGGGCGTGAATGTGGAGAGCGTCGTGGCCACCTTGCTCGAACGGGGCTACATCGAGGAGGTGGGCCGCGATCCGGGGCCGGGCAACGCCGTGCTCTACGGCACCACCCGCGCCTTTCTCGAGCATCTCGGCCTCAACTCGCTCGCCGACCTTCCCCCGCTCGCGGAGTTCGTCCCCGGACTCGAGATGGTGGAGATGCTCGAGAACACGTTGCTCGGCACCCTCGACCCGCTGGAGGAGGCCGCGGCCGAGCCTCCGTCGGAGGGTTGACGCGCCTCTCGAAGGTCCTGGCGGCGGCCGGCCTCGGCTCCCGACGCGTGTGTGATGACATGATCGCCGCCGGTCGGGTGGCGGTGAACGGAGAGGTCGCCGTCCTCGGCCGTCGGGTCGATGTCGATCACGATCGCATCACGCTCGACGGCGTTCTCGTTCCCGCCCGGGCCGGGCTGGTCTATTACCTGCTGAACAAGCCGAGCGGGGTGATCACGACGGCCAGCGATCCCCAGGGCCGGCCCACCGTGGTCGATCTTGTGCCTCCGGAACCGCGTGTCGTCCCGGCGGGGCGCCTCGACGCCGAGACGGAGGGGCTCCTTGTCCTCACCAACGACGGCGACCTCGTGTTCACGCTGACCCATCCCAGTCGCGGCGTCGACAAGGCGTACCTCGCTGAGGTCGTCGGCGTCCCGACCGCCTCCTCACTGCGGGCGCTTCGGGAAGGCGTGGTCCTCGACGACGGGGTGACCGCGCCGGCCCGCGTCGTCCTGGTACAGGAGCACGGCGAGACCGCGGCCCTCGAGCTTGTCATCCACGAGGGCCGAAACCGTCAGGTGCGGCGCATGTGCGAGGCCGTGGGACATCCTGTCAAGCGACTCGTTCGCACGCGGATCGGCCCGCTCACGGACACGACGCTCAAGCCCGGCGCGTGGCGGCCGCTGTCGCAGGCGGAGGTTCGGTCCTTGTATGAGGCCGGGGCCAATCTGGCCGACGAGTAGTCTCGCCCGGCGATGGCATTCTTGGCCCTCCGCGGGGCAACCACGCTGGAACGGGACACTCGCGACGAGGTCGTGGAGAAGACTCAACGCCTCGTGACCGAGATGTTGGACCGCAACGACATCGCTCACGACGACGTCATCAGCATCATCTTCACCGCGACCGATGACATCGTTTCGGAGTTCCCGGCGACGGCTGCACGCGCCCTCGGCCTCGGCGACATTCCGCTGCTCTGTGCTCGCGAGTTGGGGATCACGCACGGCACCCCGCTGTGTGTGCGTGTGCTGATGCACTTCGAGACCGAGAAGGCTCGGTCCGGGCTTCGACACGTCTACCTCGAGGGCGCGAGGAACCTTCGCGACGACCTCCCGGAGTAGGGATGAGGCTGTCGATCATCGGCGTCGGCCTCATCGGAGGGTCGCTGGGTAGGGCTCTGGTGCGGAATGGCCACGACGTCTCCGGCTTCGACGCCAACGAGGAACGACTTCAGTCCGCGGTCGCTCGCGGATTTGTCAGCCGCGCAGCAAGCTCGCTCGCCGACGCCGCCGCCGGCCACGACATCGTGTTCGTCGGCGTGCCGGTGAGCTCGGTCCCCACCGTTGTGATCGAGGCGCTCGACGCGGGGGCGGCGGTGGTCACCGACGTGGGCTCGGTCAAGGCCTCCGTGGTCGAGGCCGTGGAGCGCGCCCGACCCGAGACCGCACCGCGATTTGTGGGCGGCCACCCCATGGCCGGGTCCGAGCAGGAAGGTCTCGATGGCGCCGACCCCGACCTCTTCGAGGGAGCCACGTGGGTGCTCACGCCCACCGCGACCACCGACCCGACGGCCTTCACGGCCGTACAGGGCGTCGTCCGGTCGTTGGGTGCCGAGGTCGTCGCCGTGCACCCCACCGACCACGATGCGCTCGTCGCCACCGTGAGCCACGTGCCGCATCTCGCGGCGGGCACGCTCATGCTCCTGGCATCGGAGCAAGCGGGTTCGGCCGACCGTGGTCCGCTGCTGCGGCTCGCCGCGGGCGGGTTCCGCGACATGACGCGAATCGCCGCGGGCCACCCGGGAATCTGGCCCGACATCTGCGTGGAGAACCGGGACGCCATCGTCCGTGCCCTCGACGAGTACGTCCGCGCGCTGGTGGAGATCCGGGACCGCGTCGCCGGCGAGGACCGCGACGGGCTTCTGGCGTCTCTTGAGCGGGCGCGTGATGCGCGAACGAACCTTCCGATCGCCGGCCTCGAGGAGGGCCCGTTCGCCGAGCTCCGCATCCCGGTCCCGGACCGGCCCGGCGTTCTTGCCGAGGTGACGACGCTGGCCGGCCAGATCGGGGTGAACATCGTCGACCTCGAGATCGCCCACTCGTCCGAGGGCCCTGAGGGGGTGCTCGTTCTCATCGTGCCGATGCGCGGCGTGGAGCAATTCGAGGGCGCGCTCGACGCGGCGGGGTACCGCGCCTCGAGGCGGACGATCGCGTGAGCCCGGTGCGAGTGGTCGGCCCCCAGTCCGTCCGTGGACGCATCCGCGTCCCCGGCGACAAGTCGATCTCCCACCGCGCGCTGTTGCTTGCCGGTGCGGCGCAGGGCAAGTGCGTGGTGCGCGGCCTCGCCACCGGCGACGACGTCGCGCGCACGAGGCGACTCGTGGAGTCGCTCGGCGTCACGGTGCGAGAACAGCCCGACGCCCTCGTTGTCACTGGGGTCGGCTGGGACGGCCTGCGCGAGCCCGCCGACATCATCGATTGCGGCAACTCGGGGACCACGGTCCGCATCGGCCTGGGGTATCTCGCCGGGCGACCGGGCTACGCCGTCCTCACGGGCGACGCATCGATCGCTCGTCGACCGATGTTGCGGGTGGTCGAGCCGCTTCGAGTCATGGGGGCGGCGATCGACGGCAGGGACGCTGGGGCATTGACGCCCCTCAGCATCCGCGGCGGCAACCTGCGCGGCGGGCGACATGAGCTCGCGGTGGCGAGCGCCCAGGTGAAGTCGGCGCTGCTGTTTGCCGGACTCCAAGCGTCCGGGGTCACCGAGATTGCGTCGCCGGCGCGCAGCCGGGATCACACCGAGCGCATGTTCATGGGCCTCGGCCTCCCGGTGTCAGAGGACGACGCGGTCGTGCGCGTGGAAGCGGCGGACGTGCCGGCGTTCGAGATCGACGTTCCTGGCGACGCGTCGTCCGCGGCGTTCTGGATCGTGGCCGCGCTCGTCACCCCTGGATCGGAGGTCGTCGTCGAGGGGGTTTCGCTCAACCCGACCCGCGTCCACTTTGTCGAGGTCCTTCGGCGCATGGGAGCCGCCATCGAGATCGACGTCCAGGGGGAGTCGTGCGGCGAGCCGTTCGGAACCATCACCGCGTCGACGTCGGAGCTCACCGGCACGTTGATCGCAGGCGACGAGATCCCCTTGGTGCTCGATGAGATTCCCGCCCTTGCGGTGGCCGGGGCGTTCGCCGAGGGGCCCACCGAGGTCCGCGACGCCGATGAACTCGTGGTGAAAGAGAGCGACCGGATCGGCGCGATCCATCAAGAGCTTTCCCAAATGGGCGTCGGCGTCGAAGCCCGCCGCGACGGCCTGCTCATCCAGGGAGGACGCCCCTTGGCGGCGCGATTCAAGTCGCACGGGGACCATCGCATCGCCATGGCCGCCGCGACCGCCGCTCTCGGTTGCGAGGGCGAGTCGCAGATTCAGGGCTGGGCGGCCGTGGCCACGTCGTACCCCGGTTTCAGCGCCGACCTCGAGGCGCTCACCGGCTACGCGATGGAGGAGTTCGCATGACCATCATCGTGGCGCTCGACGGGCCGGCGGGAGCGGGGAAGTCAACGGTCGCCCGGGCGGTCGCAGCCGCGCTCGGCCTCGAGGTCCTCGACACGGGTGCGATGTATCGGGCGGTCACCTACGCAGTGCTCCAAGCCGGTGTGCTCCTCGAGGACGGACGGGCGGCGACGGAGATCGCCGAAGCGACCGAGATCGAGGTGGCGGAACGCGTGACGGTGGATGGCGTCGACGCCACCGACGCCATCCGGGGGCCGGAGGTGAGCGCCGCCGTGTCGATCGTGTCGGCGCATCCCGGGGTGCGTGAGCAGATGGTGGCGCGCCAACGAGCGTGGGCCGAAGCCCACGGGGGAGGGGGGATCGAAGGCCGGGATATCGGCACGGTGGTGTTTCCCGACGCGCCCGTGAAGGTGTTCTTGACCGCCGACCCCGCTGTCCGCGCGTCGCGCCGACAAGGGGACGAGGCGGCGGCCGCCCGCTCCGTCGACGTGGCGGTGGTCCGGGCCGACCTCGACCGTCGCGACCACCTCGATTCGACCCGGGCGGTTGCACCGCTCCAATCCGCGCCTGGCGCCCTCGTCGTGGACACCACCGACATGACGGTGGAAGACGTGGTGGCCGCCATCCTCGCCAGTGTCGATCGTGCAGGATTGGCGTCGTGATCGGATATCGCGTCGTCCGGGGGATCGTGTTCGCCGTGTCGAAGGCGTTGTGGCGGATTCGCGTTGTCGGCCAGGACCGCTTGCCCCGCACAGGGCCGTACATCCTCGCCCCGTCGCACCGCTCGAACCTCGACTCCTTCTTCGCTGCGCTCGTCACGAAGCGTCGCGTGCGGTTCATGGCCAAGCGAGAGATCTGGAAGTCGAAGCTGCTCGGACGCATCGTGGGCGGGCTCGGAGCTTTTCCCGTCGACCGCGGGGGAGTCGACCGAGTTGCGCTGCGGACCGCCGGCGCATGTCTCGATGGGGGCGAGCCGCTGGTGGTATTCCCCGAAGGCACGCGCCGGTTCGGGCCGCTCATCGAGGATCTGCACGACGGCGCCGCATACCTCGCGACCCACCACGGAGTCCCTGTCGTCCCCATTGGGATCGCCGGAAGCGAGGAGATCCTGGCCAAGGGTGCGAAGCTGCCCAAGCTCAAGCCGGTGCTGTTGGTGATCGGCGAGCCGCTCGAACCTCCCCGGCGGGAGGGCCCGATCCCTCGGTCGGAGGTCAAGGGGTTCACCGCCGAACTCGCGGTCTCGCTTCAAAAGGCCTTCGACGAAGCCCGGGCGATGCAGGAGCGCTGACCGTCGGCGGCCGTCGCGGTGCCCGCGTCAGAGCACGGCGGAGTGCTCACCAGTCTCAAGAATGTGCGCGTCGATGAGGTCTCGCAATACTGCTGAGGCGTCGACCGATGGGTCGTCGGCAAACGGCCCGCCGAGCAGCCGCGACTCGGCCGGATCGCCGCCGCAGGCCACGGCGACCGCCGCGTCGAGCGCACCCATCAAGTCGCGGAGCTGGCGCGGGGGAGGGAAGTACTCGTCCTCGTCGGTGACGTGCACAAGCTCGACCCCGTGCGCAGGGTCGAGCTGCCGGATGACGTCCTCGACAAGTTCCTCGGGCGCGCTGGCGCCCGCGGTGACGCCCACCACCCGCGCGTCGGCGACCATGGTGAGATCAAGGTCGCGGGCGCGGTTGACGCGCTGGACGGATGGACAGCCAGCCTCATGGGCGACGCGCTCGAGCGCCAAGGTGTTCGACGAGTTGGCGCTTCCGATCACGACCACGGCGTCGGCGCGCTCAGCGATGGCGCGCAGGGCCGCCTGGCGGTTCGTCGTGGCGAAGCAGAGATCGTTGCGAGTCGCCGTCCACAGTTGAGGGAACTCATCACGCGCTCGCTCGAGAATGCCTTCCCACTCGGACAACGCCAGGGTGGTCTGGGCCAACAGCGCGACCTTGGTGGGGTCAGCCACCGTCGGGGCGGCGGTTCTGAGGTCGTCCTCGGACTGCACGAGACGCATCGCCGCGGGTGCTTCCGCCAGCGTGCCGACCGCCTCGTCGTGACCCTCGTGGCCGACGTAGAGAATCGTGTAGCCCTTCTTCGCACGGCTCTTCGCCTCGTGGTGCACCTTGGTGACGAGCGGGCAGACGGCGTCGACGACGAAGGCGCGGTCGGAGGCGGCCCGGACCACCTCCGGCGACGACCCGTGGGCCGAGAGCATCACCGGGGCGCCCTCGGGCACGTCGTTGATGTCGTCCACGAAGATCACCCCGAGGCGCCGGAAGCGGTCGACCACGAGCCGGTTGTGAACGATCTCGTGGTAGCAGTAGACCGGCGGGTCAAAGACGCGCACCATCCACGCCAGCGCCTTGATCGCCATCTCGACCCCCGCACAAAAGCCGCGCGGCTGGGCGAGGAGGACCTGCTCGACGGGCATGATCAGGAGGGTACTTTCGTAGACTGGCCCCATGGAAACGACCGCGAGGGTCGTCGCGGTCGCCCCCGGTTCGCCTGCTGAGGCTGCCGGGATCGTTCCCGGCGATGAATTGGTCACCGTGAACGGTGAAATGCCGCGCGACGTCGTCCGTTATCAACTCCTCGTCGATGAGGCCGAGCTCGCCCTCGACCTCCGCTGCGACGGCCTCGTGAGGGCGGTCACCATCCGCAAGCGCGAGGGCGAGCCTCTGGGCCTCGAGCTCGAGTCGGCCGTGTTCGACCGCGTCAGGACGTGCGACAATCACTGCCCCTTCTGCTTCATCTATCAGCTCCCCAAGGGGATGCGTCGGAGTCTCTCTCTGAAAGACGACGACTACCGGCTGTCCTTTCTTTACGGGAACTTCACGACCCTCACCCGGTTCACGGAAGCCGACCTCGAGCGCACGGTCGATGAGCGTCTCGATCCGCTGTACGTGAGCATTCATGCCACCGACCCGAACGTTCGCGCCCGCCTGCTCCGCAATCGTCGCGGAGCGACGAGCCTCCGGTGGCTCCGGCTGCTCCTCGACCATGGCCTCGAGATCCACGGGCAGGTCGTGCTGTGTCCCGGCCTCAACGACGGCGACGTCCTCGAGCGCACCCTCCTTGGCGTGCTCGATCGCTACCCGGAGTTGGCGACGGTCGCCGTCGTTCCCGTCGGGGTGAGCGCACACAACACCGAGCCCGACATCCGACCCATGAGCCGGGATGAGGTCGACGCCGCCCTGGACACGATCGAAGCGTGGCAGGAGCGGTTCGTCGACGCCCTCGGCCACCGCATGGTGTTCGCCGCCGACGAGCTGTACCTGCTTGCTGGGCGACCGTTCCCGGCGCTCGAGGCGTACGACGAATTGGCGCAACACGAGAACGGCATCGGGATGGCTCGCGTGTTCGAGGCCGAGGTGATGGCTCGCCTCGCCGGCGACGATGTGGAGCCGATCGGTTCGCGCGACGGATTCTTCGCCTGGGTGGAGGGCGCCCCCGCCGACGGGTACCGCGCCCCTCGCAGTGGCGAGGTCGCCGTCCGCCTCCGCTCGAAGCGATCCCGACCGGTCGGGATCGTGACGGGAGAGTACGGGGCCGAAGTCATCGAGCCGTTGCTTCCACTGTTGTCGGAGCACGCCGGCGTACCGGTGCGAGCGGTGCCCGTTCGCAACGACTTCTTCGGCGGCAACATCGGTGTGACGGGCCTCCTCACCGCCACCGACATCCGCGCTCGCCTGGCCGAGGAGCCAGAAGGCGATCGCTATCTCCTGCCCGACGTCGCCCTCTCCCGCGACCTGTTTCTCGACGAGGGGACGCTCGGCGATCTTCCGCGCCCAGTGGAGGTCGTCGCGACCAACGGTGTCGCCCTCGTCGACGCCCTCCGGCCATGACCAGGCCGGCCCCGCTCCCGCTCGTCGCCGTCGTCGGCCGCCCCAACGTGGGCAAGTCCACGCTCGTCAATCGCGTCGCCGGCCATCAAGAGGCGATCGTCGAGGAGCGGGCCGGCGTGACCCGCGACCGCCGGGAGTTTGAGGCCGAGTGGCACGGACGCCGTTTCCGGATCGTGGACACCGGAGGGTGGCTCGCGGAGCGGGACGACCCGCTCACCCGCCAGGTGAGCTCGCAGGCCGAGCGCGCCATCAAGGAAGCCGACGTGATCATCATGGTCATCGACGTCACGGTGGGGATCACGGAGGAGGACGCCGCCGTCGCCCGCCTGCTCCAGCGGGCCGACACGCCCATCCTCCTCGCCGCCAACAAGGTGGACAATGACGTTCGGGAGTATGAGATCTGGGACGCGGTCAAGCTCGGGCTCGGCGACCCCATGCCGCTCTCGGCGATGCACGACCGCGGCGTCTGGGACCTGCTCGACACGGTGCGCGGCTTGTTGCCCGAGCCGCTCCACGAGGAGTCAGCGGGCGGCGATCTCAGCGCGTTCGCCGTCGCGATCGTTGGCCGACCGAACGTCGGCAAGTCCACGCTGTTCAATCGGCTGGTGGGCGAGGAGCGGGCGATCGTCCACGACATGCCGGGAACCACTCGCGACGCCATCGACGTGCTCATCGAGACCGAGGACGGCCCGATCCGCTTCGTCGATACCGCGGGGATGCGGAGAAAGTCGCGGGTTGACGAGGCCACCGAGTACTACGGGCTCGTGCGGTCCCTGCGGGCCGTGGATCGCGCGGACGCGGCGCTGTTTGTGATCGACACAACCGAGGGGGTCACACACCAGGACCAGAACCTCGCCGAGCGAGTCGACGCGTCAGGCTGCGCAATGACGATCGTGCTCAACAAGTGGGACGTCGCCTCCGCCGAGCAGCGGACCAGGACGAGCGAAAGCGTCGCCGACCGGCTGGCCTTCATCGGGTATGCGCCGGTGCTGCGGATCTCCGCCAAGACCGGCAAGAACGTGAACCGAATCCTGCCGGCGTTGTTTCAGGCCCGCGAGGAATATCACCGCAGGGTTCCGACCGCCGCCCTCAACCGGGTGCTGCAGGAGGCGCAGCAGCGCCAACCGGCTCCGCTCGACCGCGGCGTGCGACCGCGGGTTCTGTATGCGACCCAAGGGGCCATCGACCCGCCGACCTTCACACTCTTTGCGAACTACAAGCTCCCGCCGACCTACATGCGGTTCCTCGAACGCACGATTCGCGAAAGCTTCGAATTCGGCGCCACGCCTATCAAAGTGAGGGTTCGCCGCCGGACGTAGACGCGACGTCGTTGTGTCTGAGGCGGTCCCCACAACGGGTCCGCCGGTACGCTGGGCGGCGTGCCTGAGCTTCTCGAGCGAGTGTCGATCCGCGAGGTCGGACCTCGTGACGGACTCCAGAACGAGGCCCCCGTGCCCGTGGAGGACCGTGTTCGTCTGATCAACGCCCTCGCTGCAGCGGGCCTCTCCTGCATCGAGGCTGGCTCGTTCGTGCG
>Ga0209640_10003760_pt1 | contig 13286 bp, 9 predicted proteins | sample RifCSP10_1_FD_184018 | JGI IMG/M metagenome (GOLD analysis project Ga0209640, IMG submission 184018) | Soil microbial communities from Rifle, Colorado - Rifle CSP2_sed 10_1 (SPAdes) (version 2) | ecosystem: Environmental > Terrestrial > Deep subsurface > Rock core/Sediment | place: Rifle...
TAAAGGTGAAAACTACGCCGTCGATCTTGTTGCCCAGGGTGCGATACGGAAGGCAGCGCATCAGATACCATAAACCATCGGCGGACCGTACTTCCTTTTCAATCGCAGTCAAGTTTTTAAGCACGCTATCGGCGATGGCGGTCAAGCTCACGTCGACGAATCTGTTCGAGATGTGCTCGACCGGACGGCCCACGTCCAAAGGCAGCAAGCTCAGCAGTTTGGTCGTGGCCGGAGTGAACCGCCGGATGCAAAAACGGGTGTCCAAAAAAATCGTCCCGACTTCGGACGAATTCAAGAAATTGGCCAGATCGTCGTTGGTTTGGCCGAGCTCCTCGACCTTCTCGTTGAGCTGGTTGTTGACCGTGACCAGCTCCTCGTTAACCGATTGCAGCTCCTCCTTGGAGGTTTCCAGCTCTTCGTTGGTCGACTGCAGCTCCTCGTTGATCGCGCGCACCTCTTCGTTGGCGGCCGTGAGCTCTTCATGAGAGGTTTGGAAGCTGTCGCTCATGCCCAGCAGATCCTCTTTCAATGATTTGATCTCGGCTTCGAGCTGCGTGATGTAAGCGTCGTGCTCGGGAGTCTCCGCTCTGGGGGCGCCGGCAGACGAGGGTGCAACGGCATGACGCGACTCCTGAAAAATCACGGCGAGGTGCCTGGTGCTCGCCTTGGGCTCGAAGCAACACGAGACAGTAACATTCACGGCACAGGTCGAATCGTCCCGGCTGAACTTAAGCTCTTCGAGCGTCACTGTGCCGTTTTCCCGGAAGGCCCTATCGACGGCGAGGCGGAGCTTCGAGGCATGTCTCTTTTCGATCATCTCGAACAGATTGAGATTGGCATCGCCGGTAGGAAGCGCCAGGTACTTGCGGGTGGGACCGTAAAAATGCAGGCTGTTGCCGCGTTCATCGATCAGGACAATGGCGGCATCGAAATGCTTCAAGAGCACATCCTGGTTCAAGTCGGAGAGTTTGAAAGAAGGCTGTTTTTCCATTCCGGCCTGAAGTCCGGGCGGGAGCGCGGCTCGCGTCGGGAAACTCGCTACCGGCGCGGTGGCGGGTCCCTTTCGGAGGTAAATCCGGGAGCTTCTGGAGACCGCCTCAAACGACTCGTTGTCTTCAATGCTGTCGGCCTTGCCGAGAAACAGATATCCACCCGGGTTTAGAGCAAAGGCGAATACGTCCTGAAGTTTTTTTTGCGTCTCGCGTTCGATGTAAATCAACAAGTTGCGGCAACTGATCAGGTCCATTTTCGTAAACGGCGGGTCTACGAGCAGGTTGTGCACGGCAAAGGTCACGGATTCGCGGATCTCTTTATTCACCTGGTAGGAGCTATCTTTCTTGATGAAGAACCGGTCCAGGCGTTCCTCCGAAACATCCGAGACGATGCTTTCGGGGTAAACCGCCTCGCGCGCGCACTTGAGGCCCTCGGCGTCGATGTCCGATGCGAAGAGCTGCAAGGGAAAGTTTTTTTTGTGCCGCAGCATTTCTTCCCGTATCAATATGGCGATCGAATAGACCTCCTCTCCGGTCGAGCAACCAGCCGTCCACGCGCGCAAGGGAGCAGCGCTAATTTTTTTTTCCACCAGAGGTGCGATGACTTTGGCGCGCAGCTCCTCATACGCTTTGACGTCGCGGAAAAAGCTCGTGACGCCGATCAGCATGTCCTTCGAGAGCCGCGCCGTCTCGTCGGGGCTTTCACGGAGGAACCGCGCATAGTCGGTAATGTCGGTCATCCCGTTGAGCCCCATGCGGCGTTGTATGCGGCGCCACACCGTGGGTTTTCGATAAGCCTGAAAGTTGTTCTTGCTCTGGCTCCCCAGGATGCTGAGGATCGATTGGACATTCTCTTCCACGGTCTCCGGAGCAGGACTGGACGCGCCTTTGCCATCCGAATGGTGCGCGTAATCGAGAAGCGCGGCGGGTATTTGTGCCGCCGGCAGCACGGAATCCACCAGACCCGTTGCGATCGCGCTGTGGAGCATAAAATCGAACTGAGCGGTCGCGGGTTCCTGGACGACGACAATACCGCCTGCGCCATGGATCTCCCTTATTCCCAGGGTTCCGTCCGAGCCGCTGCCGGATAGCAGGACGCACATCGCCTTTTCGTGTCGGTCCTGCGCAAGGGAGCGAAAGAAGAAGTCGATCGGCATCCGGATGCCGTCGCGCTTGATCGGTTCGACCAGATGCAGTTTGCCTTCTTTAATGAAGAGAGACGTGTTAGGGGGAATCGTGTAAACGGAATTGGCTCGGACCTCCATCCCATCTTTGGCCGGAGCTACCGCCATCGTCGTATGTTTGGCGAGAAGCTCGGCCATGTAGCTCACATGGGCCGGGTCCAAATGCTGGATCACCACAAACGCCATGCCGCTATCGGGCGGCATGGCCGTCAAAAAATCTTTCAACGCATCGAGGCCGCCTGCCGATGCGCCGATGCCGACTACCTGCACGTTTGAACGTTCACGATCCATGGTGCCTAATCTTGAAGAAACTACGATCTTCCGTTGTTCCTGAACGGCAGATAGATCCCGAGATTATCCGGATCATTCTTTGCTGTAACCACCATCTCGACCTGGAAGCCAGCAGTATGGCGGCTGCTTTTACTTTGGTCAAGGCGATGCGGTCACCGCCGTGACGACTTTTGTTCGTGGAAACTCAGATTTGTCACTCATGGGACAGATTTTGAGACAGTGAATAAGCTATTAAGTACGACCGGGTGATTGGAGGTAAAATATGGAGTCGCGGAGTGTTGCCCCGGAAAGTCTACGCAAGCTCAAGAGTTTCGACTGGTTGACGGCCGCTCAACTGGAGAGGCTTGCGCAAAACATGGTGCTGACAAAAGTGCGAAAGAAAGATCCGATCTTTGATCAAGGACAGTCTGCCGATATGATCTATCTGGTGATCGCAGGGACTGTAAGGCTGTCCATCGTTAATCAAGAAAATAAACGAGTCGTTGTGACGCTTGTTCCTCCCGGAGATCTTTTTGGATTGGGATTTTTATTTCCGGAGGTAGGACAACCGTTCGATGCTGATGCATTTAGCGACTGTACCATTGGGACTCTAAATCGGGATGTCTTTGCGGATATCCTATTAGGAGTCCGTTCTGAAGCGTATCTCCGTTGCAGCGAACTATACATGGGTCGGCTCTGGCGAATGCTTTTGCGTTGTGTTCGAGGAATCGGCCTTAGTCTACGCAAGCGTTTGGCACTCGAGCTTTTGGAATTGGCCGCCTCTTTCGGAGTAGATGACGGCCGGGGAACGATTCTGACTGTTACACCTACGCACGAAGATCTAGCCAATTCGATCGGGGCATCGCGCCAAAAAGTCACCGAGTGCCTAGCGGAGCTTAAGCGCGAGCGTGGTGTCATACAGGATGGGCGCAGGCTGATTGTTGTGCCTCGAAAGCTTCGTAAGATTGTGGAGAAGGGTTAAACGGGAAAGGCCATTTTGAAATCAGTTCGCTCTGCCGTCGTCCTCCACGCGCGCGAAGAAGTGGACTTCAACCCGAATCGTTTCGCTATCCACATCTGCCAACTGGCTCAATCCTGCTTCTGAGTAGGGAGGTTATGCGTATGTCGGCTTGAAGCCGACCTTGCCATCCGCCCAACGACGAAGTGAGTCACCCTGGGGCCCGTGCACCGTCTCAAGGTACCTCTGACGATTGTTCCAAGATCGTCCAATACTAGACAGACAGTCCCCACCGAGTCGGCCTATAGTTTTCCAGTAGTCCGAAAACGGCAGACTCAACAGGGAGGTCTCGTATGGCGGCCATTGCGCCCGTTTTTGTAATGATTGTGATCCTGATTATTATTTTCAAGCTAGCAAAGTGGAGCGCCTACAGAAAGAAGTAACCAGCTGTTCTTCGGTGCGGGCGAGATTTCTTGACGGTTTGGACTTCGCAGTTTGTGGGTGTCGGCAGGAAGCACGATGCCTGCGTGTATCGGGGCGTTATGGAAGCGCCACGATGCGGCATGGCCGATTTCGACTGGATCATGGTTCACTCTCAGACCGTTATCGAAAGGCGGATGCATGCACCAATACAATAATCATCCCATTTACGGGATCGGAACTCGCGGGCCGGACAAAAAATGGTATGGCCGGGGCTTGATATTTGACGCGGAAGATAAAGTGACAGAGTTAAAAAGATTAGAATGCCCGGAATTAGCTTTTGCGAAAAAGAAAAAAGCGGAAGAACACGCGCTCAAACTATGTAAAAGTTGGATTGAGGAACAAAGAGGCAGAATCGATTCAAGCAGCCGCCCAGACTCGGTGCCCTTGAAAACTGGTGCTTTAGCACTCTAGTGTGATGTCCCAGAAGTTCATTACCAAGTCACTCGTATTTTGCCGTCATGGCGGTGAAAACCGGCATCCAGCCGAGGGCGTATGCCATACGCCCCTACAAAAAATCCTGGATTCCGGGTCACGCCGCCCCGGCCTGCGCCGCGGGTTGCCCCGAATGATGGGTCAAGATAGTAGTCTCAAGCAACACCTCATCATTAGAATCGCAGCATACTTTTAACATCAAGAAAGATTCCTCGCTTCGTCGCTCGGAATGACACCGATTCGCCAAAACGGCTTGGGCTTACCACTCAGTGGTTGGTGCAAAAAAAGTAAGTTGACACACCCGCCAATTTGGCGATAGCTACTTGGGTGCGGGGCTCAGGTCGATCGAATGGAGGAGATCAAGAAAGTGCACAAACGAATAAAAGTCGCAATTTTAAGCGTCATATGGATCACGGCGTTTCCGGGCTTGACTATGGCGCGGGACCGGTTGGCGCACGGCTACTCGAGCGCGAGCGGTGTTTTCGCCGGCCTCTGGGTCGCGCAAGAGGGAAAGATTTTCGAAAAATACGACATCGATTCGCAACTGGTGCTGATCGCTTCGGGATCGTTGATGGTGCAGGCCATGTTGGGAGGCGAGCTGCCCATCGCCGGAGCTGCCGGGAGTGCCGCTGTCGATGCCAGTTTGGGCGGGGCCGATATCGTCATGTTCGGGTCAATGGTCAAAGTGCCGGCTTTTTACATCATGGCGTTGCCAGAAATCAAAACGGTCGGTGATCTGCGCGGCAAGACGGTCGGGGTCACCCGTTTTGGTTCCTCTACGGATTTCACCATGCGTTATGTTTTGCGCAAGCAAGGGCTCGAACCCGGGAAGGACGTGACCCTTATACAAACCGGCGATCTCTTTGCTGCTGCCGCGATGTTGCGCACGCGCGCCATCGTCGCTGCTCCGTTCTCCAGCCCCACCAACCTTCGGGCCGAAGAGGCTGGCGCGCGGGTACTGATGAACATGGGCAAGGCAGGAGTTTATTTTCCGCATGATGCGTTTATGGCGCGCCGTTCTTTCATCAATGCCAATACCGATCTAGTTCGGCGATTTCTGAAGGCTTACTCGGAGGCGGTGTACCGGCTCTTTACGGACAAGGAGCTTAGCCGGCGGGCGATTGCCAAATACGCCCGTGCCCAAGACAGCAAGACCCTCGACACCGTTTACCAGTATGCCTTGGACTATGTCGATAAGGTTCCCTACAACACGCGCGAGGGTATCCAGGAGGTTTTGAATCAGGCGGCGGTTAGAAATCCCAAAGCGAAAGACGCCAAGCCCGAAGCTTTTTACGATGATCGGTATGTCAAGGAACTGGACGATCAAGGATTTTACAAACAGCTTTGGAAATGAAGACCGTTTCAAAAGGGAGGAACCTATGAACCGGAAGATCGCTGCGATTCTGTTTGTGGTTGCTTTCGGCGCCTCAGTTTCTGTTCGACCTCTGGCCGCGGCCGAAACTCGTATTTCCATCGGAGTCACGGAAACGATGGAGACGTTCAATCCTTACGGCGACAGTGTGTCGCTGATGTACAGTGTCTGGTGCATGATCCTCGGCTGCCTGGGCACCTACGATTTCGACAAAGGGCAGCACGTTGGACTGTTGGTGGAAAAGTGGGAAGTGAAGGATCCCAAAACTTGGCTTTTCCACTTGCGCAAGAACAATCGCTTTCATGACGGCTCGCCGGTGACTGCCGAGGATGTTGTTCACTCGCTCAGGCGTACGCGTAGCGATCCGTACACTAAACAATTCCAAAACGTTTCCGCCGTAGCGGGCGAAGCGGCACTCGATAAGTATACCGTAAGGATCACGACGAAAGAGCCGACGGCGCCGCTACTGGACTATCTCTTTGATCGAATCATCGTGACCAGCAAGGCGATTTATGACAAGTACGGCCCGGAGGCTGCCGACCGCAATCCGGTCGGTGCGGGACCGTATAAATTTCGCGAGCTGATTCCCGGGCAGAGACTCGTGATCGGCAAAGAAAAGAGCCATCCGATGTGGAAGCAATATCCACAGGCGCCGGACGAAATTGTCTTCCGCATTATGCGCGAGCCGGAACAGAGAGTCACCGCTCTGCTCAATAACGAGATCCAAATCGCACAATTTGTGCCGCCGCATCTGCGCGAGCGCGTGGAACAGAGTCCACGGCATAAGATCGTCAAATATCACACGACGGAGATCATGTTTCTGGCGATGATGCCGAAGGTCAAACCGTGGGACAACAAGCTCGTGCGCCAGGCGGTTGCCTATGCCATCGATCGCGACACGATCATCAAGACTTTGCTCAGAGGGGAAGCATCCCGACTGGACGGTCCGATCGGCGAAGGGCAGTACGGCTATGATCCCAATCTGCAACCCAAGTACAAGTACAACCCCGAAAAGGCCCGCGAGTTGCTCAAGCAGGCGGGGTATCCGAACGGGGTCGACGTCGAGCTATCGACCCCGGTGGGCCGTTATACGTTGGATAAGCAAGTGACCGAAGCGGTCGTGCCGATGCTCAAGGCCGCCGGAATTCGCGCCAAATTGTTGACTCCCGAGTGGGCGACGCTTTGGGCCAACGTGCAGGTCGGCAAGGTGCCGTTCTACTACATGGGTCGCGGCGGTGTCGTCGATCCGAGCGCAGCGCTGTCGCAGTATTTCGAAACCGGAAAATCTCCGCGGATCGGCTACTCAAATCCGAAACTTGACGAGTTGCTGTCCGCGGAGCGCCAAGCTTTCGATCCGGCCAAGCGCAAAAAGCTTCTAAGCCAAGCCATGAGCCTCCTAACCGAAGAAGCGCCGGCGCATTTCATGTGGCGCCATCAACTGCTGTTCGGTCTGGCGAAGAATGTCGACTACCGGCCGCTGCCGAGCGAGCGCATTTATGGCTGGAATATGAAGATACGCTAGCACAGCTGGTGTAATGGAGTACTGGAGTGTTGGAGAAATGGATTAACTCCCGCCCCAATACTCCATCACTCCATCACTCCCACTCCAGTACTCCACCTCCTGTGGTCGCCTTCACTTGCGATTCAGTCTATACTTGCCGACGTAGTTCGATCTTACTGCGATCAAATATCTGAGCCGCCGGGAGGAGCATTTGAATGGCGAAGGAACGAGTCGGTTACGCTTTGGGGTACGGTAAATTCACCAACGTGAGAGAGATGGCCGAAGTGATGCAGCAAGCGGAAGATCGCGGCTTCGAGATGGCGTTTTTTTCCGAGACCATCGAGCTGATGCGCGACTCTGTGAGCTCGCTGGCGGCGATCGGGTTGGCGACGAAGAACATGGTCCTGGGCACGACCCAGATCGTGCGTTTGCGCGGTCCCGTGGTCATGGCGCAGTCGCTGGCGACCTTGGATGAACTGACCGGCGGACGAATGACCGTCGCGCCGGGGGCTTGCACGAAGAGCCATGCCCGCGTCCACGCCTTGCCGCAGGATGTCGGCGCAACACCGACCGAGGTGCTGCGGGAATATATCGAGTCGATGCGTCTGCTCTTTAGCGGCGATAAGGTTTCCTATCACGGCAAGTTCATTAATTTCGACCATGTGGGTCTGGGCTGGAAACCGATTCGCAAGAACATTCCTTTCTACGTTCCTGCTACGGCGACGGTTGGTTTGAAATTGGCGGGTGCGGTGGGCGACGGCGTGGTGCTCAATGCAGTGTGTTCGCCGGAGTACACGGTCAACGCCTTAAGGATCATCAAAGAGTCGGCGCAACAAGCGGGACGGGATTTCTCCAATTTCGAGGTGGCGCAGATTATCAACTGCTCCATCGAAGACGATCACAAGAAAGCCCTCGACGCGGTGCGGTGGGAGGTGGCGACCAAGCTCGACCCGGTGCAAATTTCATTTATTGCCGCGCCGAAGATGCGCGTCGGCGAGCCGTATATCCGCAAGGAAGATATTCCCCTGTTCGAGAAAGCTCACGCCGAAGGCGGCATGGAAGGTTTGATCAAAGCGATCCCCGACTCTTACGTCGAAGGCATGACCGCCAGCGGCACGCCGGATGAGGTGAAAAAGCGCGTGCAGCAATACCGCGATGCCGGGGTCAAAATCCCTCTGCTCCGGCCGGCGGCCGCGCATCAGACCCAAAGGCTGCTGGATTTGTTCGCGCAATAAAGAAACTTGTTCAACCGTTCAAGGTTCAAACGTTCAAAGTTTTGGTCCGAATCAGATCGGTGCCTCCGAGGCCTTGAACTATTGAACGTTGAACCTTTGAACTGACTTCGTATGTACCGCGTTGGCATCGATATCGGCGGGACTTTTACCGACATGCTTTTGGTCGGAGAGGATGGCAGCGCCGTGATCAGCAAGACTCTCACCACCCCCGGCGATCCGAGTCTGGCGGTGGAGAACGCGCTGCGGCCGTCGTTGGATGGAGTCGTGAAAGCCGGCGAGCGCGGCACCTTGATTCACGGCACGACGCTCGTAACCAATGCATTGATCGAGCGCAAGGGCGCGCCGACAGCGCTGCTCACGACCGCGGGTTTTCGCGACGCCGTAGAGATCGGCCGCGAGCACCGTTACGAACTCTACGATCTCAATCTTGAACTGCCCAAGCCGTTGGTGCCGCGTCACTTGCGCTTCGATGTGCCCGAGCGTGTCGCGGCCGATGGCGCGGTGCTCGGATCGCTCGACGAGGACTTCGTGCGCCGACTGGTTGCGGAGTTGCGTGACAAGGGCATTAAAGCGATCGGCGTTTGTTACCTCAACAGCTTTCGCAATCCCGCGCATGAAAGACGAACCGCGGAGATTATCGCCGAGGTGGCGCCGCACATTCGGGTATCGCTCAGCTCTGAAGTCGTCGCCGAGATCCGCGAGTTCCAGCGCACCAGCACGACCTTGGCTAACGTGTACGTTCAGGAGCGGGTTGCGGATTATCTCGCGCAGCTCCAATCGCGCTTGGACAAAATCGGCTTCGCCGGCAGCTTCTTCGTCATGTTGTCGAGCGGCGGCATCGGCACGCGTGAAACAGCTTCACGCTTCCCCGTGCGTTTGCTCGAGTCCGGTCCGGCGGCGGGTGCTCTGGCGGCGGCGCAAGCCGGCATGCTGTCCGGTCATCGCGATTTATTGTCGTTCGACATGGGCGGGACCACCGCCAAGCTCTGTGTGATCGAAGATGGCCGGCCGCTAAAGACCCATGAATTCGAAGTCGATCGTGTCTACCGCTTTCGGAAAGGCAGCGGCTTGCCGGTCCGCATCCCGGTCATCGATATGATCGAGATCGGCGCGGGCGGCGGCAGCGTTGCGCGTATCGATTCGCTGGGTTTGCTCAAAGTCGGTCCGGAGAGCTCCGGCGCCGATCCCGGACCGGTGTGTTATCGGCAGGGCGGTACCGAGCCGACGGTGACGGACGCGGATCTCGTGCTCGGCTATCTCGATCCGAACTATTTTCTCGGCGGCAAGATGCAGTTGGATCTCGCCGGTGCGCGCAAGGCGTTGGGCCGCCTAGGAGAGAAGCTACGCATGACCGCCGAGCAAGTGGCGTGGGGCATTCATCAGATTGTCAATGAGAACATGGCCAACGCGGCGCGGGCCCATCTCGGCGAACGCGGCAAAGACCCGCGGCGATTGCCGATGTACGCTTTTGGCGGCGCCGGGCCGGTGCACGGCTACCGTGTCGCGGAAATTTTGCGTTTGCCGGCCGTAATTTCTCCATTCGGTGCCGGCGTCGGCTCGACTTTCGGTTTGCTGGCCGCGCCGCTGGCCTTCGATTTTGTGCGCAGCGCGTACAGCCGTCTGGACGAGGTCGATTGGCGCTTCGCCAACGGCTTGCTCGATGAGATGGCCGAGGAAGGCCGAAACGTGCTCGAGAGATCCGGCTTGTCTCCGCGCGAGATCGGTTACCAACGCACCGCTGACATGCGCTACGTCGGCCAAGGACATGAAGTGTCAGTATCGCTACCCGACGGAGTTTTAAGCGCCGCCCACTTGCCGCAGATCTCCGCGGCGTTCGCTAAGACCTACCGTGGCCTCTATGGCCGCGAAGGGCCCGACGTTCCGCTGGAAGTGATCAATTGGCGCGTCGTGGCGAGCGGGCCCCGGCCCGAGACCACTTTCAAACTAGCGCGCGACTCATCGCAGCCAACCGAGACCCGCAAGGGTTCCCGGCGCGCCTATTTCCCTGAACGGGAGGGTTACGTCGAGACCGCCGTCTATGACCGCTACGCGCTCAAGCCGGGCACGCAATTCGCCGGCCCCGCGATCGTCGAAGAGCGTGAATCGACTTTGATCGTGGGCGCATTCGGGCATGCGCTGGTGGATGATAGTCTCAACATAATTGTGGAGTTACATGATGGAAACTAAAGCGATCGATCCGGTCACTTTGGAAGTGATTTGGAACCGCTTCATGTCAGTGGCTAACGAGCAGCAAGACACGCTCATCCGCACCGCGTTCAGCACGATCGTGCGCGAAAGCCAGGACCTTGCATGCGGGCTGTTCGACACCCAAGGCCGTATGATCGCGCAGTCGCTCAGTGGCACGCCGGGCCATATCAATGCCATGGCGACGTCGATGAAGCATTTTCTCGCGGCGTTTCCGCAAGACAAACTCGAGCCCGGCGATGTTCTCATTACCAACGATCCCTGGCAGACGGCTGGGCAGATCAACGACATCACGATCACCACGCCGATTTTCCGCGGCGGCCAGTTGGTGGCGCTTTTCGCCAACACTTGTCACAGCGCAGATATCGGCGGTCGGATTCTCTCCGCCGAGGCGCGCGAAGTCTTCGAAGAGGGGCTGCGCATTCCGATCATGAAACTGTTCGCGCGCGGCGAGCCCAATAAAATTCTCATGCAGATCGTTCGTTCCAACGTGCGCCTGCCGGACGAAGTGATTGGCGATTTTTACGCGCAGGCCGCGTGCAACGAGACCGGCGGCCGGGCGCTTCTGGAAATGATGGAGGAGTTCGGGCTCGATTCCATCGATCCGGTTGCGGCAGAAATTATCCGTCGCTCGGAAGCGGCAGTGCGCGATGAAATCCGCAAGTTGCCTGACGGCGAATGGCACAACGAAACCTGGAGCGACGGTTTTGAAGAGCCGATTGTGGTGCGCTGCGCGGTCAAAATCGCCGGCGAGGAGATTTTTATCGATTTCACCGGCTCGTCGCCGCAGAGCACGCGCGGCATCAACGTTGTCCTCAACTACACGCACGCGTACGCGAGCTTCGCGATCAAAGCGGCGATCTGCCCGGAGGTGCCGCACAACGAGGGCAGTTTTCGCCCCGTGCACGTGAGCGCGCCGCCGGGCAGCATTCTCAACGCGCTCGATCCCGCCCCGGTGGCAAGCCGTCAGGTGATCGGCCATTTCATTCCCAGCGCAATTTTTGCCGCGCTCTCCGGCGCGTTGCCGGGTCGCCTGATGGCGCCGGGCGCGGATCCGATCTGGCTGAGCGTGTGGCGCGGCCAGAATCCGCCGTTTACGTTGACGATCTTTCAGGTGGGCGGCACGGGCGCGCGCCCGACGAAGGACGGTTTGAACGCGGTTGGCTTTCCCAGCGGCGTGGCAGGCGTGCCCGCCGAGGTGATCGAAAGTCTTTCACCGGTGGTGATGAAGCGGCGCCAACTGCGGCCCGATTCCGGCGGAGCTGGAACGTGGCGTGGCGGCTTGGGGCAACTCACCGAATTTGCGCGGCGCGGCGACGGCCGGTGGAGCGTTAGCTCGATTGCCGATCGCACGGCCTATGCTGCCCCTGGTCTTCTGGGCGGGCAGGAAGGAGCGACTGGAGAAGTGACGCTCGGCGACGGCACGCGACTCAACGCCAAGGCGCTCAAAGATCTTAAAAACGGCGAGATCGTTCACATCAATCTTCCCGGCGGAGGCGGTTACGGCGATCCGCTGAAGCGCGATCCGGAGAAAGTTCGCTGGGATGTTGTCGAGGGTTACATCACCGCCGCAGAGGCGGAAAAGAAATACGGTGTGGCGGTGCGGTATACGGGAAAGAGCAGCGAACTGGTCAAGCTGCCGGGAAACTGGGTCATCGATCAGGCACGAACGGCCGAGCTTCGCGGCGGACAGTGAAATAATCTCGAATCGCAGATCTCAGATTTTGGAATGTGAAATTTGTAATCTGAGATTCCGAACGAACTGAGGATATGGAGCTTCACAGCAGAGTCGCAATGGTGACGGGCGGCGCCGGCGGTATCGGCGGCGCGGTCGTCCGCAGCTTGGCGAAAGCCGGCATCGGCGGCATCGCCGTCAACTATCGAAAGTCGGCGAAAGAGGCCGATGAGCTCGTCGTTGAGATGGACCGCTCGGGCGTCAAAGCTCTGGCTGTTCAAGCCGACATACGGAGTGACGATCAAGTGCGCGCGATGATGACCGCAATCGAAAAACACTTCGGCCGCCTGGATGTTCTCGTCAACAACGCCGGCGTGACGCACTGGGTGAAGCTTGCCGATCTCGACGGATTGACCGACGCGATTTGGGACGAGATTTTGAATGTGAATGTAAAAGGCGCCTTTCGCTGCGCGCGCGCGGCGGCGAAGCTGTTGGATACAAGCCAGGGAATGATTGTCAACGTTTCGTCGATTTCCGGCGTACTGGCGCCATCGACTATGTCGTCGCTCGCTTACGGCACGGCGAAGGCGGCGCTGATCTACATGACGCGCGGCTTGGCCGTGGCGCTGGCGCCGAAGGTGCGCGTCAATTGCGTGGCGCCCGCGTTTACCGACACGCCTTGGATGAGCGAGCATTTCGGCGCCGACTACCAGCAGGTGATCGCCAAAGCATCGGCCGGCTATCCGCTGCAGCGAATAGCCACGCCCGATGACGTCGCTGGAGCGATCCTCGGGCTGATCACCGGCGGCGATTTTGTCACGGGACAAACTTTGATCGTCGATGGCGGCCTGAGCTTGAGTTAGACAGTTCCAAGCGATTTCATTAGCCTTCCCGTGTGAGATCATGTCGCAATCTGTGGCGTCGAGTGCGAACTGTCGACACGCGCTAACTCGCGGGGCGGGAAGGAGCGATCTTCTTC